>Ga0307405_10000322_pt1 | contig 17751 bp, 7 predicted proteins | sample 322Cmetagenome_2_FD_203311 | JGI IMG/M metagenome (GOLD analysis project Ga0307405, IMG submission 203311) | Maize rhizosphere microbial communities from greenhouse at UC Davis, California, United States - 322HYB-C-1 | ecosystem: Host-associated > Plants > Roots > Rhizosphere > Soil | place...
CACCAGCAGCGCCACGGCCGGCACCAGCGTGATGACGAGCAGCACCGCCAGCGACGGCGACAGGCCCAGCAGGAAGGCCCGGCGCCGCTCGGCCTGCCAGCCCGGCGCGGAAAGAGCGAAGGCCATGGCTCAGGGCGTCACAGCTTGATGCCGGCGCGCTTGAGTTCGGCGATCGAGTTCGCCTGCGCCTGCTGGAACGCCTGCTTGGCCGACAGCTGGTTGCTCGCGATCAGTTCGATGGCCTTGTTCAGTTGCTGGTCGATCTGCGGATAGACCGACACGGTGCGGTACTTCATGTGGCCCGTCTTCGAGGCCAGTTCGATGGCGTCGAGCGAGAGCTTGGCCAGGTCGCTGCCGTTGATGACCTGCTTCTGGCGGAACTCCGCCGAGTCGATGTCCGAGCGCCGCGCCGGCGAGCCGTAGCCTGCCGCCACCGCCTTGCGCGTGGTCTGCTTGCTCAGCGCCCATTGAATGAAAGCCCAGGCCGCTTCCTTGTTCTTCGAGCCGGCCGGAATGCCCAGGCCGTGCACCGCAGTGCCCGGAAAGCGGCCGGCCGGGCCCTTGGGCACTTGGCCGAATTTGACGGTCTTCAGCGTCTTGCTGGTCGCCGCGTCGCCCAGTTGCGCGAGGTGCAACTGCCCCGCATCGGTGAAGTTCACGCGGCCGAGCTTCAGCGCCTGCGTGACCTGGTCGGGCTGGTAGGTGATGGCGCCGTCGGGGCCGAATTCGCGCAGCAGGTTCGCGTAGTACTCGCCGGCGGCGATCGCCTCGGGCGTGTCGAGCGTGGGGAACAGGTCGTCGGGCGCCTTGCGAAACACGTCGCCGCCGAACGCATGGAGGTAGGGCACGAAGGTCCAGCCGTAGTGGTTGTCGGCCACGAAGCCGGCCACGCGCTCTTTCTTGTGAACGGCGCGCAGCACCTTCACGAGGTCGTCGGTGGTGTCGGGGAACGCGAGGCCCGCCTTCTCCAGCAGGTCGAAGCGCGACGAGGCCGTGAGCAGTGCCTCGGCGGTCCAGGGAATGCCGTAGAGCTTGCCGTCCTTGCCGGTTTCGGGCGCGCGGGCGCCGGGCAGGAAGTCGTTCAGGTCCCAGTCGGCGCCGGTGAGGTTGGGGTTGCGGATGTAGTCGTCCAGCGGTGTGAGCCAGCCCGAGTTGATCCAGCGGCTCGAGTAGATGAAGGTGACGTTGACCACGTCGTAGGCCGAACCGCGCGTCGAGAGTTCCAGGTCGACGCGCTGGTTGTAGACGGGGAACGAAGGCGCATCGAAGTTCACCTTGGCGCCGGTGAGCGCCTCGAATTCGGGCAGCCATTGCTGCAGCAGCTTGGGGTAGGTGGCGCTGAAGGTCGAAACGTTCAGCGTGACGCCGGCGAATTTCTTCGCGCCGCCTTGCGCCGCGGCGAGGCCCGAAAGTCCGGGCAGCAGCGATGCGGCGCCGAGCGCGGCCGAGGTCTTGAGCAGGCTGCGCCGCTGCAGGCCGATGAGAGAGGGGTGTGTCATGGGATGCGGTGCGGTGACTTCATTCAGGCCGTGGCGGAAATGACTTCGTCGATGCGCGCGTCGTTCGTCGCCTCGGGCCGGCTGCGCGTGCGGCTGCGTTGGCCGTCAATGGCTACGGCGGCTTCGCCATGCACCGTCACGCGGCGCACCAGGCGCGCCTGGTTGCCGTAGTCGTTGATCGCGAAGTGCTGCGTGGCGCGGTTGTCCCAGATCGCCACGTCGTCCTGTTGCCAACTCCAGCGCACGGTGTTTTCGAGGCGGGTCACGCGGTTCTGCAGCAGCTCGAAGAGACGCGCCGACTCGGCACTCGACAGCCCCACCAGCTTCTTCACGAAATGCCCGAGCAGCAGCGCACGCTCGCCCGACACCGGATGCACGTGCACCACCGGATGCTCGGCCTCGTACACGGCCGAGACGAACACGTTGCGGTGGTGGCGCAGGCGCTCTTCTTCCACCACCACGCGGTCGGCGCCGTAGTCGTAGTCGTTGCTGTGCACGGCCCAGAGCTGGTCGGCCAGCTGCTTCAACTGTGCAGGCAGGCGCTCGTAGGCGACGGCCGTGTTGGCCCACACGGTGTCGCCGCCGTAGGCCGGAATCTTCACGCCGCGCAGGATCGAGATCTTCGGAAACGCATCGACGAAGGTCACGTCCGTGTGCCACGAATCGGCGCGCCCGCCGCCCTTGGAGGCGTCGAGCTCGAAGAGCTTCGTGCCCGTGGGCGAAGGTACCGTGGGGTGCGCCACCGTGCGGCCGAAGCGCGCGCCGAAGGCCTGGTGCGCAGCGTCGTCCAGATGGTCCTGGCCGCGGAAGAACAGCACCTTGTGCTTCACGAGCGCCGCTTCGACATGCGAGATCTCTTCGGCAGAAAGATCGGCCGAAAGCTTCAGGTTCTGCACCTCGCCGCCGATGTGCCCCGCCACGCGCCGGATGCGCAGATCGCCGAAGCGCGTGTCGATGGATGAAGGGGGTGCGCTGTCGCTCATCGGGGACTCCTCTGTTCGTACGTGACGTGGGCAGGCAATGCCGGAAGCCGCAGATTCTGTGGTGGCGTGCGGCAAGCGCGAACAACGGAATCGTTGTTTCGACATGCGCGAATCTTCTTTGGCGCTGCAGCAGCGGATGCGAGCCCAGGGCGCGTCGGTGAGGGATGGCGTCTCGATGTCGAACGCGCACGTGGCCAGAAGGCGCTTCCTTGCTTGTCGCCTCACTTCGCGTCGCGTCACGCGCTCTCGAAGGCCTGTCCCCGGGGGGCGATGTTTCGGACGCAATGTCCGCGCAACAACTGCTGGTAGCCTTGCCGGGTTATTCAGGCGCGTCTCGGACCGACGAGGTCGCGTGATCCGGATGATTCAGAAAGGACTCAGCGCGTGGTTGTGACAGGGAGAAGATGGGGCGCATGCGCCGCGTTGACGGCGGCATTGCTGGTGGGCGCATGCTCCACCACACCGAGCACGCCGGTGGCCGGCCCCGGCGAATACGTCGTGCAGACGGGCGACACGCTGTACCGCATCGCGCAGCGGCACGGCCGCACGACGGCCGAGATTGCCCGCTGGAACCAGATCAAGGACCCCGACCAGCTCGAAGCCGGCCAGGTGCTGCGCGTGGTGCCGCCGGGCGGCGCGACGACAGCGGGTGCAGCGCCCCCGCCGCGCAGCAGCAGTGGCGGCGGCAGCACCGACAAGGTCAAGCCCGTGCCCGTCCCTCGCGAGCGCGACCCCGTCGTGCCGCCCGCGTCGCGGCGCAGCGATTGGAGCTGGCCGTCGCAAGGCGCGGTCATCGCCGGCTTCAACGGCAACAGCAACAAGGGCCTCGACATTGCCGGCAGCAGCGGCGAGCCCGTGCATTCGATCGGCGCCGGCTCGGTGGCCGCGACCGAAACCATGCGCGGCTACGGCAGCGTGATCATGGTCGACCACGGTGGTTCGTACATGTCGATCTACACCAACGTGGGCACCGTGGGCGTGAAGCAGGGCCAGCGCGTGCAGCGCGGCCAGAAGCTCGCCGAGATCGGCCCGGCGGAAGGTGGCCGCGCCAAGCTGCACTTCGAGATCCGCTACCGCGGCAAGGCGGTCGATCCGCGGCTGTACCTGCCGGCGAAGTGAACGAACCGCCCCGTCATGCGCTCGGATACGCGTTCATGAACAGCCGATAGCCGAAGCCGCGGATGGACACGATCGACACATCCTTGTTGCCCGTCATCTTCAGCAGCTTGCGCAGTCGGGTCATGTGCACATCGACCGTGCGGGTCTGGCCCACGGGCCCGGGATTGCCCCACACCGCGCGGAAGATCTCCTCGCGCGAGAAGGCACGGTTTGCATGCCTGAACAGGAACAGCGCCAGCTCGAACTGGCGCGGCTGAAGGTGCGTGCGGTTCCCGTCGACGGCGACCGTGCAGTCGACCGGATCGAATTCGAAACGGCCGAAGCCGAAGATCTCCTTCTGCGCCTGCGCCTTGACCACCAGCGCCCGCAAGACGCGCACCACCAGCTCGCAGTCCTCGCACGGCATCAGCACGAAATCGTCGGCGACCTCCGCGGCGATGACCTGGTCGCCGAGCAACTGGTCCGGCCGCATCAGCAGCAGCAGCGGGGTGGATTCGCCGGCCAGGCGCCGCAGGAACTTGGCCGCCGACGAGACGACGTCGGGGCTGCCGTCCAGCGAGACCAGCAAGAGATCGAACTTCTCGCCGGCGGACAGCGCCTGCGCGAACTTTCTCAGGAGCGAGAACTCCACGACTTCGTGCCCCGCCGCGCGCAAGGCGCTGGCCACGAAGTGCCGGTCGGGGTCGGAGTGCTCGAGCGCTGCGACGCGTTGCACGGCCACGTCCGGTGTGCTGCCGCCATGGCCTGTCGGCATCAGGGGCTGCATCAGCGGGCTGCGACGCGTTCGCCGGCGGTTTGCACGAACACGTTCGCTGTCACGGTCGCGGTGCGGCCGGCCGCGTTCATTGCCAGCACCTGGACCGTCTGCACGCCCGGCCGCGTGGGCGTCCAGTGGCAGGCATACGGCGCGGCCACGAAGGTGCACACCGGCAGGTCGCTGCCCGCCACCATCACTTTGACACCGGCGGCGCCGCTCGCATCGCTCGCCACCGGCGCGAGGACGAGAGGCTGGCCCACGACCGCCGGACCCATTGCGGCCAGCGACACCGTCGGCGGCGCGGACCCGGCATCGCCCAGCGCCAGGTCGATGGTGAAGTGAGCGCGGCCCTGCACGGCCTTCTGCTCGAAGGCATCGAAGATGGTGAACCAGGTGGCGCCGCTCTCGCGGCCCGCGGCCTGCGCCTTCACCAGCAGGTTCGTCTTGCCGACCGCGAAGCAGCTGAAGCCGCAGCGCCAGTCGAACACGAAGCGGCCCTGCACATCGGCCGTGCCGCTGGCCAGCAGCATCAGCGGCTTCTGCGCGCCGGGATCGCGCCACACCGAAACGGCAGCGCCGGGCAGGGCCTGCCCCGTCGTGCGGTCGGTCACCGCCACCCGGGTCTGCGTGGTGGCGGCCATGTAGCTCGCGCCGGCCCAGCGCGGCCATTGGCGCCAGTCGGTGTTGATCGTCGCCTTCGTGCCTTCGGTGAAACGCGTCATCGCGAGCGTGGCGACGCGGTTGGCCTGCGGGTCGAACCGCTCCTCGAACACGCTGCCCAGCAGCGGGTCTTGCCGCCAGTGCTGGCGCGGCCACCAGTAGCGGTCGTGCGGGTCCGAGAGCGCCAGGTCGGCTTTGGGCGCCACGCTGGTGGTGTCGGTCACGTGGCTGGAGTGGTAGTACTCGCCCGAGCCGGCGCCGTGCACATGCTCCAGTTCGTGCAACAGGGTCTTGAGCTGGCGGCCGAGGTAGTCCTTCTCGGTCGACTCGGGCGCCGCCGCAGTCACCACGCGCGACAGCCGCTGCGGGTCGTGGATGGCGCGCCAGTTGAGGTTCCAGATCACGCCCTTGACCGGGTAGGTCCAGCTCATCGCCAGCCCGCCGTGGCTGTAGCCGCGCTGCGACGGTGAGAGGCACAGCACGATCTCGCCGTCCACCAGGTCGTTGAAGCTGCAGGCGGGCGCTTTCGACGGCGCCACCAGTTGCAGGTCGGTGGCCGGGTCGAACACGAAGCTGCGCACGGTCTCGCGGGTGAACACGCTGTTGATGTCGGCCACGTACTGCACCAGGCGCCGACCTGCTTCGGCCGCACCGATGTCGGCGACGAGCAGCGGGTCCGCATAGAACTTGAGCCGGTGCACGCTGGGCGGCGCCTGGCCAATGGCATCGAACACGGGCGACGAAACCGCCGTCAGCGGCAGGAAGGCCATGGCGCAAGACAAAGCTGCGCCCAGCCGGCGCGCCAGCGCCGGTAGATGAAGGGTGGGCATGACGTGGGCCTGGCCTCAGCGCTGACGCCGCATCCGGGCGCCGTGTCGGTCGCGTGAGGCGACCCACGGGGTGCAAAGGACGGGGGCCGGCTCAGGCCGGGGTGGCCTTTCCGCAAACGCCGGGACGGCGTCCCGGAAAGCTCTGCGACTCTCGAACATGGACAACTTGCTTCTCCCTGGACGGACATGCTGCGTGGCGAATGCCGCGCGTCATTTATTTGTCTCGTGTTTTTCTATTCGAGGAGAAGTTGTGAATGGTTACGAGCGAGATTTCCGGGAGTGTGATTTTTTTCACATTCAAAGATGCAAAGACGGACGACGGCCTGAAATAACAAATCCAGCCGCGCGGATGACCCGCTTTTCTGAATTTTGTTTTTTGGCTGGATGCACCGATTCAAGGCGTCCGCATGCCGCGTCGGGATCTGGATTTAGTTATTAACAAATCTATTTAAATGCGCGTGAGAAAGTTCCATCTGCCATCGATATCTCGTCTTCTCTCTGGAGGGCGGGCCTTTGCATGGGTCTTGTGAGTGCGTCTCCATTGGCGCCGATCCTCCTCTGAGGTCATTGTTTTTTCATCGAAAGATCTTGTTTAAAAACCGAATTCAATTGGAAATAAACCATTTTCAATTTCATTGATGCGATGGCGCAACGGACGAAAAAGCCTGGGTACTTAGGTTCTTTGTTTTTGTGAAATAGGTCATCAATTGCGGCGCATTGCATTTCCGCAGCTTCCGGCGAATTGCCGATTGCCCTAGAGTCCGCTCGGATCAAATGTGAACAACAGTCATCTCCAGGAGGGGCGGCCTGTCGAACCCAGGTCGGTGGCACGGGCCACACCGGATTCGTCCCGGTAACCGCAAGAGGCGCTCTGTCACAACGCCCGGGGCGCTTCGACCGGGCGCGTGGCCGCGAGGCCCGTCGGGCGACCGGCGGGACTGGTCAAGCTGCGTGTTGATCACATTTCAGCCGTTTGGGCGCGACAAAAATCACGAAAGAAGGTGTGAGCTTCGTAACCAACCGCGAACATTTTTCGAAATCGAAAGGCGAGCCGATCAGACCGCGCAAGGGTCGGTCCGGTCCCGAGGCGTCTCTTGCACATTCAATTTGGAGTCATTCATGTCCCGTCTGAAATCATCCCCGTCGACCTTCTTTGCGATACCCATCTTCCAGATGGCCTTCCGCCTCGGCGGCGGCGCTGCCGTGCTGGCGGTGCTCGGCATCGCCGGCGCCGCAGTGGCACAACCGGCCGCCACGGCTGCGCCGGCCGAGGCTGCGCAGAAGAAGACGGTCGACGTCGTCCTGGTGCAATCCAAGGTGGTGAAAGACGCGCAGGGCAAGGAGCAACTCGTGGCGGCCGATTCGGTCAAGCCGGGCGATGTGCTCGAGTACACGGCCACCTACACCAACCACACGGGCAAGAGCGTCAGTGGCCTCGTGGCCAACCTGCCGATCCCCGAAGGCCTGGAGTACCTGCCGAAGACCGCCAAGCCCGGCGCGACGCTGGTCAAGGCGGCGACCAAGGACGGCGCATTCGCAGCCGAGCCGCTGGCACGCAACGTCAACGGCAAGACCGAACCGGTTCCGTACAACGAGTACCGCTCGCTGCGCTGGACACTGGGCCAACTGCCCGCCAACGGCGTGACCGCGGTGACCGCGCGCGCCAAGGTCGAGACGGTGGTGCCGCCCGCGCCTGCTGCTGCCGCAGCAGCGACCCCCGCACCCGCCGCCGACAAGGTGGCGCGCAAGACGCCCTGAGTCCCAGGCGTTGACGACCACCGTCGGCGGCATTCCGCGCTGACGGCGAGTTTTCCTTCTTAAACCCCGTTGGTTTTTCCATTGCCGGTTTCCGTTCGCGGAAATCCCCGGCCGGGGTGAGCTCGTCCTTCTTTTTTGACCTTTCTTGACCCCAACCCCCTGAGGAGAAACCACGTGAACCCCACCTTGTCAGCCCGTCGCACCGGCCCCGCGCCGCGTGCGCTCTGGGCGGGCGCAGCAGCCTTGACGCTGAGCTTCCTGTTCGGAAGTTCCGGTGCCTTCGCTGCGGCTCCACCCGCCAACACCGTCATCGGTAACCAGGCCTCGGCCACTTACCTGGACCCCAACGGCGCCAGCCAGCTGGCCACCTCCAACCTCGTGCAGACGACGGTGCAGCAGGTCGGCTCGTTCAACCTGGACACCTTCACCACCGAAACCACCACGGTGGTCAACACCAAGACAGGCGCGGCCGGCACGACCGTGTACGCGCCTCACGTGCTGACCAACACCGGCAACGGCACCGACACCTTCACGTTCACGGTGACCGCACCGGCCAGCCCGAACGGCTTCACCAAGGTCGAAGTGTTCGCCGACGCGAACGCCGACGGCGTGCCCGACAGCACGACCGCGCTGTGCTCGGTCGTTCCGGGTGCGGTCTGTACCGTCCCGGCCCAGACCGTGGCAGGCAACAACGGCACCTTCCCGTTCGTCGTTGCGTACTCGATCCCGAGCACGGCCACGGCCGCCACGTTCACCTCGCCGGTGGCCGCGACCATCAAGGCCACCGCAGGCACGCCGGCGCTGTACGCCGCCGGCAACCTCACGGCCGCCGACGTCGACAACGTGAACCTCACGGACCAGGCCGCCTTCAACGCCACCAAGAGCCTGGCCGTTCCGGCCGTCGCCTGGTCGGCCAACGGCGGCACCTGGCCCGCGGCGTCGGTGAGCGGGCCGCGCTCGGTGGCCGGTTGCGCGGCCACCGTGGCAGGCGCGACCACGCCGGCTGCAGGCTGCGTGTACACCACCTACACGTTGAAGTTCAATAACACGGGCGGTGCACCGGGGCGGTTCGTCCTGACCGATACGGTGCCGGCCGGCTTCACCTACGTGCCGGGTTCGGCCGTGTGGAGCAACGCACCGGGCACGGCACTCACGGATGCACCGCAGGGTGACGCCGCCGGCATCGACTTCACCGCGACCGGCAACTCGCTGGCCTTCGTGGTGGCGTCGCTGCCGCAGAACGTCACGCAGACGGTGAGCTTCGTCGTGATGGTCAACGACACGGCCGCCATCGGCACGTCGACTACCACCAATACCGCCAAGTACAACCCCGTGACCGTGCCGCCGACGACCACCTCGGACAACCCGGGCACGCCGGGCTCGCCGACCAACCCGTCGAGCTACAACGTCATCGGCACCTTCGGCATCATCCTCGGCTCGGCCGATGTCAGCGCCAGCCCGACGGCTTCGAAGGACACGGCCACGGGCAACCCCAACACGACCGCGGCCGACACCACGACCGTCGCCAGTGCGGGGGCAGGCACCACGGTGAAGTTCACGCAGACGGTGTTCAACATCGGCAACGCGTCGGACGTCGTGAACCTCACGGCGGCCCTGGGCACGTTCCCGGCGGGCACGACCTTCAAGTTCTTTGCCGCCGATGGCCTCACGCCGTTGATCGACAACAACGGCGACGGCGTTCCCGACACCGGCCCCGTGGCAGCCAACGGCAGCGTGAAGTTCGTGCTGGCAGCCACGCTGCCGGCCTCGGCGGCACCGGGCGCGGGCGGCAGTGCGATCGTCACCGGTACCTCGACGGGCGACAGCACGAAGACGGAAACCACGCGCGACACGCTGACGAACGTGGTAGGCGTGCTGGTCGACCTGACCAACACCGCATCGGGCAACGGCACCGCAGGCAACACCGCCAACGGTGACGTGGGCACGGGCCCGAGCCCGCAGCCGACGACCACGAAGACGACCCCCGCCGGCACTGGCGCGATCTTCAACCTGTTCGTGCGCAACAACGACTCGGCGGCCAACACCTACAGCCTCGCGGCGAGCCAGACCAACAGCTTCCCGGGCAGCCTGCCCGCGGGCTGGACCGTCAAGTTCGTGGCAGCGGGTGGCACCTGCACGGGCGCAGCGATCACCTCGGTGAACGTGGCCGCCAACGCGCAAACGCCGGTCGATGCCTGCGTGACGCCCCCTGTGACGCAAACGCCGGTCACCGGCCAGGCCGTCTACTTCCAGGTGCGTTCGACCATCGCGACCTCGACGGGCGTGGTGGCCATCGACACGAAGATGGACGCAGTGACCGTGACCACGGCCAACACCTTCGGTGCGACCCTCACGCCGAACAACAACGGCCAGGTCGCTCCCGGCGGCTCGGTGGTGTATGCCCACACGGTGACCATCACCGGCGCGCAAAGCTGCGGCACGAAGTACAACGTCACGGCCACGCTGCCCGCAGCCGACGTGACGGCGGGCTGGACCACCGCGCTGTATGTCGACGTGAACGGCGACGGCCAGATCGACGGCGGCGACACGCTGGTGACCAACGGCACGGTCACGCCGACCGCACCGCTCGCACCGGCCACGGCCCTGGACAGCGGCAAGACGCACAAGCTGCTCGTCAAGGTGTTCGCACCGGGCGGCGCAACGGCTGGTGCTACCGACACCGCCACGGTGACGGTGACCTTCCCTGACGTTGCAGCCTGCGGTTCGCCGACGGCCACCGACATCACCACGGTCATCACCGGCCAGATGCGCCTCGTGAAGACGCAGGCGCTGGACGTGAACTGCGATGGCACCGAGGTCCCGTCCTCGTCGGCTCCGCTGGTCGCCAAGCCGGGTGAATGCCTCGTGTACCGCGTCGTTGCCACCAACGAAGGCGTGGCACCGGTCACCAACATGTCGATCAACGACGCGGTGCCGGCCTATACCAGCCTGACCGGCGCCACGCAGCCTGACGCTGCAGCCCGCTGTGTCTCGACCGGTGTGACGCCTGCCTTCGTGCCGACGAACTACACCTCGACCGCGACGACGGTGGCCTGCGGCAGCGCAAGCAACACGGTCGCGCCTGGCGGCACCGCCACGCTGCTGTTCAACGTGAAGGTGAACAACTAACCGGCCTGAGTGAAGGCGAAGCGCCGGCGGGTCTCGTTCCCCCCGGTGGCTTCCCTCCCCAGCCATCCCCACAGGGGGCTCGCCCCCCCTTTTTCCTTTGCGCCTTCACCTCTCTTCGTCTGTCTGCAGGCGAGGGCGCAAACGAAAAAGTTCTTTCGTTTCTTCTGATCCCCACGCGGTGATCGATCAAGGGTTTCGCGGCATGCAGTTCACTTTCAATCCCGGCGGCACACGCCCGCGCTCATGGCGCGGCTGGGCTGCTGCATGCGTGGCGGGCGCGATGTTGCTGCTGGGTGCTGCCACGCACGAAGCGAACGCTGCACCGGCTCCGGCCGGCGTCGTGATCCGCAGCATCGCCACCGGCACCTACGTGCCCAACGGCCTGGCGCAGACCGAGACCATCTCGTCCAACGAAGTGATCGCCACCGTGCTTCCCGTGGAAGCCCTGGTGCTCACGCAAGACCAGTCGCTGTCGCGCCCACCGGCGAGCATCGTCACGCTGAGCCACTTGCTCACCAACACCGGCAACTTGGCTTCGACCTACACGCTGGCACTGGCCAACAATGCGGGCGGCTGCACGGCCGACACGCTCGATCTGTCTGCACTGCGCGTCGTGCGCGACACCAACAACAACGGCGTGGTCGATGCGGCTGATCCGGTGGTGCAGCTCAACGCGGCAGGTGCCATCGCTTTGAAGCCCGGCGAGACCGCTGCGCTGCTGGTGCAGGGCACCATCCCCACCGCGGCGACGGGCGTCGCCTGCGTGGGCCTGACTGCTACCACCGCACTGCAAGGCCTAGTCGCCACCAACCGCGACACCGTCACCGTCGGCAACGCCGCCGCACTGCAGCTCGTCAAATCCGCCAGCTACCCCGGCAACGTCATCCCCGGCCAGACGCGCATCGACTTCTCCGTCTCGGGCACCAACATCGGCGCGCAGGATGCGCAGCCGTCCAACGTCATCGCCCCGACCAACACGCCGCTGCTCGTGAACGGCGCGCCCACCGCACTGGTCCTCGTGCGCGACCCCGTGCCCACCGGCACCCAGTACGTGCCCGGTACCCTGCGCACCACGGCTGCCAACGCCGTCAAGCTGTACCGCCTGGCCGCCGATCCTGCGTTCAGCTACCGCACCGCAGAAGATGCCTCGGCCGTCGAAGTCGCCATCGGCATCTCCACGCCCGTGGCACGCAACGTGTCCGTCGCGATGCAGTTCGCCGTCAAGGTCAACGCCGACCAGGTCGGCGAGATCCGCAACACCGCGCACAGTGCCTACAACGACGGCACCGGCCCGGCCACCGTGCCGTCGAACACCATCGTCATCAGCTCCAGCCAGGCGCGCATCGGTGTGGCCAAGTCGGCCTCGACTCCGCGTGTGAACCGCAGTGCAGACGGCAAGACCGACGGCACCGCCACCGTGCGCTTCAGCGTCAACGTGCGCAACTACGGCACGTCGTGGCTCTACGGCGTGCAGGCCGCCGACGTGATGGAAGGCGCAGGCGCCACGCAGTTCGGTGCCTACAGCACGGGCGATGCACGCAGCGCCAACCAGTACACCATCGTGCCCGGCTCGATCGTGATTGCGCCGGCTGCGAGCGGCGGCACCGTCGCAGCAGCGAACCCCGGCTTCAAAGGCACCGCCGCCGCGTCGAACCTGCTGGCCGACGGCGCCGTGCTACCCGCGGGCGCACAGCTCACGGTGCAGTTCGATGCCCGCATCAACTTCACCGGCCGCACCGGCACCTTGTTCAACACCGTCAAGGCCTCCGGTGCTCTGACTGCTGGCGGCCCAGCGGTGGCCCTGGACGATTCGGTCAACGGCGACAACCCCGACGCAGACGGCGACGGCAACCCCACCAACGACACCTCGCCCACGCCGGTGTCGACCCAGCTGCCCACGCTCACGCTGACCAAGCAGGCCTCCATGCCCCGGCGCGTTTCCAGCGGCGTCTACGAGCTGGACTACACCTTCAAGGTCAGCAACACCGGCGCCGTCGCCGCACCGAACGTGCGCGTGATCGACAACCTGAACTGCACCTTCGACATGGACAAGAGCAGCGGCCAGGTTGCGTCCTGGGAACTGCTGGGCCCGCCCAAGAGCGCCAACGGCAATCTGACGGCCGCTACCGGCTTCACCGGCCGCGCCACCTGCAACAGAAGTACCCAAGACAGCGCCGACCCGTTCCAACTTCCCACCGAAGTGGCGCTGAGCCTGACCGACGGCGCTCGTGCTTTGGCCCCCGGCCAGAGCGAGCAAATCCGTTTGAGCGTGCGCATCACCGAGAAGCCAGCCGCCATCGGCGGGCGTGTGGCTTTGACCAATAAGGCCTGGGCCGCCGCCTTCGAGCAGAACACCGTCAACGTCACCCCGACGATGCTGCTGGCCGCCACCGCCACCTCGGTGCAGTCGCTGCTCGTCGATCCGCAAGGCACCGTCTACAACGCGCTCACACGCCAACCTGTGGCCGGCGCGCTGGTCACGTACACGCGCCAGTCGTGCAGCAGCGGCGCAGCCGGTCCTGTCACCGCGGCCGAGATCTACGGCGCGGACTCCGGGACCTACACGTTCAACCCCAACGGCACTGTTTCGATGACCACGGGCGCCGATGGCGCCTACCAGTTCTATCTGCAGACGCCGCCCGTGACGGGCCTGTGCACCTACGCACTGTCCGTGACCCCGCCCGCCAGCAGCGGCTACGTCTATCCCTCGCAGCTGATCCCCGTGACCGGTGGTTCCTTCAACAGCTGCGGCGCCGTCGTGCCGAACAGCAGTGCGCCGCAGAACGGCGAGCCGACCAACCACTACTTCCAGGTGCGTGCCGGTGTGAACCCGGACGGCACGCCTTGCGATGCCGTGCACAACCACATCCCGCTGGACCCGGGCAACATCCTGGGCCTGGTGCTGCGCAAGGACGGCAGCAAGCGCCAAGTCGAGTTCGGCGACTTCATCGACTACGCACTGACGGTCACCAACAAGACCGGCTTCCCCGTCACCGGCCTGAACTTCAACGACACGCTGCCCCCGGGCTTCGCGTATGTGGCCAACAGCGTGCGCCTGAATGGGCAAGTGGTGCCCAACCCCGCCGGTGGCGCCGGCCCGGGGTTGATCTTCAACTACCCCGCGCTGGTCGTTGCGCCGGATCAATCGGCCATGGTGCGCTACCGCGTGCGCATCGGCGTGGGTGCGCCCACCAACGGCGACGCCATCAACCGCGCACGCGCCACCTCGGGCCCGATCCAGTCGAACCTGGCGAACTGGACCGTGCGTGTCACGGGTGGTGTGTTCTCCGACGATGCCTTCGCCTTCGGCAAGGTGTACCTGGATTGCAAGCGTGATGGCCAACGCGACGGCAAGCAAGAAGGCACCGACGAGATCGGCGTCCCCGGCGTGCGCCTGTACATGGAAGACGGCACCCACGTCGTCACCGACATCGAAGGCAAGTGGAGCCTGTACGGCCTCAAGCCCGTGACCCACGTGTTGCGCCTGGACCAGACCACGCTGCCCCTCGGAGCCAAGCTCGAAGCGCTCGACAACCGCAACGCGGGCACCCCCGAGAGCCGCTTCGTCGATCTGAAGAAGGGCGAGTTCCACAAGGCCAACTTCGTCATCACCAACTGCGACGACAAGGCCGTGATCGCCGAAGTGGCCGCGCGCCGCGCCGCGATCGCCGCACGTCCCGACACCGAGGCCGAAGCGCAGGTGCGCCTGCGCCTGGACCCCGAAGGCAGGGTCGTGCCCGTGGGCGATGTGCGCGGCCTGCCCGCCACCGGTCAGGCATTGGCCAGCGGCAGCACGGGCGCGGTGCAGACCACGACCGCACCGCTGATCGCGCTGCCCGTGGCGCCGGCCAATGCGAGCAGCTTCGTCAGTGGCGGTGGCAGCAGCATGGGCGGCACGCTGGGAATCCAGCCGGCAGCGCCGCTCGATTCCTCGGTGCCTGCGATCCCGACCGGCAGCCTGTTCTCGCCGCTGAGCGGCCTGCCCACTTCGGGCTTGCCGTCGTCGGCCACCAGTGGCTCTGCGACCGGTGTCGGTGCTCAAGCCATGCGCCCCATCGGCATGGGCGGCGCGATGTTGGAACCCCGCACCAACCCGCTGCTGCCCCAAGCAGTTCCCAGTCCGATCGAGTTGGAAACCCTGCTGCCCCAGCTGGAGAACAACACGCTGGCCTTCGTCGGCCTGAAGGACCGCGACACCGTTGCCGGCCAGTCGATCAACGTGCGCGTCAAGGGCACCGCTGGAACGTCGCTTCGCCTGAGCGTGAACGGTACGGCTTTGGAAGAACGCCGCGTCGGCAAGAAGACGCAATTGGCCTCCAAGAACATCGCGGCCTGGGAATACATCGGCGTGGCCCTGCGCCCCGGCCCCAACACCCTCAAGCTCGAAGCGGTGGACGGCTTCGGCAACGTGCGCAGCTCGGCCGACGAGATCACCGTCATCGCCCCCGACAAGCTCGGCGCCATCGAGGTCGACCTGCCCGAGGTGGCCCGTGCCGACCTGCGCACGCCCGTCGTCGTCAAGGTGCGCCTGATCGACGCAGCCGGTGTGCCCGTCACCGCCCGCACCCAGCTCACGCTGGAGAGCGACCGCGGCCGCTGGATGGCCGAAGACCTGAACCCCACCGAACCGGGCACGCAGGTCTTCATGGACGGCGGCGCGGCGCAGTTCCAGCTGATGCCCCCGGGCGAACCGGGCGATGCGCGCCTGCGCGTGAGCGCCGGCACCTTCGTCAAGGAAGTGCGCCTGGCGCTGCTGCCCGAGATGCGCCCCATGATCGGCGTGGGCATCGTCGAAGGCGTGCTGGACTTCACCAAGCGCGGCAAGCTGCCCATCGGCGCCATGCCGGCCGGCGCAGCCTTCGAGGCCGAGCTCACGGGTCTCAAGGACGAAGGCACGAACAACAGAGCAGCCGGGCGCGCCGCCTTCTTCTTCAAGGGCACCGTCAAGGGCGAGTACCTGCTCACCGCCGCTTACGACTCCGACAAGACCCGCAAGGACCGCCTCTTCCGCGACATCCGCCCCGACGAGTTCTATCCCATCTACGGCGACTCCGCCGTCAAGGGCTTCGACGCCCAGAGCACGCAAAAGCTCTACGTGCGCATCGACAAGAACCGCTCCTACCTGCTGTACGGCGACTTCACCACCGCCAGCAGCACCGAGGTGCGCAACCTCAGCCAGAGCAACCGCTCGCTCACGGGCCTGAAGCACGTGTACGAAGACGAGAACGTGCGCGCCACCAGCTATGTCTCGCGCACCGCGCAGACCCAGCAGGTCGAAGAGTTCCGCGCCGTGGGCACCTCGGGCCCGTACTACCTGAGCGCCAGCAACGGCGAGTTCGTGGACAACAGCGAGCAGATCGAGATCGTGGTGCGCGACCGCAACCAGCCCAATATCGTGCTGCAGCGCACGGCCGTGGCGCGCTTCGTGGACTACACGGTGGAGCCGCTGACGCGTCGCGTTCTGTTCACGCACGCCATCGCTTCGATCGATGCGAACCTGAACCCGCAGTCCATTCGCGTGACCTACGAGGTCGACTCGGGTGGCCCCAAGTTCACCGTGGCCGGCACCGACGTGCAGGTCAAGGTCAGCGAGAACCTTCAATTGGGCGTGGTGGCCTCCACCGACCAGAACCCGCAGAACAAGCGCAACCTGCAGGCGCTCACGGGCGTGGCGCGCATCGGCCAGAACACCAGCGTGGCGGCCGAGCTGGTCAAGACGGAGTCGGACGACAAGGGCAGCGGCCACGGCGCGCGCGTGGAAGCGCGCTACCAGGACGAGAAGCTCGCCGTGGTGGCCCTGGCGGCCAAGACCAGCAGCGGCTTCGACAACCCCGGCGCGAGCTTCTCGGCCGGGCACACCGAAGCGTCGGCCCGCGCCGAGTACCGCGTCGACCCGACCCTGGCCGTGCGCGGCGAAGTGCTCTACAGCAAGGATGCCCTGCAGGCCCAGGCGGGGCAGGGCGACGAGCGCAAGGGCGCGACTCTGAGCGTGCAGAAGAAGCTTGGCGACAAGACGGTCGCCGAAGTGGGCCTGCGCCACGGCCAGAGCAACAACGCGCTGGGTTCGAGCTCGGGCTTCGACTACGGCCAGATCTCCACCTACAACGGCCAGATGGGCAGCAGCATCGGCGCCAACAGCGTGACCACGCTGGGCGCCGCCGCAGCCGCAGGGAGCATCGACACCCAGAGCCAGACGACGGTGCGAGGGCGCCTGTCGACCGAGGTGCCCGGCGTGGCCGGTGCGCAGGTCTTCGTCGAAGGCGAGCAGGACATCCAGGACGGCAAGCGCCATGTGCTGGCCATCGGCGGCAACTACGCCGTCACCGACAAGACGCGTGTCTATGGCCGCTACGAGCTGATCTCGACCTTGAACGGCCCCTACGAGCTGGACAGCACACAGCGCAACAACACGGGCATCGTCGGCATCGAGAGCAACTACATGGAAGGCGGGCGCGTCTACAACGAGTACCGCATCGCCGACGGCGCTGAGGGGCGCGGGGTGCAGGCGGCCATCGGGGTGCGCAACACCGTCAAGATCAACGAGCAGATCCGCGTGACCGGTGGCATCGAGCACACGCGCGACATGAGCGGCTACAGCAACAGCGTGAACAGCGGCACGGGCTACGCGGGTGGCCTGGGCGAATCGACTGCGATCACCAGCGGCATCGAGTACATCACCGACCGGATCAAGGCCAGTGGCGTGTACGAAGCGCGCCGCGGCGACGACGCGAACACGCGCCTGTTCAGCGCTGGCTTCGGCTTCAAGCTCGATGCGTCCTGGAGCCTGCTGGCGCGCAGCATCGTGAGCGACAGCGAGGGGCAGGGCGCCAACGCGGGCAACGAGCGTCATCTGCAGCGCCACCAGATCGGCATTGCCTACCGGCCGGTGGACGACGACACCTGGAATGCACTGGCGCGCTACGAGCGGCGTTCGGAGAACGTGGTGGGCGCGGGCAATGCGGCCGGTGCGCTGCAGGGCAGCAGCGTCTTCGGGGCCGACAACGGTGCCAGCCTGC
>Ga0307405_10000323_pt1 | contig 17725 bp, 17 predicted proteins | sample 322Cmetagenome_2_FD_203311 | JGI IMG/M metagenome (GOLD analysis project Ga0307405, IMG submission 203311) | Maize rhizosphere microbial communities from greenhouse at UC Davis, California, United States - 322HYB-C-1 | ecosystem: Host-associated > Plants > Roots > Rhizosphere > Soil | place...
ATGTGCGCATCGCCAGCGGCCTGTCCTACAAGGACGCAGCGCCCGTCTCCGGCATGCGCATCGGCACGCCGGGCGAAAAGCTGCAGGTGATCGTCAAGGTCGCGGACCAGGGGCAATCTCAGAGTCAGTCCCAGAGCTAGAAATCAGCGGCATCGGCGGCAGGGTATCGCCAGTCACGATCTCATCGGTAACGACCTCGAACTGCGCCAGCCGCGCCGGGCCAAACGCCGTGGAGATTGCGACGTCCGTGGCATCGCGGCCGGTCGCCATCAGGATACGGCCGATGCGCGGGGTGTTGTGGCGCGCATCCACCGTGTGCCAATGGCCGCCGAGGTAGACCTCGAACCAGGCGCTGAAATCCATCGGCGCCGGATCCTTGGGCACCCCGATATCGCCGAGGTAGCCGGTGCAGTAGCGCGCCGGAATGTTCATGCAACGGCAAAGCGTAATTGCCAGATGCGCGAAATCCCGGCACACGCCGGTTCTGTCCGTGTAGCCGCCATGCGCGGTGCGCAGGAGATCGGCGTTCATGTAATCGAAGCGGATATGGCCGTGCACGAAATCGGTGATCGCCTGCACGCGGGTCCATCCGGGCGCGGTGGCCGAGAAGGTCTCCCAGGCGAAATCGGCGAGCCTGTCCGTGTCGCAGTAGCGGCTGCCGAGCAGAAAGACGAGCACCTCGTCAGGCAGGTCCTTGATCTCGTGCTGCACCGCATCGACGGGGATCACATCCGGCTGGCCGCTGTCGTAGATGTCGAAGCTGGTCGAGATGGTGGTGATCCCCGCGGGCGCCACGATGCGGGTGCAGGCATTGCCGAAATCGTCGGTGTAGCCCCACGCCTCGATAGGCTGGTCGAACTCCAGCACCTGCTCGGTCAGAAGATCGACCCGTCTCGAGGGATGGATGTTGAGCGTTAGAAGCATCGGCGTCGGCTGCACGCATTCATATCCTATCGTGAAACCGGCATGGATCTTCATGATCGTTCCTTCTCGAAAAGCGGCGTGGCGGCATTGGCGCGCTTTCAGGGAACGTCACCGGCACCGATCGGTTCCACGCGTGGCGGCCGGTTCACGGCATCATGTTTCGGTGGTCACATTGACCTGCACGAGCATGTCGCCGAAGTCGTCACTAGTGCCGTCATAGCTCCCCCAGAGCGGGATCGCCTGGTGTGGGTCGCGGGCGACGCCGACGCGGATAAGGTCCTGATTGCCGACGATACCGTTGGTCGGATCGAACTCCACCCAGCCCGCGCCCGGCAGATAGACCTGACACCAGGCATGCGTCGATCCACCGCCAAGCGTGCGCGATCCGTCGCGATCAGGCACGTAGATGTAGCCGGTAACGAAGCGCGCGGCAAAGCCGAGAGAGCGCGCCGCTTCCATCATCAAAAGCGCGAAATCCCGGCACGTTCCCTGCCGCCGCTGCAGCGTCTCCAGGGGTGTTTGCGTCCCCCGCTCGACACGCCGCGCATAGACGAAGCTCTGACGGATCGAAAAGCACAGCGTCATCAGGATATGCCCGGTCTGCACCGAAGCACCAGCGCCGGTGAACTGCCGCGCCCAGTGCGCCACCGCCCCCTCGGGATCGTCATAGGAGCGGGCGATGGTGCAGTTAAGATCGGGAAGCTCGTCCTCTTCATAGGAGAAGGGATAGGTCAGCGCTTCGCTGTCTATCTCGAACTCGACGGGCACCTCGGGTGTATGATCGAGCCGGATATTGGTCTCGAAGCGGAGATGATCGGACGCGCCCTCTATATCGACCAGCGCGATGCAATTGCCGAACACGTCGTGGATCCAGCGCACCCGCGCGGGCGTCGGCTCGACCACCATCGTCGCGTCGAGCAGCCGCTGGTCAAAGCTGTCGCGCGGGCGAAACAGCACCCGGTGCTGGCCGAAGGTGACGGGCCGCTTGTAGCTGTATTGGGTGATGTGCCTGACGGAATATACGGTCATGCTGCCCTCGCCCGCCACGGTCCGGGCGGACGCCTTGCTACTCGAAGTCTGCTAATCGAACGCGCATAATCCAACGCTTCTAATCGAACTCCGGTACCTGCCCCGACTGGAAGAGAATGATCGACGGCCCCTGCTCGCCGACCGTCACATTGGCCTCACGGCACCAGACGACCACGCCGGCATAGTCATTGACCATCGTTTCGGCGACATAGACGGCCGTGTCCTCGCCCTTCATCCGGCGCGGCTCGAACGCATGGACAAGAGCGCCGCTGTCATCGATGTTGAACGCGCTCAGCACAATCAATTTCCGCACTCCTGGCATTGACGCTCTCCTGCGGCGATAACGGCAGGACGCCCGTTTCGTTCCTGAGAACGGGCGGTCTGGAGAAGAAATATGGCTGGGGTCGCCCAGCAATGGCTCAGCCCCGGCGGGCAGCCTCGATCGCCGCGACGTCGATCTTGCCCATGTCCATCATCGCATCGAATGCGCGCTTGGCCTCGGCGCCGCCGGCGTTCATCGCCTCCGTCAGCACGCGCGGCGTGATCTGCCATGATACGCCCCATTTGTCCTTGCACCAACCGCAGGCGCTCTCCTCGCCGCCATTGCCGACGATCGCGTTCCAGTAGCGGTCGGTTTCTTCCTGATCTTCGGTGGAGATCTGGAACGAGAAGGCCTCGTTGTGCTTGAAGACGGGGCCGCCATTGAGGCCGATGCAGGCAACGCCGGCAACGGTGAACTCGACGACGAGCACCTGCCCCTCCTTGCCAGAGGGATAGTCCCCCGGTGCACGCGTGATCTTCCCGACGGAGCTGTCAGGAAACGTCTTCGCGTAAAAGCGCGCTGCCTCCTCCGCATCCTTGTCGTACCATACGCAGATCGTGTTCTTTGCCATTACGCGCTCCTCCCGCGTTCGTTGCCTATGTCAGGACACATAAGGCAGCGATATCAGTTGACCAGCGCAATGGTCTCTTGGGAGCGGATCGTGAAGGCGGGCTCAGAGGCTCTCGTATTTTTCAGCCGTGCGACGGGTCGCCAGCGAGTAGAGCCAGTAGAACGGGATGAAGCAGATGAGCACGGCGATTTCGAGCACCGAATGGCGCGTCTGGCGGACCTCTTCGACAGCAACAGGCGCCTCCGCCCTCACCTCACGCTGCGCGTTCTCGAGCAGACGGTTCACCAGCTGGCGATTGTCTTCCGTCTCGGTCCCGTCGGCGTCGTGGTGAGTGGTCTTCGGCGCGGGCTTGCGCATGTCTGGCCTCGTCGTCATTGCAGTGCGAGGTGCAAACTAGCACGATTTTATTAAATCTTTAACTATAAGTTCCCAGCTTCCCGGATACGGAAAAGGCGGAGCTTTCGCCCCGCCTCTCGTCAATTCATCCGATCGAAACGACCGCTTAGTGGCTGTCCTTGCCAACCGCGCTGCCGCGACATCCCTTGAGGAAGTCGAGGTCGGCGCCGGTGTCGGCACCTTCGACGTGCTGCTGGTGCAGGAACGCATAGCCCGAGGTCGGCAGCTCGTGCTGCGGCTTCCACTCGGCCAGGCGGCGCGCCATCTCTTCGTCGGAGATATCGACATGCAGGCGGCGGTTCGGCACGTCGAGCTCGATCATGTCGCCGTTCTTGATGACGGCGAGCGGACCGCCGACGGCGGCTTCCGGCGAGGTGTGCAGAACGACGGTGCCATAGGCGGTGCCGGACATGCGGGCATCCGAGATGCGCACCATGTCGGTGATGCCCTTCTTCAGCACCTTCGGCGGCAGACCCATGTTGCCGACTTCGGCCATGCCTGGGTAGCCCTTCGGACCACAGTTCTTCATGACCATGACGCAGGTCTCGTCGATGTCGAGATTGTCGTCGTTGATCTTGGCCTTGTAGTCGTCGATATCCTCGAACACCACGGCGCGGCCGCGATGCGTCAGCAGATGCGGCGAAGCAGCCGACGGCTTAAGAACCGCACCCTTGGGCGCCATGTTGCCGCGCAGAACGACGATCCCGCCCGACTGCGTCAGCGCCTTTTCTGCCGGCAGGATGACGTCTTCGTTCCAGTTGACGACGTCCTTGACCTCGTCCCACATGGTTTCGCCCGAAACGGTCAGCGCATCCTTGTGCAGCAGGCCTGCTTCGCCGAGACGCTTGATGACGACAGGCAGGCCACCCGCATAGAAGAACTCTTCCATGAGGTACTTGCCCGATGGCATCAGGTTGACGATCGTCGGCACGTCGCGGCCGCAACGGTCCCAGTCATCGAGCGTCAGGTCGATGCCGACGCGGCCGGCCATGGCCAGCAGATGGATGACGGCATTGGTCGAACCGCCGATCGCCGCATTGGTGCGGATGGCGTTTTCGAAGGCCTGCTTGGTCATGATATCAGAAGGCTTCAGGTCGTCCTTGACCATCTGCACGATGCGGCGGCCGGTCAGTTGCGCCATGACCTTGCGGCGACTATCAACGCCCGGGATCGCGGCATTGCCCGAGAGCGCCATGCCGAGCGCTTCGGCCATCGACGCCATCGTGGACGCGGTGCCCATCGTGTTGCAGGTGCCGGACGAACGGCTCATCGACGCTTCGGCTTCGAGGAACTCGGCCTGCGTCATCTCGCCGGCCTTCACCATTTCGGAGAACTTCCAGAGGTGCGTGCCGGAGCCGACGCGCTCGCCGCGGAAGTAGCCGTTCAGCATCGGGCCGCCGGTGACGACGATCGACGGCAGGTCGACGGAGGCGGCCGCCATCAGAAGCGACGGCGTGGTCTTGTCGCAACCGACCATCAGCACGCAGCCGTCCATCGGCTGGCCGCGAATGGTTTCCTCGATCGAGAGCGCCGCGAGGTTGCGGTACATCATCGCGGTCGGGCGGAAGGTGTTTTCGGAAGCCGAGAAGACGGGAACTTCCATCGGGAAGCCGCCAGCCTCCCATATGCCCGCCTTCACCTTCTCCGCCAGTTCGCGCAGATGGCCGTTGCACGGCGTCATATCCGACCAAGTGTTGAGAATGCCGATCACAGGGCGTCCGTCGAACAGGTCGTGCGGGTAACCCTGGTTCTTCATCCAGCCGCGGTGATAGATGACGTCACGGCTGGTACCGCCGTACCATTCCTGCGATCGAAGCTTGCGCGGCCATTCCGCTTTTTTAAACATTGTCTTCTGCCTTTTGAGGGATGCCGAGCCGTCCTCGCGACGGCCCGTATCGCTATTTTGACGTCAGGCCAGCGTGTAGCTGGTCTTGACGGATGTGTAGAATTCGGCGGCGTACTTGCCCTGCTCGCGCGGGCCGTAGGAAGAGCCCTTGCGGCCACCAAACGGAACGTGGAAATCGACACCTGCTGTCGGCAGGTTGACCATGACCATGCCGGCCTCGGCGTTGCGCTTGAAGTGCGTCGCATGCTTGAGGCTGGTCGTCGCGATGCCGGAAGACAGGCCGAACGGCGTGTCGTTGGCCGTCGCCAGTGCCTCTTCGTAATCCTTGACGCGGATGACCGAGACGACCGGTCCGAAGATTTCCTCGCGCGAGATGCGCATCTGGTTCGTGGCTTCGGTAAACAGCGTCGGCTGCAGGTAGAAGCCGGGCGTGTCGCGCTTCAGGAGCTCGCCGCCGAAGGCAAGCTTCGCGCCCTCCTTTTTGCCGATCTCGATGTAATCGGTGTCCGTCTTCAGCTGCTTCTCATCGACCACAGGACCGATATGGGTCCCGGATTTCATGGCGTTGTCGACGATAAGCGTCTCGAGCTTGGCCGTAAGCGCTGCCACGAACTTGTCGTGGATGCCTTCGGTGACGATCAGGCGCGAGGACGCGGTGCAGCGCTGGCCGGTCGAGAAGAAGCCGGAGTTTGCGGCGGCTTCGACGGCGACGTTGAGGTCGGCGTCGTCGAGGACGACCATCGGGTTCTTGCCGCCCATTTCCAGCTGGAACTTGCGGTTATGCTCGAGCGATGCAGCGGCGACGCGTTTTCCCGTGCCGGTGGAGCCGGTGAAGGTGATGCCGGCAACATCGGGGCTGTCGAGCATGGCCTGGCCGACGACCGAGCCCTTGCCCATGACGAGGTTCAGGACGCCCTTCGGCAGGCCGGCGCGGTGAAGGATATCGACGATCGCCCAGGAGCAGGCCGGAACCAGCTCGGCCGGCTTGAACACGATGGTGTTGCCGTAGCAGAGCGCCGGCGCGATCTTCCAGGCCGGAATGGCGATCGGGAAGTTCCAGGGCGTGATGATGCCGATGACGCCGAGCGGGTCGCGGGTGATCTCGACGCCGATGTTCGGGCGAACCGACGGGATGGTCTCGCCGGCAAGGCGCAGGACTTCGCCTGCGAAGAACTCGAAGATCTGGCTGGCGCGAATGGTCTCGCCGATCGCTTCGGGAAGCGTCTTGCCCTCTTCGCGGGCAAGCAGCGCGCCGAGCTCGTCCTTGCGGGCCATGATCTCGTCGCCGGCCTTTTTCAGGATGACGTGACGTTCCCAGATGCCGGAGCGCGACCAGGCCGGGAATGCGGCCTTGGCAGCGGCAATCGCGTTCTTGGTGTCCTCTGCCGAACCATCGGCATAAAGGCCGACGACTTCGTTCGTATCCGACGGGTTGATGTTCTTGGTTGCGTCCGAGCCGATCCATTCGCCGGCGATCAGGTTCTGATAAATGGTCATGGGCCCTGCAAGCCTCCTTTACCGCTTATGAAAGAATGACCCGACAGCCAATGCGCCGGGCCCTAGAAACCAGAGCTGAGAAATCAGAGCTGCTTGACGACGATCTCTTCTTCGGCGTCGATCTTCAGCGGATTGCGCAGCGGCAGGCCGAACTCGGCGACCTCGATCTCGAACACGTCGCCCTCTTCCGTCTTGATGCCTTCGGCAAACGACAGCGTCGCGGTGCCGAACATGTGGACGTGGACGTCGCCGGGGACGCGGAACAGGCCGTACTTGAAGTGGTGGTACTCAAGGTTGGCGAAGGTGTGCGACATGTTCGCCTCGCCCGACAGGAAGGGCTTCTCGAAGATCACCTTATCGCCGCGCTTGATGCGCGAGGTGCCGCGGATATCCTCAGGCGCCGCGCCAATGCGGATCTCGGGGCCGAAGCTTGCCGGACGCAGCTTGGAGTGCGCGAGGTAGAGATAGTTCTGGCGCTCGGTGACGTGGTCGGAAAACTCGTTGGAGAGCGCGAAACCGATGCGGAACGGCGTGCCGTCCTCGGCAATCACGTAGATGCCGGCCATCTCTGGCTCTTCGCCGCCGTCGAGCGCGAAAGACGGGGAGACGAGTGCAGCACCCGGAGCGGCGGCACCATAGCCGTTGCCCTTGTAGAACCACTCGGGCTGAACGCCCTTTTCGCCAGCCTTCGGCTTGCCGTTCTCGAGGCCCATCTTGAACATCTTCATCGAGTCCGTCAGCGTTTCTTCCGCGGCCTCGGAGGTCTTCTTGTGCATGCTGTCGCGCGTCGCGGCCGAGCCGAGATGCGTCAGGCCCGTGCCCGTCAGATGCAGGTGCGCGGCGTCAGGATGCGTCATCGGGGCCAAGAAACGGCCTTCGGCATAAGCCTTTTCGAGATCGACGGTGTCACCAAGGCCATGGGCCTCGATCACCGATGCGAGCGACTTGCCACCGTTTGCGGCTTCCATGGCGAGCGCATAGACGCTGCCGGCATTGTTGACGGCTTTCGCGGTACCGCCCGGCTCGCGCACGGCGACGACGATCTCTCCGTTCGAACCCTTGATCTGCGAAATAAGCACGGTCTTCATCCTTTTTTCCATTGCGCGGAATGTGCTCCGCCATTCCGGCTCCCGAGGGAGCCGGATTACAAGTTCATGTCACTGCGAATTCAAGTCACTGCAAATAGGTGGGCAGCGCCGAAGCGCTTAGCCCTTGTTCTTGTTGTAGACGTCGAAGAAGACGGCTGCGAGCAGCACGAGGCCCTTGACCATCTGCTGGAAGTCGATGCCGAGACCAACGATCGACATGCCGTTGTTCATGACGCCCATGATGAACGCGCCGATGACAGCACCGGTGATCTTGCCAACGCCGCCGGATGCCGAGGCACCGCCGATGAAGCAGGCCGCGATGACGTCGAGCTCGAAGCCGACGCCGGCCTTCGGCGTCGCCGAGTTCAGGCGAAGCGCCACGATCATGCCGGCGAGACCGGCGAGAACGCCCATGTTGACGAAGGTGAAGAAGCTCAGGCGCTCGGTGTTGATACCGGAGAGCTTGGTAGCCTTTTCATTGCCGCCCATCGCGTAGATGCGGCGGCCGATCGTCGTGCGGCGCGTGACGAAAGCATAGGCCGCGATCAGCACCAGCATGACGACAAGCACGTTCGGCAGGCCGCGATAGGTCGACAGCAGATAGCCAAGCGCCACGATCGCCAGCGAAACGATGACGTTCTGCGCGATGAAGAAGCCCATCGGCTCGACGTCGATGCCGTGGCTTTCGTTCACCTTGCGGCGGCGCCATGCAAGGTAGAACAGGATGACCGGCAGGATGACGCTGAGCACCAGCGAGGTGATCTGCGTCGGTACACCGAAGATGTCGACCATGTCGCCGGGCAGGAAGCCGGTGGAGATGATCTGGAATTCCTTCGGGAACGGACCGATGTTCTTGCCGCCGAGAACCGTGAGCGTCAGACCGCGGAACACCAGCATGCCGGCGAGCGTCACGATGAAGGACGGAATGCGGTGATAGGCGATGAAATAGCCCTGCGCGGCGCCGATAACGCCGCCGATCGCCAGACAAAGCAAGGCCGCGAGCCAGAAGTTCATGCCCCAGGAGACGGTGAAGATCGCCGCCAGCGCGCCGACGAAGGCGACGATGGAGCCGACCGACAGGTCGATATGGCCGGCCACGATGACCAGCAGCATGCCGAGCGCCATGATGACGATGAACGAGTTCTGGAGAACGAGATTGGTCAGGTTGACCGGCCTGAACAGGATGCCGCCGGTGTAGAACTGGAAGAACACCATGATCGCGACGAGCGCGATGAGCATGCCGTATTCACGAATGTTGCCGCGGATGTAATCGACGACGGAAACGACGTTGCTTTCCTCGTGGCTGGTCGGGTTGACAGGAGTCATTGTTTCTTCTCCCCAGAGCGCATGATGGCGCGCATGATGGTTTCTTGGCTCGCTTCGCCCTTCGGCAGTTCAGCGACGATGCGACCTTCGTTCATCACATAGATGCGGTCGCAGTTGCCAAGCAGTTCAGGCATTTCCGACGAGATCATCAGAACGCCTTTTCCATCGGCAGCAAGCTGGTTGATGATAGTATAAATTTCGTATTTTGCACCCACGTCGATACCGCGGGTCGGCTCGTCGAGGATCAGCACGTCGGGATCGGAGAACAGCCACTTGGACAGAACCACCTTCTGCTGGTTCCCGCCCGAAAGGTTGACCGTTTCCTGGTAGATGCCCGAGGAGCGGATGCGCAGCTTCGACCGATAGTCGGTCGCGACCCTGCTTTCCTTGATGCCGTCGATGACGGTGCTCTTCGAAATCCCCGCCAGATTGGCGAGCGACGTGTTGTGCATGATGTTGTCGGCGAGCACGAGACCGAGATGCTTTCGGTCTTCGGTCACATAGGCAAGACCCGCATCGATCGCCTTGCGAACGGTGCTGGTGTCCACCTGCTTGCCGTCGACATAGACTTCGCCGGTGATCTTGTGGCCGTAGGCCTTGCCGAACACGCTCATCGCGAACTCGGTACGGCCGGCACCCATCAGGCCGGCGATGCCGACAACCTCGCCCTTGCGGACGTTGATGTTGATGTCGTGCAGAACCTGGCGGTCGCGATGCTGCTGGTGAAACGCATTCCAGTTCTTCACTTCGAAGATGGTTTCGCCGATCGGCACCGAGCGCGGCGGATAGCGGTCTTCGAGATCGCGGCCCACCATGTTTCTGATGATGGTGTCCTCGCTGATCTCTTCCTTGTGACAGTCCATCGTCTTGACGGTCATGCCGTCGCGCAGAACGGTGATCTGGTCGGCGACCTTGCGGATCTCGTTGAGCTTGTGCGAGATGATGATCGACGTGATGCCCTGCTTGCGGAACTCCATCAGGAGGTTCAGCAGCGCATCGGAATCGCTTTCGTTGAGCGACGCGGTCGGTTCATCGAGAATGAGCAGCTTGACGCTCTTGGACAGGGCCTTGGCGATTTCGACGAGCTGCTGCTTGCCGACGCCGATGTCGGTCACGAGCGTGTTCGGAGATTCGCGCAGGCCCACCTTGGCGAGCAGCTGCTTGGTGCGGTTGAAGGTGGTTTCCCAGCTGATGACGCCGCTCTTCGCATTCTCGTTGCCGAGGAAGATGTTTTCCCCGATCGAGAGCAGCGGTACGAGCGCCAGTTCCTGGTGAATGATGACGATGCCGATTTCTTCGGAGTCCTTCAGGACTTTGAAATTGCGGACGTCGCCGTCGTAGAAGATCTCCCCATCATAGGTGCCCGAGGGGTAGACACCGGAAAGAACCTTCATCAGGGTCGACTTGCCGGCCCCGTTTTCCCCCACAACTGCGTGTATCTCACCCTGGCGAACCTTGAGGTTCACATTCTCGAGCGCTTTTACGCCCGGGAACGTCTTGGTGATGTTCCGCATTTCGAGGAGTGTATTTTCCATGATCAAAATTCCAGCGCCGTGGCCGTAAGATCGGCCTGGCGTTCTAAAAATCGGAAACCGGAACCCGCGCGCGAAAGCGCGGATTCCGGCGTTCGTCAGATTACTTCAGCTGGTCTTCTTTGTAGTAGCCGCTGTCGACGAGAACGGTCTTGTAGTTCTCCTTGGTGACGGCAACCGGCTTCAGCAGGTAGGACGGAACGACCTTTACGCCGTTGTCGTAGGTCTTGGTGTCGTTGACTTCAGGCTCCTTGCCGGACATGACGGCATCAACCATGGCAACGGTAACCTTCGCCAGTTCGCGCGTATCCTTGAAGATCGTGGAATACTGCTCGCCTGCGATGATCGACTTGACGGAAGGAACTTCCGAGTCCTGGCCGGAAACGACCGGGAGCGGCTGATCGCCAGAACCATAGCCTACGCCCTTGAGCGAGGAGATGATGCCGATGGACAGACCATCGTAAGGCGACAGAACGGCGTCAACCTTGGCGTCGGTGTAGTTAGCCGACAGCAGGTTGTCCATGCGAGCCTGGGCCGTTGCCGGGTCCCAACGCAGCGTGCCGACCTTGTCCATGCCGGTCTGGCCGGACTTTACGACGAGCTTGCCACTGTCGATGTAAGGCTGCAGGACGGACATTGCGCCATCGTAGAAGAAGAAGGCGTTGTTGTCGTCAGGCGAACCACCGAAGAGCTCGATGTTGAACGGGCCCTTGCCATCCTTGAGGCCGAGCTTGTCGACGATCGTGCCGGCCTGAAGAACGCCGACCTGGAAGTTGTCGAAGGTTGCGTAGTAGCTGACGTTGGCCGAATCGCGGATCAGGCGGTCGTAAGCGATAACCTTGATACCGGCGTCAGCAGCCTTCTGCAGCACGTCCGACAGCGTGGTGCCGTCGATCGAAGCGATGACGAGAACCTTCGCGCCCTTCGTGACCATGTTCTCGATCTGAGACAGCTGGTTCGGAATGTCGTCGTCTGCATACTGCAGGTCGGTCGTGTAACCGGCGTCCTGGAGCTGCTTGACGATGTTGTTGCCGTCGTCGATCCAGCGAGCGGACGACTTGGTCGGCATGGCAATACCGACGAGACCCTTGTCAGCGGCAACAGCCGGCATAACGAACGAAGCAACGCCGAACGCGGCAGCTGCCATCAATGAGATAATGGATTTCATCTCTCTCTCCCTAAGTTAATAAATGCGCGGGCGATCTCCTCGCCCACCCCGAACTGTGGCGGGTTTCGTATTGGATAATACTTCAATAGCGAGAAACGAAGTAGGTCTCCTCCACGCTCTCACACGTGTTGAGTGCCAACCAGCACACGGCGGCAAACTGGTATGGATTCCTATAACTGTCAAATAGAATAAGTGGCAAAAGGCATAACAAATTTGGTATATCGTTAAAAAGTATTACTTTTGATGGAGAGCAGTGGGGAGGCTGCAACCATGTCGAGCAATTCAGGGCATGTGGCATTAGAGAACGTGGATATACAGACAGAGATTTTTGGGGACGACGGCCTTCTGCGGGCGGGACTCAAGCTGAATCACCTGCGGATGATCGTCGCAATCGAAGATAGCGGCCAGATTTCGGCGGCTGCCGAAGCACTTAACATTTCACAGCCCGCCGCGTCGCGAATGCTGTCGGAAATGGAGACCATTGTTAAGACTCCGCTTTATGAGCGCGTAGCCCGTGGCGTGGTGCTGACCACCTTCGGCGAGGCACTCGCAAGGCGTGCGCGCAAGATCATGTTGGAACTTAGAGAGGCAAGCCGCGAGATCGCCGAGCTCCGATCCGGCAAGGGCGGATCGGTCTTCATCGGCGCAGTGACGGCGCCCGCCATGAGCCTCGTCGTACCCGCCATCAAGCAGATCCGCACGGCGCTTCCCGGCATCGAGGTCAACATCCAGGTCGAGACCAGCAACGTGCTTGCCCGCGAACTTCTGGCCGCCCGCCACGACTTCGTCATCAGCCGCATCCCGGATGATCTCAACCCGCGGCTTTTCGAGGTGCAGGAGATCGGCGTCGAGCGCGCCTGCCTGATCGTGCGCAGCGGCCACCCTCTATTACAGAAGGGCGTGGCCACCATGGCCGACCTGACGGACTATGACTGGGTCTTCCAGCCGCCCGGCACATTGCTCAGGCGCACGATCGAGGACATGTTCCTGTCGCGCGGCGTTGCGGTGCCGGAAAATATCGTCAACACCTCGTCGCTGCTGCTCACCTGCGCGATCATCTGCCAGACCGACGCGATCGCCCCCATTGCAATCGACGTCGCCCACTTCCTGGCGGCGCAGCGCTCGCGCGCCTCCGATGTCCGTGTGCTGCCGATCGATTTCGAGATCAACGTCAGGCCCTACAGCCTGATCACCGCAAGGGAGCGCGCCCTGCCCCCGAGCGCGCGGCTGCTTTATGATCTGGTATTGGCCGAGAGCCGGAAGGGCGGGACCTGACTGTTTGGATGGGGCCTCACAAGCCCCACGCCATCTTGGTCGCGTTCTATGCGCATTCGCGCAAGGGAGGCTCCATGCTATTCGGACAATCGCTGTTCCAGTCGGTGCTCGATCGCCTGAAGGAAGAGGACGGCGAAGCTATTGAAGAGGCCGCTCCCGTCTCGCACCGCATGCCGGGCTTTACGACGGGCCTAGCCTTCGACGTGATGGAGGGCGTCTCCGCACCTTCGGCGCGGCCCGGCCAGGCCTATTTCGACAATCTGGAATTCGAAACGCCGCGAGAGGCGACCGACGCTGCTCCGCCGCCCGCGCCCTCGCCCGAACCGGTGGCCGAGCCACTCCCCGAGATCGAACCCGAACCGGCGATGCCGGAGCACCTCGCCCGCACGGCGCTGCCTGAGATCGCCGCCGAACTGGCGATCTCGGCGAACGACACCATCCAGGGCCTTAGCGACAAGCGACGCGGCTTCGCCAAGGCCAATCATCCCGATCGCGTTCACCCGCTGTTTCGCGACAACGCCACAAAGCGCATGACGATCGCCAATCAATTGATCGACGAAGCGATCCGCCGCAAGACGAGAAGCGCCAGGCGCTGATTACGCGTCGTTCTTGGGAGCGTCCTGCGTTTCGGCAGCGTCAGCAGCCTTGTCCTCGACAGCCACTTTTTCCTCGGCAGGTTCTGCCGGCTTGTAGGACCAGAGGAGCACGTAGGCGGCATAGGCCCCGGCGCCGGCCGCCAGTACCGCCCAGAAGGGATCGCCCCATAAGGCCTCGATCCCGGTCCAGCCGAAGCAGACCGCGACGATGAGAACGCGCACCCACAGCGCGCGATAGGCCGGATGGTTTGGATCGATCAGCTGCATCTCATTCCCATATGTAAAACTGTTACACGTCTTTAAGATGGTTTCTTAAAATGTGAAAGGCCCACGGCCTTGACGACGCGCGGATAAAATGGAATGAAAATTCCACAAAGAGATAAATTCGGCCCATCCATTCCGCGAGAGGGAGGCCGAATTCAAGGGAGGTTTATATGACAGTCAGATTTGGTCTTCTCGGCGCCGGTCGTATCGGCAAGGTTCACGCCAAGGCAGTCAGCGGCGATGCCAATGCAAGGCTCGTTGCGGTTGCCGACGCCTTTCCCGAGGCCGCCAACGCCATCGCATCCGCTTACGGCTGCGAAGTCCGCACCATCGAGGCGATAGAAGCCGCGAGCGATATCGACGCCGTCGTCATCTGCACGCCGACCGACACCCACGCCGACCTGATCGAGCGCTTCGCCCGCGCGGGCAAGGCGATCTTCTGCGAGAAGCCTGTCGATCTCTCCGTCGAGCGCGTCAAGGCCTGCATCAAGGTCGTGGACGAGACCAAGGGCAAGCTGATGGTTGGCTTCAACCGCCGCTTCGACCCGCACTTCATGGCCGTGCGCAGCGCGATCGACGACGGCCGCATCGGCGACGTCGAGATGGTGACGATCACCTCGCGCGATCCGGGCGCCCCGCCCGTCGACTATATCAAGCGTTCCGGCGGCATCTTCCGCGACATGACGATCCACGATTTCGACATGGCCCGTTTCCTGCTCGGCGAAGAGCCGGTCGCCGTCACCGCAACCGCCGCCGTCCTCGTCGACAAGGCGATCGGTGAGGCCGGCGACTACGACAGCGTCTCGGTCATCCTGCAGACCAAGTCGGGCAAGCAGGCGATCATCTCAAACTCGCGCCGCGCCACCTACGGCTACGACCAGCGCATCGAGGTGCACGGCTCCAAGGGCATGGTCTCGGCCGAAAACCAGCGCGCCGTCTCGATCGAAGTCGCCAATGGCGAAGGCTATACCCGCCCGCCGCTGCACGATTTCTTCATGACCCGCTACACCGAAGCCTATGCCAACGAGATCGCAAGCTTCATCGCCGCCATCGAAAAGGGCGCCAAGATCTCCCCCTCGGGCGCCGATGGCCTTGCGGCCCTCGTGCTCGCCGACGCGGCCGTCCAGTCGGTCAAGGAAGGCAAGCTGATCAAAATCGGCTGACGGTTTTCTCCCGACCGAAAGCCACATAGGAGATGGCCGGGGCCCGACCCGGCCATTTCTCGTTTTTGCCTCCGGCGCAGTCGCCGTCACCGCCCTACCCTCTGACGCCGCCTGTAACATTCGCCCGGTCCGATCACAAAACGCACCTTGGCTCGGCCCTCGCAAGTGCATTGCCCGCCTTTGCATATTAGCAAATTTTTCGCACGTCCGGCGCATGTTACATTGCGCTAAATATCTAAATTAGCATTGGTTTCCTTCAGTTTTCGGGCCATTCATGCCACCTCCGACGAACCGGGTGACCAATAGATGGCGGAAATTTCGGGCTCTTCCGGGCGAATTGGCAGCCTCGATGGCTTGCGTGGCATTGCGGCTCTATGGGTGCTGATCGGGCACGCAATGCTGCTCACCGGATGGCATCTGCCGCTGATCGGCGACCCCGATCTCGGCGTCGATCTCTTCATCATGCTCTCGGGCTTCCTGATGGTGTTTCACTATCAGCTGCGCCAGGAAAAGGAGCCGTGGTCGGAGATCTCGACATGGTCGAATTTCTGGAACCGCCGCTTCTTCCGCATCGCCCCGCTCTATTACGTGATGCTGGCGATCGCCATCGCGCTTGGCCCAGTCATCTTCAACAGCCGCATGGTGATCGACCACTTCCTTGGCGTGACGCCGCAGCTGCCCGAACGCTATCTCGACGGCAGCCTCGAGAATCTGCTGCTACATGTGAGCTTCCTCTTCGGCCTGTCGCCGGCACACGCCTTCCGCACACCGCTGCCGGATTGGAGCATCAGCCTCGAAATGCAGTTCTACGCGGCCCTGCCCTTCGTGATGCTCTTCATCCACAGGCTCGGATGGCTGCGCGGGAGTATCGGCGTGGTTGTCGCCGGCGTCGCGATCTCCATGGCGCTCCGCCTCACCGGCATCAACTTTCCGATGCCGGCCTTCCTGCCGCTGAAGATGCACGTCTTCGCATCAGGCATGCTGCTTGCCGGCGCGCTCAATGCCGGAAGCGGAAGAGCCTTCGCTCATTTCCTCCTGGCGCTGGCCTTCGTGGCGATCCCGATCGGCGGCGGCATGACGGTGCTTCGCGAAGTCGTACGCCTCGGACTTGTCGTCGCCTTCTTCGCGCTGATCTTCCACGCGCATCTGCCCCGCCCGCTGGCAAACCCGCTGAACCGGATTTCCGATTTCATGGGCAACAGGTTCTGCCACGAGCTCGGCGAACTCTCCTTCGGAGCCTATCTGATCCACCTGCTGGTCATGCAGCCCGTCATTGCCTACCTCATCAAGGCGCATGGGCACGATATCAGCAACTTCCAGCGCTTTCTGCTCTCGATTACGATCACCATCCCGATCGTCTATGCGCTGTCTGCGGTCGGGCACAGGTTCATCGAAATGCAGGGACAGAAGATCGGCAGGACGCTCACTCGGCGCCGGGCGTCGACGGCTTAGCCGAGCCCACCCTGGACGATATCGCCGTCAATGACGGATAGCGCCCGGTTGAGATGCCCCTCGAACACCAACAGCGGCTCGTCGAACACCACCCGCAGTTCGGGCATGCCCTGCATCCTGACCATGTGCGACTGGGCAAGCCCCTCCTCTATCCCCGGCCGCAGCAGATCGTAGTAGCGCGTGCCGGGCCCGGTGATCGCGACCGGCATCCGCTCGGTGAGGCTGAGCAGCCGCGACAGCCCGTTTCCGAGCGCCAGCCCCGCCTGCCGGAAGGCAAAGGCCGACATCCGGTGCCCCTGCCGCGCCCGCGACGCGATCTTGTCCAGTTCGCCGACGGGCACGAACTTCGCCGGGATCGTATCGTCAGGCACTTCGAAGGCCATGCGCAGGATCGCGTAGAACCCGGCATAGGCCTCGATGCACCCCCTGCTCCCGCACCGACAAAGCCCCCCATTGGCCACATGCAGCATGTGCCCAAAATTGGGCGCCGAGATCTCCCGCTCCGCCGGCCCGGCATTGCGGACGATCCCGAGCCCGATGCTGTGACCCAGCGACAGCGCCGCCAGCGACCGCAAGCCCTCGGGATTGCCCGCATCCTCGCGCGCGCCAAGCGCTGCGGCAACCAGCAACGTCTCGTTGTCGAGGATGATCTTCGCCTGCCAGGCAGGCCTCAGCGCCGCCTCGAAATCGATCCGATCGCTGCCGAAGATCGGCGACCACAGGAGCACGGCATCATCCGAGCTCACCAGCCCCTTGCTGCTGATCGAGATCAGCTTGATCTTGTCCCGCGATAGCCGCGAACGCTCAAGCAACCGCTCCAGCCCCTCACCAACAGCATCCGCGAATCGAGCCGCACCATCGGGATCATGCGAGCGGTCCTCACCGAACCGGTCGATCAGCGTGCCGGCATAATCCACCAGCGAATATTGCACGCCATCCGACGAAATGATGACGACGATCAGATAGCCGCTATCGCGCCTCTGACGAAACTGCACGCGCGGCCGCCCCCGGCCGCTTGCCGCCTGCTGCTCGGACTTTTCGATCACCTCGCCCTTCTCGAGATCGGCGGTGATCGCCGAAATCGTGGCCGAGGAAAGTCCGGTGAAATCAGCTATTTCGGTATGGGACAGCGCGCCATGACGCCTCAGCGCGGCAAGCACCAGCACGCTGTTGCGCTGGCGCACCAGTTCCGTGCTCGATCTGGTCAGCATGAAGGCCGCCCTATTCCCGCGTGCATTCCACCCCTCGTTCACACCGCATCTCCAACAACCTCCAC
>Ga0307405_10000325_pt1 | contig 17647 bp, 11 predicted proteins | sample 322Cmetagenome_2_FD_203311 | JGI IMG/M metagenome (GOLD analysis project Ga0307405, IMG submission 203311) | Maize rhizosphere microbial communities from greenhouse at UC Davis, California, United States - 322HYB-C-1 | ecosystem: Host-associated > Plants > Roots > Rhizosphere > Soil | place...
CGGTGCGCCAGCATGGGTGTTCGGGCCCGAGGCTCGCGCCGCCTTCGCCGCGGGCTATCCCGAGACACCGCATGTGCTGCGTCACGGGCTCGCCGCGCACGAACTGCTGACGCTCGATGCGCTGGCGGTGCTTGCGAGCCGCCTTCCCGAGCGGTCGATCGAGTACAACCGCGGCGACCTCCCGATCGGCGTCGACGGCAAGCCGGGCGGCACCGGGCTGTCGATCGAGGACACGATCCGCCACATCGCCAGCAGCAATAGCTGGGCTGTGCTCAAGAACGTCGAGCAAGTGCCCGAATACGAGGCTCTGCTGCTCGGCCTGCTGGACGAAATCAGGCCCGAGATCGAGGCGCGGACCGGCGCCATGCTACGCCCGCAGGCGTTTGTGTTCATCTCCAGCCCCGATGCGGTCACGCCCTATCATTTCGACCCCGAGCACAACATCCTGCTCCAGCTCGTCGGCCGCAAGACGATGACGCAGTTTCCCGCCGGCGACGCACGGTTCGCGCCCGACGAGATCCACGAATCCTACCACGCCGGCGGCGCACGCGAGCTGACCTGGCGTGATGAGCTGACCGAAGGCGGACGCGCGTTCGCGCTCGGTCCCGGCGAGGCGGTGTTCGTGCCGGTCATGGCGCCGCACTTCGTCCGCAACGGGCCGGAGAGCTCGATCTCGCTGTCGATCACCTGGCGCAGCGACTGGAGCTTCGCCGAAGCCGATGCGCGCGGGTTCAACGGACTGCTGCGCCGCGCGGGGCTGTCGCCGGCGGCGCCGGGGCGCTGGCCGGCGTCGAACAAGAGCAAGGCGCTGACTTTCCGCGCGCTGCGCAGGCTCGGCCTCGCCCGTTGACCGCGGCGTCCGCACGCCGCAAAGCGCAGCGGATGACCGACCAGCCCAGCTCCGAACAACTCGTCGCCGATCTCATCCGCCTGCTTACCGTCGAGCGGCAGGGGGAGGATGCCTTCGTCGGGCATCCGCAGAAGGACGGCGTCGGCCGCGTCTTCGGCGGGCAGGTGATCGCGCAGGGGCTGCAGGCCGCGCAGGCCAGCGCGCCGGAGGGCATGGTGGCACACTCCCTGCACGCCTACTTCCTGCGCGGCGGCAAGGAAGGGCCGGCGATCGACTACGCCATCGCGCGGGACTTCGACGGGCGCAGCTTCGCCAATCGCCGGGTCGTCGCGAGCCAAGAGGGCACGCCGATCCTGAACCTGACGGCCAGCTTCCAGCGACCGGAGGACGGGCTGTCGCACGACGACTACGAAATGCCCGAGGCCGTGTCTCCCGAGGAGCTGACGCCGGATCTGGAACAGCGCCGCAGGCTCCTCGCCGAAATGGGTGAGGTGAGCGAGGCGCAGCGGGCGATGATGCTTCGCCCCCGCCCGATCGAGATGCGCACGGTCGACAGCCTGCACTGGATGAACAGCGATCCCCGGCCACCCCGCGCGCGCTGCTGGTTCCGCACAGCCGCGCCGCTGCCGCCGATCGAGCGGGACCCCGCCCTGCACCGCGCGGTGATCGCCTACGCCAGCGACTACACGCTGCTCGGCACGAGCGCGCTGCCGCATGGGCTGAGCTGGGCGCGCGGCGACATGATCGGGGCGAGTCTCGACCATGCCGTGTGGTTCCACCGCGAGGCGCGGGCAGACGAATGGCTGCTCTACGCCACCGACAGTCCGTGGAGCGGCGGCGGGCGCGGCTTCAACCGCGGCCGGATATTCGACCGCGAGGGGCGGCTAGTCGCCAGCGTCGCGCAGGAAGGAATGATCCGCCGGCGGGTGCCGAAGCCCGACTGACGGCACCGCTGCGGTTGACACACGTGGCACTGTTTGCGCGGTGTGACTTTGCGAGCGGTCCGTCCTGATCGGAGCGCCCGGCGGACGTTCCAGAAGTCGCGGAAAAGATGGTTTATCTCGTTGAAGGAGCACGATTTAGTGCCCTTCCCCCCCCAGCCTGACGACGAGCGGCGCGGTCTGCCGGAGACAGGTCTCCGAAGATGCCGACGTGACCTTCCGTGACGCCGCAGAGAGCCGCGCGGACAGGTGTCGCCTTGTGATCTGATGCCTCGTGCAGCACCCGTTCCGCCGGCACCAAGGCCGTCACGACTTGCGTTGATGGAAGGAGCGGAAGGCGCGTCATTGGAGAGGATAAGGCAGATTTCGGCGATGTAGGAAAGGCCTTTTTCGGCCCCCGCTTTCGTCGTCGCCGTCTGGTCTGGCTTTGCGGAACACCTGTCCCCGCGCGGAATTCGGCACAAAAAAGGCCCCGTAGAGGGGCCTTTCCGTAACTTTGGATCAAAAGGATCTCAGTTGAAGATCCAGTCCCAGATCGAACGCAGCATGGTTTGTCTCCTGTTGCAAATGCGCGAGGAGACTACGTTAACCATATTTTTTTGTAAACTGTTAATTAACCTTGTTGCGTAAAGGCAACCCATCCCGTTGTAAAGTCAGCATTTCCTTAATCTCGCCAACGGTGACCGGACGCGCAATGTAATATCCTTGACCGAAATCGCAGCCCATCTCCCGCAAGAGCGCGAAAGTCTCCCGATCCTCAATTCCTTCGGCCACCGACGTCAGGCCCGCATCGCTCGCCAGCCGCGCGACGTTCGACACGATCGCCCTCGCCATCCGCGAGCGATGGATCTGCTGGACGAACAGCTGGTCGATCTTGATTTCGTCGAACGGCAGCTCGAACATCGCCTCGAGATTGGCGCTGGCGACGCCGAAATCGTCCATCGAGAACGAGACGCCGAGCCGCTTGATCTGCTCGAACACGGCCCGCGCGGCGGCGAAATCCTCGATCCGGGCGGTTTCCGTGACTTCGATCGTCAGTCTCGCCGGATCGACCGAATGCGTGGCGAGGTTCATCTCGATCAGATCGGCGATGCGGCTGTCGACGAACTGGATCGCGGAGACGTTGATCGAGACCTTCGGTTCGTGATCGTGGCTGCGCAGGGTTTCCGCCGCACGCAGGCTCTTGAGCAGGACGCGCTTGGTCAGATCGTCGAGACGCCCCACCCGTTCGCACTGGAGGATGAAGCGCGCAGGCGAGATTTCGCCATGCTCCTCGTCGACCCACCGCGCCAAGGCCTCGACTCCGACGATGCACCCGCTCCGCAAGTCCGCCTGGGGCTGGAGCTTGATCGAAATGCGGTCCTCCGACAGCGCGCTCTCCAACCGCGCCTGGAGCGAATAGTCCCATTCTTCGCTATCGGCCGCGAAATCGGAAATGACGAACACCGGGCGATAGGCCTCGCGCGCCTGATCGGCGGCGGCAATCGCCGAGCTCAAGCGGCTGGAGATCGAGTTGTCCGAGGATCGATCGACGCCGATCGTCATCGATACGTCGAGCACGCGATGGGACACCGTGATCGACTGCGAGGCGACCGCCCGCAGCCCTTCGAGATGCCCCTGAAGATCCTGGTATTTGTCCGCGGAGACCGCAAAGGCGAAATACTTGCCGCCATCGTAATAGATGGTCGACCCCGCGTCGCCCAATGCCAGGCGGGAGGCGAGTTGCCGCAAATACCGCCCCTGATCGATCGCCGTGAGGGTCGCAAAGATGGCGTCGAGCCGCGCTATCTTCGCAACGACGATAGAGGTGGTCCTGGCGTGCTGCTCGTCACCCAAGTCCCGCTGCAGGGCGAGAAAGTTGGGCAGCTTGCTTCGAGGTTCGAAGAACAGGTGGCGTCGCTTGAAATTAACGACTGCGCGAAGGACCGCGTACGTGGCCGCGAGGGCGAGAGTTTCGGCAAATAGCGCGCGAATTCCAAGCTTGGCGGTCACAACGGAAAATACGAGCAGCGAGATAACCCAAGCGAGATAGAAGAGCCGCCTTGATCTGTTCTGGCGGAGAGCAAGCAGGCCTATCACGAGGCTAAGGCCAAACGCTCCGGCCACCGGAATCCAGCTTACAAAGGTACCCACCCCCCGCGCTGCAGTCTCCGCAGCGATGAGGTGAACCAGAGACGACGGAACGAGGCCGCGCTCGGGGACCTTTACCGCCCGTGCATCACCCTCGGACGGGCCAAGTATGACAGTGGCACCCACAAATCGCGTGTCATCGGGCGCTGCCACGCGTTGCAGTTCGTTGAGTTTGTACCGGGGAACCAAATCCAGATTGATCGAGTAATCGGGGAAGATAGCGGTGCGGGAGTGCGAGCCCGCGGCGAGCGCATTCCAGAGAGAGGGTAGCTCGACGTCACCGTCCGAATAGGATGCCTCGATACCCCACACGTATCCTATGAAATCGGTGCGGTAGTCATTGCTGACAATCTGCAGTCCGCGCGCGAAGAATGGATCGTTCCTCTTTACCTGCTGACTCTCCGGGAAATCGCGCCGCACGGCCCTCGTCAGGACGACCTTGTCAGCCAAGCGCACGAGCTCGCTCCGCAGTTCCGCATCGATGCTGAGCGAGTTGCTGCGCTGGATCGGCATGTCGATGAAGATGCGCGCGACGCCGGCGTGCTCGAGCCGCCGGATCGTGCGAAGGAGCCGCCTGTTCTCGGTGGAACTGGCTTGGGAGTCCGGCCCCTTCTCCACCTCCACGAACACGAATTCCGAGGTAGGGCTGTGATCGAACAGCTTGGCCTGGAGCGACCAGACGGTGATGTCCAGCGGGCGGAGAATCGTGGTCGCAGCAACCAGCACCGCCAGAAGGATGGCGATGGCCGCGTGGCGGAGCCTTTCGGATCCGATCAGTTCTCGTGCCAAGGGCAATGCAATCATTCCTAACCGGCGGTCGGTGCTACCGGAATATCGTAAACATCGTGTTTCCGAATTCGGCCGAAGCGGGGGAAATCCCGTAAGCGTCGGCCCGCGCCTCTCACCCCGCTGGATGGTAGAAGTCGTAGATCTTCTGCGCGACGCCGGCGCTGATGCCGGGGGTGCGTTTCAGATCCTCCAGCGCGGCGGCGCGCACTTTCCCGGCGGTGCCGAAGTGGAGCAGCAGCGCACGCTTGCGCGAGGGGCCGATGCCCGGGATCTCGTCGAGCGGGGAGGCGCTGATCGCGCGGCTGCGCTTGGCGCGGTGGGCGCCGATCGCGATGCGGTGGACCTCGTCGCGCAGGGTCTGGAGATAGAACAGCAGCGGCGAATTGGTCGGCAGGGTCTTCTCGCGCCCGTCGGGGAAATGGAACACCTCGCGCCCCTCGCGCCCATGATGCGGGCCCTTGGCGATGGCGATCAGCGGTACGTCCTCGATCCCGAGCTCCTCCAGCGCGTCGCGCGCGGCCGACATCTGCCCCTTGCCGCCGTCGAGCAGGACGAGATCGGGCCAGATGCCGCTCCCCCGCTCCTGGCTCCGGTCCGGGTCCTCGCGCAGCGCGCGGGCGAAGCGCCGGGTCATGACTTCGCGCATCATCGCGAAGTCGTCATCGGTCTGCGCGGTTTTGATGTTGAACTTGCGGTACTGGTTCTTGAGGTAGCCTTCCGGCCCGGCGACGACCATCGCCCCCACGGCCTTCGTGCCCTGGATATGGCTGTTGTCGTAGATCTCGATACGCTGCGGCGGTTCGGATAGTTCAAGGAATTCCGCAAGTTCGCGGTTGATCTTCGCCTTGGTTCCGCTTTCCGCCAGGCGCCGGTCGAGCGCCTCCATGGCGTTGCGGCTCGCCTGCGCCATCAGCCGCCGCCGATCGCCGCGCTGGGGAACCGAGATCTCGACCCGGTGCCCGGCCACCTCGCACAGCGCCTCGGCGAGCAGTGCCTGTTCGGGCAGCGCGCGATCGACCAGCACGGTGCGCGGCGGCGGCACCTCCTCGTAGAACTGGGCGAGAACGCCGGCGAGAACGTCCGCATCGTCGACGTCCTGCGTGTGCGTGGGGAAGAAGGCGCGGTGGCCCCAGTTCTGCCCGCCACGGACGAAGAAGGCCTGGATGCCGACCTGCCCGCCCTTGCTGGCGAGCGCGAAGACGTCGGCGTCGCCGACGCCGGCGGCGTTCACCGCCTGGCTGCTCTGGATCGCCGTGGCGGCGCGCAGGCGGTCGCGTAGCATGGCCGCGCGCTCGAAATCGAGCGCTTCGGCCGCCTGCTCCATCTGCCGCTCGATCTCGCGCTGGACGCCGGACGACTTGCCGCCGAGGAAGTCCTTCGCCTGGCGTACGAGTTCGCCGTAGTCCTCAGGGCTGATGCGTCCGACGCATGGGGCCGAGCAGCGCTTGATCTGGTAGAGTAGGCAGGGCCGGTCGCGTCGCTCCAAAAAGCTGTCGGTACAGGATCTTAGGAGGAACAGTTTCTGCAGCGCGTTAATCGTGGTGTTGACCGATCCAGCGCTGGCGAAGGGGCCGTAGTAGTCGCCCTTTGCCCGCCGCGCGCCGCGGTGCTTCATGATGCGGGGATATCGATGATCCGCTCGCAAGAGGATGAAGGGAAAGGATTTGTCGTCACGCAGCAAGACGTTGTAGGGCGGCCGGAAGCGCTTGATGAGCTGCGCTTCGAGCAGCAGCGCCTCCGCCTCGCTGTTGGTGGTGACGATCTCCATCCGCCGCGTCTGGCTCACCATGCGCTGGAGGCGGCTCGAGAGATTGGCGATCTGGGTGTAGTTGGCGACCCGGTTCTTCAGCGCGCGCGCCTTGCCGACGTAGAGCACGTCGCCGCGGGCATCGAGCATGCGGTAGACGCCGGGCTTGGGCTTCAGGGTTTTCACCGTGTCGCGGATCGCCTGCACGCCCGCCTCGATGTCGGGCTGCGCATCGCCCTTGACGGTGTAGGTCGCGCGATCCTCGTGGAAGCGCTCGGCGCCGCGCGGGTCGTAGGGGGAGCCGGCGGAAGAGGGGACGCGCGGGGGCATGGCGTTCACATAAGCGCTACGCCGAAAATGGAAACCGGCCGCGAACCGCACGGACAAGCACCGTTAATGTTTCATGGAGCATTTCCACCGTCCGCCCGGTCGCGTAAGGCGCGGCGCGGGTCGGAACACCGGAGTTTGAACGAGATGTTGAAGAAGATGATCGCCGTTGCCGTGCTCGGCGCATCGATCGTGGTGCTCACCGGCTGCAACACGGTGAAGGGCCTCGGCCGCGACATCGAATCGGTCGGCGAAGCGGGCGACCGCGCGACCTGATGCGCTTGCCATTCCGCGCGGCGGCTCTACCGCGACGGGAATGCAGACCCATGACGCTATCGTTCTCGGCGGAGGCGCCGCCGGGCTGATGTGCGCGGCCGTCGCCGGCCAGCGCGGACGGCGCGTGCTCGTGCTCGAACGCGCGGCGGAGGTGGGGAAGAAGATCCTCATTTCCGGCGGCGGGCGGTGCAACTTCACCAACCTGGGCACCGCGCCCGACCGCTATCTCTCGGCCAATCCGCATTTCGCCAAGTCGGCGCTGAGCCGCTACACGGCGCGCGATTTCCTCGCGCTGGTGGAAGCGCACGGGATCGCCTGGCACGAGAAGACGCTGGGGCAACTCTTCTGCGACGGATCGGCGCGGCAGATCGTCGCCATGTTGCTGGCGGAATGCGCGAAGGCCGAAGCGGCGGGCGGCGCGGTGGAGGTATGCTGCGGCGCAGAGATCGCGGAAGTCTCGCATGACGGCGGCAGGTATCGTGTCATGACGTCAAGCGGCTCGTTCTCCGCGCCTGCACTGGTAATCGCGACCGGCGGGCCGTCGATCCCGAAGATGGGCGCGAGCGACTTCGCCTATCGCCTCGCGCGGCAGTTCGGCCTCAAGGTGGTCGAGCCGCGCCCTGCCCTCGTACCGTTGACCCTGGGCGGAGAGGACGTCCTGTTCCGGGAGCTCTCGGGCGTCTCCGCCGATGTCGTCGCGCGCTGCGGCAAGGCGGCGTTCCGGGAGGCGGCGCTGTTCACCCACCGGGGACTGTCGGGTCCTGCAATCCTGCAGGTCTCCTCCTCCTGGCGCCCGGGCGACGAAATCGGGATCGACTTTCTTCCGGACGCCGCCGAAGGATGGCTGCTGGAGGCAAAGCGCGCCCACCCGCGCGGCACGGTGCGAAGCGTTCTCGGCGATGCCCTGCCCGATCGCCTCGCCGCGACCCTGGCCGAGCGGATCGCCCTGGACGGCGACCTCGGCAACGTGCCCGACAAGGCGCTCCGCACGGCAGAGGCGCGGCTGGCCGACTGGCGCTTTCGCCCCAACGGCAGCGAGGGCTTCGCCAAGGCCGAGGTCACGATCGGCGGGATCGCGACGGCCGAGCTTTCCTCCAAGACCATGGAGGCGCGGCGCGTACCCGGCCTCTATGCGATCGGAGAGGCGGTGGACGTGACGGGCTGGCTCGGCGGCTACAACTTCCAGTGGGCCTGGGCGAGCGCGGTCGCGGCCGGGACCGCGCTCGCCGAAGGCTAAAACAGCTTGCGGAACTCGATCTCGAACGTGCGGCCGAGCGGGTCGACCAGCGCGGGCTGATAGCTGAGCGGCACCGTGCCGCTGCTGTCGGTCACGCGCTGCTGGGCGTCGAACAGATTGTCGACGCTGAACGAGAGGCGCGAGCCCTTCCAGAAGCCGGGCGTGCCGCCGGTCAGCCAGTCCTGCTGCTCGAGATTGACGAAGGCGCGCAAGTTGAACTTGGCGATGTCGTCGAAGAACAGATCCTGCGAACCGGCCAGACCGCTGCCGTCGATGCGCGTCGCGGCCTGGTAGTCGCCGGAGAGGCGCAGGCCGAGGCCCTTGTAGAACAGCCCGCCCTGGAGCTCGATCTTGTGGCGTGGCACGCCGTTGCCGAAGGCCTGCCCGCTGAGCTGGTCGAGCACCGGCCCGCCCGGCGCGACCAGCACTTCGTTCTCGAACTCGATCGAGTGGTAGAGCGCCATGTGCCAGCGGCCCTGCCCGTCTCCGCCGCCGCCGCGGCCGAAGCGCATACCGCCTCCGCCACCGCCGCCGCGCGAACCCTCGCGGCGTTCGGCGCGCGCAGCACCGTCGGCGCTGCACATCCGCTCGCGCAGAGCGGCGACCTTGGCCGGGTCGATCTGGCCATCCTCGCCCTTGAGCCGCGCCAGCATTGGCTCGGGCAAGCCGGCGAGATCGGGCGTTTCCCCTTCAGGCGTGGCGCAGAATTTCTGCCGCAGCTCAGCCATCTGGGCGGGGTCAAGCCCGCCCGGACCGCGCGCACCCTGCCCCTCGCCCTGCGAAGCCGGCGCGGTGAAGGCCATCCGCTCGCGCCGCTCGCCGCCTCCGCCCTCAGGCTCTTCCTTGCCGACGCGGCCGAACAGATTGATGCCGTAGCGCAGCCGCGAGCTCTTGGTGCCTTCGAAGGTAATCGGGCGCCGGTCGATCGAGACCAGGTTGCCCGCCGGATCGCGCACCACGCGGTCGGGGAAAGCCGCCTCGATCGCTGGCGTGAGCAGCGGGAAGTTCTGCGTCACGTCGTCCGATCGGTTGCGGAAATATTCGACGACGATGTTCGCGCGGTCGAATAGGTCGAGCTCGTAGTTCGCCGAGACCTTGATGTCGCGCTGGGTCTCCGCGCTGAGGTTGGGATTGCCGCCGCTGACGATCGTTGCCAGCACGCTCTGCCCGGCGGCAAAGTCGTAGACCGGCACGTTGTACTCGGTGACGATGGGGTCGCCGAGCTGCGACAGGCTTGGTGCTGCCTCGCGCCAGATATAGCTCGCCTGGAGCGACAGCCGCTCGGTCGGCTTCCACGAAAGCCCGGTGGTGTAGTCGGCCAGAGTGCCGAAATCCGACAGGTGATCGACACCGGCGGCGAGGTTGAGGCTGAGCTCCCCCAGCGCGCCGAGGAAGCCCTCGCGCGCGCTGGCGATGGGCAGGCCGAGATTGACGCCGGCCGAGACATTGCCGCGCGTCTGCGCCAGATCGTCGGCATTCGTACGCGTGTCGGTGCTTTCGATGCGGTCCCACGAATAGCCGGCATCGAACGTGAGGTTCGCCTCTCCTGCCGGGAGCATGAAGGGCGTGCCGCGCAGGGTGGACTTCACGTCGGCGGCGTAGGACGTGCTCTCGGCGCGATCGACGCCGGCACGGGGGATCACCGGCAGCGGACCATCGATCTCCAGCTCGCCCGCATCGACCAGATCTTGCAAAATGCCGGTGTCGCGCCGCTGGTCGATCAGGGTGGTTCGCTCGGTGCGGCTGGCATCGAGCGTCGTGTCGAGCATCCAGCCGCCGAGCGGCTTGATGATCGATCCGCCGAGCGAGAATGTGGTCGAGCTGTTGCGGCGCGTGAGCGGGTCGTCGTCGATCGTGCGAACGGCACTCTCTCCGTTCGCCGTCAGCGTCACCACGTCGAGCCCCGAGAGCGAGCGGCCGGTCGTATGCTCGATGCCGCCGTTCACCGAGAAGGTGCCCGAGCCCGGGGCCTCGCCCAAGCTCGAATTGAGCGTCGCATCCAGTTCCCAGGTGTCGGACGATCCGCGCAGGCTGCGGAACGGGGCCGGATCGGGATCGCCCGCTACCGTCGGCGTGCTGCCGGGGGTCTGCACGATGTCGCGCTCGTCTTCGGTCAGGAGGCTGGTGGTGTTGTACTCCATGCCGATATTGAGGCGCCGGTTGCCGTTGATCGTGAGCTGCGACGCTTCGATCTCGCCGTTCCCGGTGCCGCCGCGGCCGGGCATCCCGTATTCGACCTCAACCTCGCGGGAGGCGAAGTTTTCCTGCAGGATGATGTTGATCACCCGCTGGTCCGCCGGATAGCCGAACTGGAGCGCGACTTCCTCCGGCAGGACCTCGATCTTGCGGATTGCCTCGGGCGGGTAGCGGCGGAATTCGCGGAAGCCGCCGGAGCGCTGGCCGTTGATGAGGAACACCGGGCGTCCCTCACCGCGCCCGCGGCCCGATCCGGTCTGCGGTGCGAGCTGCTCGATCAGTTCCTCGATCGAACCTGCGCCGTAGGAGCCGATCTCTTCCGCATCGAGCTCGAACACCGGCGGCACGTCGGTATCGACCTGGCCGCGGATGCGCTCGGCGGTGACGACGATCTCCTCGTCTCCTTCGACGACCTCGCCATCGGCCGAGTCCTGCGCCCAGGCCGGTGCCGGGGCGATTGCGAAAGCGGCAATGGCGAGAAGCGATGCGGTGGCGGATAGTTTCGGCAAGGGTGCAGCGTCCTTTAATCGTATCTCGTTGCGCCTCCTCCCCAAGAGGCGAACTGCCAAGCGGGCGCGGGTCGTGCAATCCCCGGCCGCGTAACGAATTGTCGCGCGAAGCTTTCTCCAAGATTGATGAACGATTCAGGAGTTTGACCCTCCGGCGCTCGGCGGGCTTCCCTTTTGCGCCTTGCGCCGCTAAGGGCGCGCCCTACTCGACTCAAAACCACACGGAACGAACAACTGCATGGCCAAAGAAGAACTCCTCGAAATGCGCGGCAAGGTGGTGGAACTGCTGCCAAACGCGATGTTCCGGGTGGAGCTCGAAAACGGTCATGAGGTGCTCGGCCACACGGCGGGCAAGATGCGCAAGAACCGCATCCGCGTGCTGGTGGGGGACGAGGTCCTGTGCGAACTGACGCCCTACGACCTGACCAAGGCGCGCATCACCTACCGCTTCATGCCGGGACGCGGCGGGCCAGGCCCGCAGTAAGCGCGCGGGGGTGCCAACACCCTCCCTCATTCTTGCCTCCGCCAGCCCGAGGCGCCGCGAGCTGCTGGCGCGGCTCGGCATAGAGCCTGCGCGCGTAGCACCCGCCGACATCGACGAAACGCCGCTGAATGGTGAACTGCCCCGCGACTATGCCGTGCGCATGGCGCGCGAGAAGGCGGAGGCTGCGGCGAGCGGTGACGGCCACGTGCTGGCGGGCGACACCGTGGTCGCCGCCGGCCGGCGCATTCTGCCCAAGGCAGAGGACGAGGCGACTGCGCGAGCGTGCCTCGATCTCCTGTCCGGTCGGCGCCACCGCGTGCTCTCCGCCATCGCCCTGCGCGCGCCCGACGGCACGCTGCGCGAGAAACTGAGCGAGACGATCGTGCGCTTCAAGCGGCTGAGCCGCGAGGAGATCGACGCCTATATCGCCGGCGGCGAGTGGCACGGCAAGGCGGGCGGCTACGCCATCCAGGGCGCCGCCGAGGGCCTAATCGCCTGGATCCAGGGCAGCCATTCGGGCGTCGTCGGCCTGCCCCTGTTCGAGACCCGCGCGCTGCTCAAGGCGGCGGGCTTCCGCATTGGCTGACTGGCTAGTCGAAGAAGGCATCGGCGAGCACCGCGCGGTGCGCCTCTCCGGCGACCGCATCGTCCAGGCACGGGTCGAATGGCCGGGACGGCTCGCGGCGGGGCATGTCGGCGATGCCATCCTGGTCTCGCGTGCGGCGGGCGCCCCGCGCGGCATGGTGCAGTTCTCGAGCGGCGAGGAGGCGCTGGCCGATCGCCTGCCGCGCGAGGCAAGCGAAGGCGCCGCGATCCGGGTCGAGGTTGTCCGCGCGGCGATCGGCGAACGCGGGCGAACCAAGCTGGCGCAGGCCCGGCCCAGCGACAAGCCACCGGCCCGCCCCACCCTCGCCGACCGTCTGCAGGCGGAAGGGCACGCGGCGCAGGTCGTGCACCGCTTTCCCGAATGCGGCTGGGATGAGCTGATCGGCGAGGCGCTGGACGGGACCGTCGCCTTCGCGGGCGGATCGCTGCTCTTCGCACCGACGCCCGGGATGACCGTGATCGACATCGACGGGACGCTGTCGCCGCGCGAGCTTGCGCTCGCTGCTGTGACGCCCTTGGCCGAGGCGGTCCGCCGCTTCGACCTCGGCGGGTCGGTCGGGATCGACTTTCCGACGCTGCAGGCCAAGGCGGACCGGCGCGCGGTGGACGAGGCATTGGGGACCGCGCTCGGCGGCTGGCCGCACGAACGGACCGCGATGAACGGCTTCGGCTTCGTTCAGATCGTCGCGCGGCTGGAGCGCCCTTCCCTGCTCCATCTCGCGCGCCTCTCGCGCTCCGGCTTTGCCGCGCGCCGCCTGCTGCGCCGGGCCGAGAGGGTGGCGGAACCCGGCGCGCTGCTGCTCACCTGCCATCCGGCGGTTGAGGCGGCGCTGCGGCCCGAATGGCGCGAGGAGCTCGCCCGCCGCGCAGGGCGTGAGGTGCGGATAGCGGCCGATGCCGCCCTTGCGCTCGAAGGCGGTTTCACGCAGGCGGTGGCCTCATGAGCAAGCCGAAGCCCTGCCCGATCTGCAAGAAGCCGCGCAGCGAGGAATTCGCGCCGTTCTGCTCGGCCCGCTGCCGCGACCGCGATCTCGCCCAATGGTTCAACGATGGCTATGCCGTACCCGGCCGTCCGGCAGCGCCGGAGGAGATCGCAAAGGAGGACTGATTCCCCCCTTGCCAAGCTCCACAGCCTTCGCCATAGGGCCGCTTCCAACCGCTCGCCGGCCCTTTCGGGGGACGTTTCGCAGAGTGCGCCCAGGTAGCTCAGTTGGTAGAGCATGCGACTGAAAATCGCAGTGTCGGCGGTTCGACTCCGTCCCTGGGCACCATTGCCCTGATCCGAACATCGCTGGACTTTGTTGCGCTTCTCAGGCGCTTTGCAAGCCCGGGCGGCCGTGCTCCACGACGAATCCCGCGTGCGTGCGCACCGGCTCGCCCGGCACCGTGACCCGGTCGAGAACCTTGAGGTCGCCGCGCCAGTGGTCGCGCCCGACGTCGCACAGCACGTAGCCGCGCTTGTCGGTCATCGCCTTGAGATGCGGATTGAGCGCGCGGGTGTTGTGGTGGAACTCGTCGCTCTCGCCGGTGCCGTCCGAGCCCGAAGAGACCGACGTCGCGAGGAACTCCGACGAGATGACCTTGCCGTCGCCCTCGTCCTGCATCAGGTCGCTGGCGAAATGGCGGTGCGCGTCGCCGCAGACGGTGACGACGTTGGTCATGCCCGCTTCCTCGATATGGCCGAGCAGGCGCCGGCGGGCGGACATGTAGCCCGACCACTGATCGCTCGAATAGATGATCTCCCCGTCGCGGCGCATGGCGAGATTGGCCATGCCGACCTGATGGGCGAGAACGTGCCAGCGGCGTCCGTCGTCGGGGCGGAGCCCGTCGTGCAGCCAGGCTTCCTGCCGCGCCCCGAGCATGGTGCGCGCGGGATCGAGCCCGGCTTCGCCGAAGTCTCCGTCCCGTCCGTTGTTGAGCTGGTCGCTGCGATACTGGCGCGTGTCGAGGAAATGCGCCTGCAGCAGATCGCCCCAGGCCGCGCGCCGGAACATCTGCATGTGGCCCTGCGGCGTCGGCAGCGAGCTGCGGCGCAGCGGCATGTGCTCGTAATAGGCCTGGAGGCCGGCGGCGCGGCGCAGGAGGAACAGTTCGGGCGGGGTCCCGTCCTGGTCGATCGCGGCCGCCCAGTTGTTGTCGATCTCGTGGTCGTCGAAGCTCACGAACCATGGCGCAGCGGCGTGGGCGGCCTGCAGGTCGGCGTCCGACCGGTACTGCGCATGGCGGCGACGATAGTCGTCGAGCGAGTAGATCTCGCCGCCTGCATGCCGGCGCAGGTTGGTGAACGGCCGGCCGTTGAGCATGCGCTCGCCCGCACCGCCGTCGCCGTATTCGTAGATGTAGTCGCCGTAGTGGAAGACGAAGTCGATCGGCTCCTCGGCGATCCGGCGCCAGGCGGTGAAGTAGCCTTCCTCGTAGTGCTGGCAGCCGGCGACCGCGAAGCGCACACGGTCGACCCGCGCTCCGGCTGCGGGCAGGGTCGCGGTGCGGCCGACCTGGCTGACCGCCCCGCCGATCTGGAAGCGGTACCAGTAGGGCCGCCCGGGCGCGAGGCCCTCCACCTCGACGTGGACCGAATGCGCCAGTTCGGGCCGTGCGAGCACGTCGCCGCCACGGATCACGCGGGCGAAGCTCTCGTCCTCGGCCAGTTCCCAGCGCACCGCCATCGGCTGCATCACCATGCCGCCGCCCTGCTCCAGCGGATGCGGCGCGAGCCGCGTCCACAGGACGAAGCCGTCCGGCGCCGGCTCGCCCGAGGCCACGCCGAGCTGGAACGGATCGCGCTCGAAAGTCGGATTGGCGAGCAGGTTGCGCGGCACCTGTGCCAAGGCGGCGTGAAGGGGCGCGAACAGCGCCGCGCCCGCGCCGAGGCCGAGCATCCCAAGCAGGCGGCGGCGGTCTATCGTGTTCATCGGCGAAGCTCCTGTCGGGAAGGGAAGATCGCGGGGGCGAGCGGCATCGGCCCGCCCCGCGCGTCTCGTGCCGGTCTCAGTCGAACGGCGAGTAGATGATGTGGAAGTAGATGCCCTGGCCGTAGTGGTCGCGCTGCGACAGCGAGCCGTTCACGTTGCGGCCGTGGTACCATTCCGGCTTCGCATCGAAGACGTTGTCGACTTCGTACTTGAACACCCAGTCGTCCTTCACGCGGTGCCAGAACGACAGGTCGACCGTGGCGCGGCCCTTGGCGAAGTGGTCGCCCCATTCGTCCCCCCCGATCCCGTTCATGAAGTCGTCCTGGTAATTGGCCGAGACCCGCAGCGTGCCCTCGATGCTGGGGATGCGGTAGGTCAGGTTCAGGTTGGCCATCCAGTCGGGCTGGTGAAGCACGCGGTCGATCGGGCGTTCGACGCTGTCGGTCACGTAGTTCATCTCGCCGGTCATGGCGGTCAGGTTGAACGAGGCGCCGAGGTTCTCGTGAAACGAGAACGAGCGGTTCACGAAAGCAAGCTCGACACCCTGCACCTTGGAGGCCTCCGCGTTCATCGGCTGACGGATGCGGTTGAGCAGGCCGTTCTCCTCGAACTCGGTGGTTAGCGTGAAGATGTCGTCCTCGATCTCCTTGTGGAACGCCGTCAGGGCGATCAACCCGTTGTTGCCGTTGAAGTAATGCTCCAGCGCGACGTCGACGTTGGTCGCCTTGCGCGGCTTCAGATCAGGATTTCCGCGGGTGATTGTGCAGCCGGTCACCTCCTCGCCGCAAGTCTCGCTTTCCGCCTGGACGATGTGCGACGGAGTCGGCCGACCGATCGAGCGGCTGATCGAGCCGCGCAGCTTCCAGCGGTCGCTGAAGTCGTGCACCACGTTGAACGAAGGCAGCCAGAACGAATAGTCGCCCGAAGGGCGCGCGAACTCATCGGTCAACTCGCCGTCGACCGTCAGCGGCGCGCGGCCGTGATAGCTGGCGTCGTCGTAGCGCAGGCCGGCGATGAGATGCGTGCTGTCGGTGCGGTAGTGCACCTGCGCATAGCCGTTGATGATCTCCTCCTCGTACCGGAAATCGGAGATCAGGCTGCGGTAGTGGGACTCGTCCGCGTCGACCGGCGGCAGGCCTTCGCCCCAGTAGGCATGGTAGTTGATCCAGGGCAGGACCAGCCCATTGCTGCCGTAATGGGCGTAGCCCGGGTCGTACATGATGTCGTCGACGTTGCCGCCGGTGACGTAGCGCTCGCTGTCGACGTTCTTCTCGATCCGCAGCCGCGTCCATTTCCCGCCGAGCTTCAAGCCGAAGCCGCGCGAGTAGCTCTCGGTGTTGAAGGCGTAGTCGGCCCGCAGGTCGATCACGTCTTCCCACGCGTCGTTGTAATTGATGTTCGAGCCGTTGAGCGCGTAGGTGCTGGCGAAGGGATCGCCGATGAAGTTGGTCAACTGCGGCAGGCCGCGCATGTCGTACTCGAAGTACATCTTGTTGCCGGGCTGCGTGCGGACGCGGGTCCAGTATTCGTCGTCCTCGTAGGTTTCCTTCGTATAGCCGCCGCGTAGCGACAGGCGGGAGGCGTCGCCGGTCCAGTCGACACCGGCGATCAGGCCGCTCGCCGTGCGGTCCCACTGGTTGTAGCGCACGACCGACTGGACGTAGTCGACGAGCACGGTGCCGGTGTTCTCCGTGCGATCTGTCACGGCATTGCGATTGCCGATGATGTCGCTCGAATTCATCGTCGAGGCTTCTTTGCGATTGTACATATAGCCCATCACGTAGGACGTGATGTCGGCACTGGGCTGCCACTCGAGCTTCAGGGCTCCGCCAAGGTTGGTGATCTCGTTGCTGTAGTCGCCGAACGCGAACTTCGTGGTCGAAGCCTTGCCGTCCCATCCGAGCGCGCGATCGGGCGCAGCGACGACTTCGCCCGCTTCGTTGAAATATGTGCGCTGGTCGGGCCAGTTCTTGTTCGAGTTGCGCACCCGGTCCTGATAGCGGGCCGTGAACACCACACCGAACTGGTCGTCGGGCCCGAAGCGCTGGGCGATCGCGGTCTTCAGGCCTTTGCCCCAATGCGACTTCGAGGCATCGGCCGAGTTCTCCCCCGCCGGCCCCTCGAAGGTCGAATAGATGCCGTAGCCGTCGACCATGAGGTAGGGGCCGCCCGTGAGCGCGGAGCGCGACACGATGTTGGTCAAGCCGCCGATGGCCGCGGAATCATGCTCGGCGGTAAACGCTTTGAACACGTCGACCCGCTGGGCGATGTCGCTGGGGATGAGCTGCAGGTTGACGCGGCGCGTGCCCGACCCGTTCTCGCCCAGCGTAGCCAGCGTGAGGCCGTCGAGCGTGGTCACGTTGAGGTCGGCGGAAAGGCCGCGGATCGTGATGTAGCGCGGCTCGTCGCCGTCGCCGACGTAGCTGACGCCCGGAACCTGAACCAGCATCGACGCGATCGAGTTGTCGCCGGTGGGCGCTTCGATGTCGTCGTAAGTGACCGAGTCGACGATGTAGGAGCTGTCCTGTTTGACGTCGATCGGCTGGTAGCCGTAGCGGGTGCCGACGACCGTGATGACCTCGGAATTTGCCGAAGCGCCCTCAGCGGCGTTCTCGTCGGATGAGCCCTCGTTCGCGTCGACCC
>Ga0307405_10000330_pt1 | contig 17558 bp, 15 predicted proteins | sample 322Cmetagenome_2_FD_203311 | JGI IMG/M metagenome (GOLD analysis project Ga0307405, IMG submission 203311) | Maize rhizosphere microbial communities from greenhouse at UC Davis, California, United States - 322HYB-C-1 | ecosystem: Host-associated > Plants > Roots > Rhizosphere > Soil | place...
GCAATCCAGACCGGCAACAACGTCGGCATGCAGACGCTCGACCAGAACCTGGCCGACCTCGTGCGACGCAATGTCGTCTCGGCCGCGGAAGCACGCGGCAAGGCCAAATTCCCCGAAAATTTCCCGGGTTGATCCGGACAAGGGCGCACCCACATGGAACGCGATCAAGCCTCGAAATTCGTCAACGACCTGCTGCGACTGATGGTGTCGCGCAACGGTTCGGACCTGTTCCTGACGGCCGACTTTCCGCCGGCGATCAAGGTGGACGGCAAGGTCACGAAGGTCTCGCCGCAGCCGCTGACGGGTCAGCACACGCTCGCGCTGACCCGCTCGATCATGAACGACAAGCAGGCGGCCGAGTTCGAGCGCACGAAGGAGTGCAACTTCGCCGTCTCGCCGACCGGCATCGGGCGGTTCCGCGTCAATGCCTTTGTCACGCAGGGCAACGTCGGCCTGGTGATGCGGACGATCCCGGCAACGGTGCCGACGATCGACACGCTGAACCTGCCGCAGATCCTGAAGGACGTGTCGGTCAGCAAGCGCGGCCTCGTCATCATGGTCGGCGCGACCGGCTCGGGCAAGAGCACGACGCTCGCCGCGATGGTCGACTACCGCAACGAGAACTCGTTCGGCCACATCATCACGGTCGAAGATCCGATCGAGTTCGTGCATCCGCACAAGAACTGCATCGTCACGCAGCGCGAGGTGGGCATCGACACCGACGGCTGGGACGCGGCGCTGAAGAACACGCTGCGGCAGGCCCCGGACGTGATCCTGATGGGCGAAATCCGTGATCGCGAGACGATGGAGCACGCGGTCGCCTTCGCCGAGACCGGTCACCTCTGCATGGCGACCCTGCACGCGAACAGCGCGAACCAGGCGCTCGACCGGATCATCAACTTCTTCCCCGAAGAGCGGCGCGCCCAGCTGCTGATGGACCTGTCGCTGAACCTGAAGGCGCTGGTCTCGCAGCGCCTGCTGCCGCGCCAGGAAGGCAAGGGCCGCGTCGCCGCGGTGGAGATCATGTTGAACACGCCGCTGATCTCGGACCTCGTCTTCAAGGGCGAGGTCTCCGAGATCAAGGAGATCATGAAGCGCTCGCGCGAGCTCGGCATGCAGACTTTCGACCAGGCGCTGTTCGACCTGTACGAAGGGCAGGCCGTCACGTTCGAGGATGCGCTGCGCAACGCCGATTCGGTCAACGACCTGCGCCTGCAGATCAAGCTGCACAGCCAGCGCGCCCGCAGCGCCGACCTGACCGCCGGCACCGAACACATGCAGATCGTTTGACCGGGCGCTTCGCTGGACTCAAAACGGCCTCTTTCGAGGCCGTTTTCGTTTTGTTCTTAGACTCTTCGCATGAGCAATCGAACCTACGAACCGACCGAACCACGCAGCGTCGCCTTCATCGGCCTGGGCGTGATGGGTTATCCGATGGCGGGCCATCTGGTGCGCGCCGGTCATCGGGTCACGATCTACAACCGCAATCCCGAGAAGGCGGCGCGGTGGGTGGCCGAGTACGGTGGCGCGAGCGCACCGACCCCACGGCTCGCCGCCGACGGCGCCGACACGGTCTGCGCGTGCGTCGGCAACGACGACGACCTGCGATCGGTCGTGCTCGGCGATGCGGGAGCCTATGCCGGGATGCGCGCCGGCGCGGTGTTCGTCGACCATACGACCGCGTCGGCCGCGGTCGCGCGCGAGTTGAGCGCGCTCGCGACTGACCGTGGCCTGCACTTCGTCGACGCGCCCGTTTCCGGCGGCAACGTCGGCGCGACGAACGGCACCCTGACCGTGATGTGCGGCGGCGACGAGGCGGCGTTCGCAGCGGCGGAGCCGGTGATGACCGCATACGCGAAGGCGGTGACCCTGCTCGGCCCGAGCGGGGCCGGGCAGCTCACGAAGATGGTCAACCAGATTGCGATCGCCGGCCTGTTGCAGGGGTTGTCGGAAGCGATCGCGTTCGGCGAGCGCGCAGGGCTCGACATGCGGACCGTGCTCGGCGTGATCGGCAAGGGCGCCGCGCAAAGCTGGCAGATGGACAACCGCGGTCCGACGATGCTCGAGCGGCGCTTCGACTTCGGGTTCGCGGTCGACTGGATGCGCAAGGACCTCGGCCTAGTGCTCGACGAAGCGCGGCGCAACGGCGCGCAACTGCCGGTGACCGCGCTGGTGGACCAGTTCTATGCGGAACTGCAGGCCGATGGCGGCAACCGCGCCGACACGTCGAGCCTGATCCGGCGGCTGAAGGGTGACTCGACGCGCTGATGCGGATCAGGGGTCGGGAGCGAAACGCCCGCGTCCCCGCGAACCGGCGCCCACCCGTTCATGCCGGCGTGCATCGCCGGCGAAGTGCCGTCAGGGCTTCGCGACCGGCTTCTGCAACGAGTTCGCGAGCTCGGCCTCGGACACGACCTCGAAGACCTTGACGACCTTCTGAACGCCGCCGACACCCCGCGCCACCTCGGCCGCGCGGTTCGCTTCGCGCTCGGTGACGCGGCCCATCAGGTAGACGACGCCTTGCGACGTCACGACCTTCAGCGAGTTCGAGAACAGGTCCTTCGCATCGATGAAGCTCGCCTTGACCTTCGAGGTCAGCAACGCGTCGTTGGAGCGCGGGCCGATCGACCGCGGCAGGCCGATCGTCAATTCGTTGACGACCGACTGCACGTTGTCGATCCGGCTCACGGTCTGCTCGGCGAGCGCCTTGTCAGCCGCATCGTTGACGACGCCGGTCAGCAGCATGATGCGGTTGTAGCTGGTCGCGTTGATCTGCCCACGCTCGCCGAGCGCGTCGCGCAAACGGCCGCTCGCCTTCACCTCGATGACCTCGTCCTCGACCTGCGCGCCAGATGTTCGCCGGTCGGTGGCGACCATCGAACCGCCCACGAAAGCACCGCCGATCAGCAGCGGCGCGCAAGCGCTCAGCGCGCCGGCAGCGAGCACGCTGATGAGCAACAGGCGAGCGGTTCGCCCGAGATTCGAATTCATGTGTTTTCCTGTTCGCCCAAAAGTTGCAGGTCGACCGCATCGCACAGGCAATGCAGGACCAGCAGGTGGACCTCCTGGATGCGGGCCGTGCGCTCGTGCGGCACGCAGATGTGGACGTCGGTCTCGGTCAGCTTGTCACGAATGCGACCTCCGGTGTTGCCGGTCAGCGCGATCACCGTCATGTCCTTCGCGCGTGCCGCGTCGACCGCGGCGAGCACGTTCGCCGAGTTGCCGCTGGTCGTGAACGCGAGCAGCACATCGCCGGGTGCGCCGAGGGCCTGCACCTGCTTCGCGAAGATGACGTCGAAGCTGTAGTCGTTCCCGATCGCGGTCAGGATGGATGTATCGGTGGTCAGCGCGATCGCCGCAAGGCCCGGACGTTCGCGCTCGAATCGACCGACGAACTCGGCCGCGAAATGCTGCGCATCCCCGGCCGAACCGCCATTGCCGCACGCCAGCACCTTGCCACCGCCGGTGATGCAGCCGACCAGCGCGCTGACGGCATCGGCGATCGGTTTGCTGAGGATCTCGGCGGCCGCGTACTTGAGGTCGGCGCTGTCGAAGAACTGCTGCTGAATGCGCTGTTCGAGCATGGTCACGGATGATATGACACGGGTTTTCGCATCCGGTTCAATCGAACGCGTCAGGCCGCATCGAACGCGGCGCGCAGCCACTCGACCCGGTCGCCATCGATCGCGACCACGTCGAAGCGGCACGGCGGCAGCGGATCCATGCCGCTCAAGAAGTGCTGCGCGGCCAGCACGAGACGGCGCCGCTTGCCCGCACCGACACTCGCCGCGGCACCGCCGTGCGCATCGGCGGCCCGACTGCGCACTTCGACGAACACCAGCGTGCCGTCGCTCTCGCGCAGGATCAGGTCGATCTCGCCGCCGCGCGCATGCGGCCCGCGCGCGACCCGATAATTGCGGCGCACCAGCGTCAGCCCGAAGCCCTTCAGGTGGGCCAGGGCCGCAGACTCGGCGGCGTCTCCCACACCCTTGGTCGTCAGGCTCCTCGTGACCACGCTTCCCGCCTCGTTGATGCTGCAGGCCGCCGCCGAGGTTGCAGGCGATCAGCACTATCCGCTGGGCGCACTGTACGTGGTGGCCACGCCGATCGGCAATCTCGCCGACATCAGCTTTCGGGCGGTCCACGTGCTCTCGCTTGTCGACGCGATCGCCTGCGAGGACACGCGCCACAGCGCGCCCCTGCTGCGCCGGCTCGGGCTCGACAAGCCGCTGATCGCGCTGCACCAGCACAACGAACGCGCCGCTTCGGCCGCGGTTCTCGAGCGGCTGGCGCGTGGCGAGCGGGTCGCCTGCATCAGCGATGCCGGCACACCGGCGATCAGCGATCCGGGCGCCGAACTGGTCGGCGCGGCGCGCGCGGCCGGGTACCGCGCCGTGCCGATCCCCGGTGCCAGCAGCGTCATCGCGGCGCTCAGCATCAGCGGGGATGCGGCGGGGAGCGACTTCTCGTTCGTCGGGTTCCTGCCGGCGCGCGGCAAGGAGCGCGCGTCGGCGATCGAACGGATCGCGGCACAGCCCGCGCGCACGGTGGTGCTGGAGGCGCCGCATCGCATCGACGATCTGGCTGACGGTCTCGCCCGCTTTATGCCCGCCCGGACCGTGACCGTCTGTCGCGAGCTGACCAAGCAGTTCGAAGGGATCGAGTCGATGGCTGCCGCCGATTTCCCCGCGTGGCTGACCGCCGACCCGCACCGGCAACGCGGCGAGTTCGTCGTCGTGCTGCACGCGATCGGCGAGCGCTCGGCGGCCGATGCGGCGCACACGGCGGTCGAGGTGCACGACAAGACCTTGCGCCCGCTGCTCGCGGCCCTGCCCCTGAAGCAGGCCGTCGCGATCGCGGCCGAGCTGACGGGGGTCGGACGAAACAACCTCTACGCCCGCGCGTTGGAATTGAAGCGTGCCGAAGACGACGCCGGCGATTCGTTGCCCGGCTGACGAACCGGCCGTCACCGTTGTCACGGCCGATGTCATGGCCGGCGCCCTGCCGACACCCGGACTTCTACAATCGTTCCACCCCTTCGACCGGCAGCCTCCATGATCTCTCGCGAACCCACGATCGAACGCCTGGCGGTGGCCCGCGCGCTGCTGCTCGACCCGTTCGGCCTCACCGATGCGTCGCTGTCCCGGGCGCTGGCGGCGATCGCGACGCATCGGATCGACGACGCCGACCTCTACTTCCAGTACACGCGCAGCGAGGGCTGGAGCCTCGAGGAAGGCATCGTCAAGAGCGGCAGCTTCGGGATCGATCAGGGGGTCGGCGTACGGGCCGTGGCCGGCGAGAAGACCGCGTTCGCTTACTCGGACGACATTTCCGAGGCCGCGTTGATCGACGCGGCCGAGACGGTGCGCACCATCGCGGCATCGGGACAGAGTCGCAGCGTCAAGCGCAGCAGTGCCCCGATCCTGGCAGGCAGCCGCGTGCTCTATGCACCGATGGATCCGATCGCGACCCTCGACAGCACGCAGAAGGTCGCGCTACTCGAGAAGGTCGAGAAGCTCGCGCGTGCGAAGGATCCGCGCATCGTCCAGGTGATGGCCGGCCTCGCCGGCGAATACGACGTCGTGCTGATCGCGCGCGCCGACGGCACGATGGCCGCCGACGTGCGGCCGCTGGTTCGCCTGTCGGTCAGCGTGATCGCCGAGCAGACGGTCGACGGGCAGGTCCGGCGCGAATCGGGCAACGGCGGCGGCGGCGGCCGGTTCGGCCTCGGCTACTTCCAGGACGACGTGATCCAGGGCTACGTCGACGCGGCAGTCAGCGCGGCGCTGACCAACCTCGAGTCGCGCCCGGCCAAGGCCGGCGAGATGAGCGTCGTCCTCGGCCCCGGGTGGCCCGGCGTGCTGCTGCACGAGGCGATCGGCCACGGGCTCGAGGGCGACTTCAACCGCAAGGGCTCTAGCGCTTTCGCCGGCCGGGTCGGCCAGCGCGTCGCGGCGCCGGGCGTGACCGTGCTCGACGATGGCACCTTGCCGGACCGCCGCGGCTCGCTCAACGTCGATGACGAAGGCAACGCAAGTCAGCGCAACGTGCTGATCGAGGACGGCATCCTGCGCGGCTACCTGCAGGACTCGATGAATGCGCGGCTGATGGGCGTCGCGCCGACCGGCAATGGTCGCCGCGAAAGCTATGCGGCGGTGCCGATGCCGCGCATGACCAACACCTACATGCTCGGCGGCGACAAGACCTCGGCCGAGATCGTCGCCGGCCTGAAGCGCGGGCTTTACGCGACCAACTTCGGCGGCGGCCAGGTCGACATCACGAGCGGCCGCTTCGTGTTCTCGGCGAGCGAGGCGTTCTGGGTCGAGAACGGCAGGATCCAGTACCCGGTCAAGGGCGCGACCATCATCGGCAACGGGCCGGATGCGCTGACCCGCGTCAGCATGATCGGCAACGACATGCGGCTCGACCCGGGTGTCGGCGTGTGCGGCAAGGAGGGCCAGAGCGTGCCGGTCGGCGTCGGCCAGCCGACCCTGCGCATCGACCGCATGACGGTCGGCGGCACCGCGTAGCCCCGCCGTGGCGGCGGCCGCTGGGAGCGGCCGCCGATCACCCGGTTCGCGTTAGACGACGCGCACGCTGAGCGCCGGCAGACCGGCGATATTGCCTTCCATCAGGTCGCCGGCGACGACCGGGCCGACGTTCTCGGGCGTGCCGCTGAAGATGATGTCGCCGGCCTTCAGCTCGAACGCCTGCGAGAGCTTGCTGATCTGCTCGGCGACGCTCCAGATCATCTGGTTCAGGTTCGCGTTCTGCTTGACCGCGCCGTTGACCTTCAGCGAGATTTGGCCGGCCGTGAAGTGGCCGGTCATTGCGACCGGATGGATCGGTCCGATTGGCGCCGAACGATCGAAGCTCTTGCCGATCTCCCACGGCTTCTTCTCGTCTCCCATGGCCCGCTGCAGGTCGCGCCGGGTCATGTCGAGCCCGATCGCATAGCCGTAGACCAGGCCGAGCGCATCGGCTGTCGACACGTTGCGGCCGCCCGACTTCAGCGCCGCCACCAGCTCGATCTCGTAGTGGTAGTTCTTGGTCAGCGGCGGGTACGGGTGATCGGCGGTCGTGCCGACCGCGACGAACTGGACCGCATCGCTCGGCTTCTGGAAGAAAAACGGCGGCTCCCGGTTCGGGTCGGACCCCATCTCGCGTGCGTGGGCGGCGTAGTTGCGCCCGATGCAGTAGATCCGTCGCACCGGGAACATCTCGCTGCTGCCCACGATCGGCAGCATCGGCTGCGGTACGGCGAACACGGTACGCGCACCGGTGTTGGCGTTGCCGGTCGTCGCGCAACCGGTCACCGCGCCCATCCCCATCGCGGCGGTCGTCGAAAGCACTCTTCTGCGATCCATCGTCGTCTCCTTCTGCATGGTCGAACTGCGATCGTCATTCTGCGACTTAGGCGCCGCGCCGTCGTCCGGGGCGTTGCATCCATGCCGCCGGGCGTCTCGACCCGCCTGCTGCTCGTGCTACATTGCGCGCCATGTCTCTGCCTGTCCGCTTCTTTGCGTACTTTTGGTTCTCGCACCGCTCGGCGGCCGGAGAGGCAAGCGCATAAACAGACAGAAGCGCCAAGACTCCAAAAACCGCCGGGAAGACCGGCGGTTTTTTTTTGCCGGCGTCCGAGCCAGCCACGAAGGGGAAATCGATCGTGATCAAGACACAAGCCAGCCCCAGCAGCGACGGGTGGTATGCCAGCAGCGAGCGCACCAGCCAGACCGACGACCTGCGGATCGTCGACGTGACGCCGCTGCCGCCGCCGGAGCATCTGATCCGCTTCTTCCCGATCGCCGGCACGCCGGTGGAGACGCTGATCGGCAAGACGCGGGCGACGATCCGCCGGATCATGCAGCGCCAGGACGACCGGCTGCTGGTGATCATCGGGCCCTGCTCGATCCACGACCCGGTCGCGGCCAACGAATATGCACGGCGCCTGAAAGCGGAGCGCGAACGCTATGCCGACACGCTGGAGATCGTGATGCGGGTGTACTTCGAGAAGCCGCGCACGACGGTCGGCTGGAAGGGTCTGATCAACGACCCGTACCTCGACGAGACCTATCGGATCGACGAGGGCCTGCGCATCGGCCGCCAGCTGCTGCTGGAGATCAACCGGCTCGGCATGCCGGCGGGCAGCGAGTTCCTCGACGTGATCTCGCCGCAGTACCTCGGCGACCTGATCGCCTGGGGCGCGATCGGCGCGCGTACGACGGAGAGCCAGGTGCACCGCGAGCTCGCGTCGGGCCTCTCGGCACCGATAGGCTTCAAGAACGGCACCGACGGCAACATCCGGATCGCGATCGATGCGATCCAGGCCGCGGCGCGGCCGCATCACTTCCTGTCGGTCCACAAGAACGGCCAGGTCGCGATCGTCGAGACGCGCGGCAACAAGGACTGCCACGTGATCCTGCGCGGCGGCAAGGCGCCGAACTACGACGCCGAGCACGTCGCGGCGGCGTGCCGCGAGATCGAGGCCGCGAAGCTCGACTGCACGCTGATGGTCGACTGCAGCCACGCGAACAGCAGCAAGCAGCACACCCGCCAGCTCGACGTCGCGCGCGATGTCGCCGACCAGCTCGCGGACGGCAGCCGCTGCATCTTCGGGGTGATGGTCGAGAGCCACCTGAACGGCGGCGCGCAAAAGTTCAACGCAGGCAAGGACGACCCGTCGAAGCTCGCGTACGGTCAGAGCATCACCGACGCATGCCTCGGGTGGGACGACTCCCTCGATGTGCTGAAGGTGCTGTCGGAGGCGGTTGGCGCGCGACGCGCCCGTCATTGAGCCGCGGCGCGCTGCGTGAGGCGGCGTGCCGGCCGCTCAACGGGGTGTGCCGCTCACAGTGGTCACAGCGCTGTCGCGGCGTTTCTCGAGAGACCTCGCGTCCGCTTCCGGTCAGGCGTCATCGGCGCGGGCGAGACGCTCGCTGCGCCAGTACACATCGTCGCCGCCGAGCCCGTCGAGATTGGCCCGGTTCAGCACCCGGGCGAGCACGAACAACAGATCGCTCAACCGGTTCAGGTACTGACGCGGTTCGGCACGCACGGCCTCCGACGCGCCGAGTGAGACGACGGCCCGCTCGGCGCGCCGCGCGATCGTCCGTCCGACATGGGCGAGCGCGGCGCTGCGCGTCCCGGCCGGCAGGATGAATTCCTTCAGCCGCGGCAAGTTGGCGTTGTGGTGGGCCAGCGCCTCATCGAGACGCGCGACTGCCTCGGCCTTCAGCAGTTCGAAGCCCGGGATCGACAGCTCCCCGCCGAGGTTGAACAGCTCGTGCTGGATCACGACCAGCAGCTCCCGCACGTCCGTCGGCAATGGCTCGGCAAGCAACACGCCGAGCTGCGAATTGAGCTCGTCGACATCGCCCATCGCCTGGATTCGAAGGTGGTCCTTCGGCACGCGCGCGCCGTCGCCAAGCCCGGTCGTGCCGTCGTCTCCGGTCCGGGTCGCGATCTGCGTCAGGCGATGGGCCATGCGGCATGCTAGCAGTCGCTCCCGACGATCTCCCTGTGCGACACGCGGCCGGTTCGACGCGCTTCGGCCCGCTTCCTACAATGCATCGACCGCCGAATCCGGCGCTTTCTGGGTCTAGCGATGAACGCACCGATTCCTGCTCACCTGCTGCCGCGACTCGAGCCGCGCCCGTTGCCTGCCGAGATGATCGACGCGCTGAAGACGCGCTTCGGCGACCGCTGCTCGACGGCGATGGCGGTGCGCGAGCAGCATGGCCGCGACGAGTCGCCGATCGATGCGCCGCCGCCGGAGGTCGTGGTTTTCTGCGAAAGCACCGAGGACGTCGCCGAGGTCGTGAAGCTCGCCGACCGTCATGCCGTTCCCGTCATTCCGTTCGGCGTCGGGTCGTCGCTCGAAGGTCATCTGCTCGCCGTCCAGGGCGGCGTCAGCATCGATCTCGGACGCATGAACAAGATCGTCGCTCTCAACCCGGAGGACCTGACGGTCACGGTGCAGGCCGGCGTCACCCGGAACCAGCTGAACAACGAGATCCGCCACACCGGACTCTTCTTCCCGATCGATCCGGGCGCCGATGCCAGCATCGGCGGGATGAGCGCGACGCGTGCCAGCGGCACGAATGCGGTGCGCTACGGGACGATGCGCGAGAACGTGCTCGGCCTGACGGTCGTCACCGCGAAAGGCGACGTGATCCACACCGGCACGCGAGCGCGCAAGTCGTCAGCCGGCTACGACCTGACGCGCCTGATGGTGGGCAGCGAAGGCACGCTCGGCGTGATGACCGAGATCACGGTCAAGCTCTATCCGGTGCCCGAGGCGATCTCGGCGGCGACCTGCAATTTCCCGAGCATCGCCGCCGCCGTGCAGACGACGATCCAGCTGATCCAGCTCGGCGTACCGATCGCGCGATGCGAGTTGCTCGACCGCCACGCGGTCCGCGCGGTCAACAAGCACGACAAGCTGTCGCTGAAAGAGGCGCCGATGCTGTTGATGGAATTTCACGGCAGCCCGGCCTCGGTCGAGGAGCAGGCGGCAACCGTGCAGGAGATCGCGAAGGAACTCGGTGGCGAGGACTTCCAGTGGGCGACGACGCCCGAGGAGCGGACCAAGCTGTGGACTGCGCGCCACCGCGCGTACTTCGCCGGGCTGCAGATGAAGCCGGGCAGCCGCACCGTCACCACCGACACCTGCGTGCCGATTTCGCGCCTCGCCGAATCGGTGACGAAGGCGTCCGACGCCGCCGAGGCGGCGGGCCTGCAGCACTACATCGTCGGCCACGTCGGCGACGGCAACTTCCACCTGGCGTATCTGGTCGACCCGAATATTCCGGCCGAGCGCGAGCTGGCCGAGAAGCTGAACCGGGAGCTCGTCCAACGCGCGCTGGACATGGATGGCACCTGCAGCGGCGAGCACGGCATCGGGTTGCACAAGATGGACTTCCTGATCAGCGAGGCCGGCGCCGAGGCGGTCGACCTGATGCGCACGGTCAAACGCGCGCTCGACCCGAAGAACATCATGAACCCGGGGAAGATCTTCGCCCTTTGAGGTTGGGCGCGGGGCCGGCGGCTGCCGGCCGCTTCCGGTTCAGTGGGTCGGTGCGGGCACCTGCCAGCGCATCGTCACCTCGCCGGCGCTGTCGACGCTCTCCAGGTTGACACCGAAGCCCCACAAGCGGGCGACGTGCTTCAGCACTTCTTCAGCGGTGTCGCTGAGGGGGCGGTTCTTGTGCTGCGTGTGGCGCAATGTCAGCGATCGGTCGCCACGCAGATTGACGTTCCAGACCTGGATGTCGGGCTCGCGTGCGCTGAGGTCGTACTGACGTGACAGCGCTTCGCGGACATGCCGGTAGCCGGACGTGTCATGGATCGCTGCGACACTGAGGTGTTCGCTCGACTCCTCGTCGAGGATCGAGAAGAAGCGAAAGTCGCGGATCAGCTTCGGCGACAGGTATTGGCCGATGAAGCTCTCGTCCTTGAAGTTGCGCATCGCCTCATGCAACGCAGGCAGCCAGGGCGTACCGGCCAGGTCCGGAAACCACTCTCGGTCTTCAGCGTTCGGCGTCTCGCAGATGCGCTTGATGTCGGTGTACATCGCGAAGCCGAGCGCGTACGGGTTGATGCCGCTATACGCGCGATGACCGACCGGCGGTTGGTAGATCACGTTGGTGTGCGACTTCAGCCACTCCACCATCACGCCGTCGCTGAGATGACCCTCGTCGTAGAGCGTGTTGAGCAGGTGGTGGTGCCAGAAGGTCGCCCAGCCTTCGTTCATCACCTGGGTCTGGCGCTGCGGATAGAAGTACTGGGCGATCTTGCGCACGATGCGCACGATTTCGCGCTGCCACGGCTCAAGCAGCGGCGCGTTCTTCTCGAAGAAGTAGAGGATGTTCTCCTGGGGCTCGGCGGGAAACCGCTTGGAGTCGGATGCCTCTTCGATCCGGTCGGGGCGCTTCGGCAGCGTGCGCCAGATGTCGTTGACCTGCATCTGCGCGTAGGCCTGCCGCTCGGCGCTGCGCGACTTCTCTTCGGACAGCGAGATCTTGCCCGGGCGCCGATAGCGATCGACGCCGTAGTTCTGCAGTGCGTGGCAGCTGTCGAGCAGGTCCTCGACCGGCTGCACGCCGTAGCGCTCTTCGCAATCGGCGATGTAGTTCCGCGCGTAGATCAGGTAGTCGATGATCGACGAGGCGTCGGTCCACAGGCGGAACAGGTAGTTGCCCTTGAAGAAGCTGTTGTGGCCATACGCCGCATGGGCGATGACCAGCGCCTGCATCGCGGTCGTGTTCTCCTCCATCAGGTAGCTGATGCAAGGATCGGAGTTGATGACGATCTCGTAGGCAAGGCCCATCTGGCCGCGCCGGTAGCTCTTCTCGTTGGCGATGAACTCCTTGCCGTAGCTCCAATGGCGATAGTTCACCGGCATGCCGACCGAGGCATACGCGTCCATCATCTGCTCAGCGGTGATCACCTCGAGCTGATTCGGGTAGGTGTCGAGTCCGAAGCGCTTCGCGGCTGCGCGGATGACATCGTGGTAGCGCTCGACCAGCTCGAAGCTCCAATCGCTCGGATCCGGCAACGGCGCCTCCGGGCGCGCACCCGGCGGAAGAGGCTGCTCCAGCGCGAAGCGCGGCGGCCGGCTGCGTTCGGCATAGGCCGTCCGCGTCGGAGCGGCGACTTCTTCAGCCGGGCGCTCGAGGTGATTCATGTGTTGACTCCACGCGCCTTGAACAGGTCGCGAAATACCGGGTAGATCTCGGACGCCTCGCTGACCTTGCGCATCGCAAAGTGCGACTGCGTCTCCTGCAGGCGGGCATATTCCTCCCACAGGTTCTGCTCTTCCTCGGCGACTTGCACGTAGGCGAAGTAGCGGCACTTCGGCAGCAGCGTCTCGGTCAGCAACTCGCGGCAACGCCCGCTGTCGTGATGCCAGTTGTCGCCGTCGCTCGCCTGGGCGCCGTAAATGTTCCAGTCGCCAGGCGGATAGCGGGCGGTGATGATCTCGTCCATCAGCACGAGCGCGCTCGACACCACGGTGCCGCCGGTTTCGCGCGCGTGGAAGAAGTTCTCCTCGTCGACCTCCTGCGCCTGCGTGTGATGCCGGATGAAGACGAGATCGATCTTGTCGTAGTGCCGCGTCAGGAACAGGTACAGCAGGATGAAGAAGCGCTTCGCCAGTTCCTTGCGCGCCTCGTCCATCGAGCCCGAGACGTCCATCAGGCAGAACATGACCGCCTTGGTGGTCGGCACCGGCACGCGCACCCGATTGCGGTAGCGCAGGTCGATCGGGTCGAGGTACGGAATGCGCATCAGCCGGGACCGCAAGGCGGCGATGCGCAACTCGAGCTGGTGGCGTTCGATGTCCTGGGCGGGATATGGCGGCGCCTTGTTCAGCGCAACCAGTTCCCGCTCGAGCTCGTCGAGCTGCGCGCGCGAGCCGGCACCGATCGCGATCCGGCGACCGATCGCACCGCGCATCGAACGGATCACGCTGAGGTTGGCCGGCGTGCCTGAATTCGAGAAGCCGGCGCGATGGCTCTTCATCTCCGGCGTCTCGGCGAGCTGCGTGCGCGTGAGCCGCGGCAGCGCGAGGTCGTCGAAGAAGATCTGCATGAATTCTTCTTTGGTCAGGTGGAAGACGAAGTCGTCTTCACCCTCGCCCGAGTCGCCGGCCTTCCCTTGACCACGGCCGCTGCCGGAGCCGCCCTTCGGTCGCTCGATCTTGTCGCCACGCAGGTATTCCTGGTTGCCCGGATGAACCATCTCGCGCGTACCACCCTGGCCATGACCGAACGCCGGCTCGCTGATGTCGCGGCGCGGCAGGTGGATGTCCTCGCCCTTCTCGATGTCGCGAATGCCGCGCCCGTCGACAGCACGGCGGACCGCCTCGCGCAGCTGCTTCTGATAGCGGCGCAGGAACCTCTCGCGATTGCCGATGGACTTGTTCTTGCCCGCCAGACGCCGATCGATGATCTGCTGAAGCATGTGAATTCCTGGAGAGGATGCGCCCGGTGATCAGCTGCTCTTGCGCACCCTCAGATACCACTCGCACAGCAGGCGGACCTGCTTCGCGGTGTAGCCCTTCTCGACCATGCGGTTGACGAAGTTCTCGTGCTTCTTCGCTTCGTCGGCACTGGCCTTGGCATTGAAGCTGATGACCGGAAGCAGCTCTTCGGTGTTCGAGAACATCTTCTTCTCGATCACCGTGCGCAGCTTCTCGTAGCTGGTCCACAGCGGGTTTTTGCCGTTGTTGTTGGCCCGCGCCCGCAAGACGAAGTTGACGATCTCGTTGCGAAAGTCCTTCGGGTTCGAGATGCCTGCCGGTTTCTCGATCTTCTCGAGCTCGGCGTTCAACGAAGCGCGGTCGAACACTTCGCCGGTATCGGTGTCGCGATACTCCTGGTCCTGTATCCAGTAGTCGGCGTAGGTGACGTAACGATCGAAGATGTTCTGGCCGTACTCGCTGTAGCTCTCGAGGTACGCGGTCTGGATCTCCTTGCCAATGAATTCGGCGTAGCGCGCCGACAAGTGCTCCTTGATGAAGCCGAGGTACTTCTGCTCGGCCTCTGCAGGGAACTGCTCGCGCTCGATCTGCTGCTCGAGCACGTACATCAGGTGCACCGGGTTGGCGGCGACCTCGGCCGGATCGAAGTTGAAGACCTTCGATAGGATCTTGAAGGCGAAGCGCGTCGAGACGCCGCTCATCCCCTCGTCGACGCCTGCGTAGTCTCGGTACTCCTGGTAGCTCTTCGCGCGCGGGTCGGTGTCCTTCAGGTTGTCGCCGTCGTAGATCTGCATCTTCGAGTACAGCGACGAGTTCTCAGGCTCCTTCAGGCGAGTCAGCATCGCGAACTGCGACATCATCTTCAGCGTGCCCGGAGCGCACTTCGCTTCGGCCAGCGAAGAGTTGCGCAACAGCTTCTCGTAGATCTTGACCTCTTCGCTGACGCGCAGGCAGTAAGGAATCTTGACGATGTAGATGCGGTCGAGGAAGGCCTCGTTGTTCTTGTTGTTGCGGAAGGTCTTCCACTCGCTCTCGTTGCTGTGGGCCAGCACGATGCCGTCGAACGGAATGGCACCGAAGCCCTCGGTTCCCTTGAAGTTGCCTTCCTGCGTCGCGGTCAGCAGCGGATGCAGCACCTTGATCGGCGCCTTGAACATCTCGACGAACTCGAGCAGGCCCTGGTTCGCGAGGCAGAGCCCGCCCGAGAAGCTGTACGCGTCGGGATCGTCCTGAGCGTAGGTCTCGAGCTTGCGGATGTCGACCTTGCCGACCAGCGCGGAAATGTCCTGGTTGTTCTCGTCACCCGGCTCGGTCTTCGAGATGCCGATCTGCTTCAGCACGCTCGGGTGGCGCTTGACGATGCGGAACTTGCGGATGTCGCCGCCATACTCCTCGAGGCGCTTGACGGCCCACGGGCTCAGGATGCGCTGCAGGTAGCGCGCCGGAATGCCGTACTCCTTTTCGAGGAGCGGCCCGTCCTCGGCCGGGTCGAACAGGCCGAGCGGCGACTCGTTCACCGGCGAACCCTTGATCGCGTAGAACGGCACTTGCTCCATCAGCGTCTTCAGGCGCTCGGCGATCGAGCTCTTGCCGCCGCCGACCGGGCCGAGCAGATAAAGGATCTGCTTCTTCTCCTCGAGGCCTTGCGCCGCGTGGCGGAAGTAGCTGACGACCTGCTCGATCGCGTCCTCCATGCCGTAGAACTCGGCGAAGGCGGGATAGATCTTGATGACCTTGTTCGCAAAGATTCTCGACATGCGAGGATCGTTGCGCGTGTCGACCATCTTCGGTTCGCCGATCGCCTTGAGCATGCGTTCGGCAGCCGTTGCGTACGCCACGGGGTTGCGGCGGCATTCGGCGAGGTACTCTTCGATTGACAGCTCTTCTTCGCGGCTGCGCTCGAAGCGAGCGGCGAAATTGCTGATCACATCCATGCTGATCTCCTGTGCAATGCGACGGCGAAGGAACATGAATTCCCACCGTCTGGGGAAGTTCTGATGGAGCCCCGTTGGGCGCCATCAGAGCTTTCCTGAGCATCAGCAATGCTTCAACAAGCTTCGGTCATCAGCGTGCGGTGCATCCCTCGATAACGCGGCCTTTGACAGCGTAGTTGCACCGTTGAGTCGCGCTTCGAGGTTAGCAAACAACGTGCCGCGAAAAACTTCGTTGACGTTGCATTGAAACCCATCGCGCGAATCCGTGTGTGAAGTTTCGCAAACGGTGTGGCGCACAAAACACCGGAGCACAGGACTTCTTCGTGACGGACAAGACCGCCACCAAGATGAGGGATCGGCCGTCCGGGTTGACACGACTACAAGACGCGTTTGCACCGACGCAGCGGCGCGGCGGAACGGACGAGAGTCACGATCCAGGACGGACGACGTGGCGTTCGTCAGCTCGCCGGCAAGCCCAACTTTTCGAGCAGTCCGTTCAGCTCGTCCAGTGAGCCGAACTGGATCGCGACCTCGCCCTGCTCGCCACGTCGCGAGCGTTTCTTGACGCGGATTTCGACCGCCGCGGCGAGCGCATCGGATAGCGTCTGCTCGATGCGTTGCAGGTCCCGCGGCTTGTCCCCCTGCGTACGGGGCAACCGCGTCTGCCGGCCACGAGCGCTGCCGCGTCGGGTGACGAGGACCTCGGCATCCCGAACACTGAGCTTGCGCGCGACGACTTCATTGGCGACGAGGATCTGCTCCGCGCCCTCGAGCGCGAGCAGCGCCCTGGCGTGGCCCATGTCCAGATCACCGGCAAGCAAGAGCTGCTGAACGGGGTCGGCCAGGTTCAACAGCCGCAGCAGGTTCGACGCGGCACTGCGCGACCGTCCCACCGACCGTGCAGCCTCTTCATGCGTCAAGCCGAATTCGTCTGTCAGGCGTTTCAACCCCTGCGCCTCTTCGAGCGGATTCAGATCCTCGCGCTGGATGTTCTCGATCAAGGCCATCGCCGCGGCAGCCTCGTCAGGAACATCCCGCACCAGGACCGGGACTTCGGCCAAGCCCGCGAGTCGCGCCGCGCGAACCCGACGTTCGCCGGCGATCACCTCATAGCGAGGCGAAGCGCCCAGTCCTCCGGCGCCGTTGCTGCTTCGTACAGCGCCGTCGATGCGCCGCACGAGTACCGGCTGCATGATCCCCTGTGCCTTGATGCTCTCGGCCAACTCGAACAACGCGCCTTCGTCCATCCGCGTGCGCGGCTGATACTTCCCGGCCTGCAAGGCGTCGAGGGGCAGCGTGTGCGGCACCGAGGGCTTCGACTCGGCCGCCGCCCCATCTTGCGGCGCGTCACGGACCGTGGGCCCGAGGAGAGCCTCCAAGCCGAGCCCCAGCCCCTTCGGTTTCTTCGTCGCCATCGCCTGATTCTCCATGATCGAACAGCGTGGCCCGCCGCTGCGATTCAGCCTTCGCGCGACGGCCGACGGGCTTCCACTCCCTGCCTTATCCTCGATGTTGTCTGGAGGCACCATGAAGTACCGCGTCTATGTCGACGGGCAGGAAGGCACGACCGGCCTGCGCATCCACGAGTACCTCGCGAAGCGCGACGACGTCGAGGTGCTCAGCATCGCGCAGGACAAGCGAAA
>Ga0307405_10000331_pt1 | contig 17554 bp, 12 predicted proteins | sample 322Cmetagenome_2_FD_203311 | JGI IMG/M metagenome (GOLD analysis project Ga0307405, IMG submission 203311) | Maize rhizosphere microbial communities from greenhouse at UC Davis, California, United States - 322HYB-C-1 | ecosystem: Host-associated > Plants > Roots > Rhizosphere > Soil | place...
TCCCGAGGATAAGAGCGACCGGCGTGCCGCTGCCGGCTAGCCAGCCAATTCAGATGGCTGACAGGCCGCTCCACCACGGCTAAGGGGCGAGGCGAACGGTGCTGCATTGCACCAGCACCCCTCAGCGGAATTATGATGACCGATCTTGCACGTATCCGGAACTTTAGCATCATTGCCCATATCGACCATGGCAAGTCGACGCTGGCCGATCGGCTGATCCAGCATTGCGGGGGCCTGACCGACCGCGAGATGAGCGAGCAAGTCCTTGATAATATGGACATTGAGCGCGAGCGCGGGATCACCATCAAGGCCCAGACCGTGCGCCTGAACTACACCGCGAAGGATGGGCAGACCTACGAGCTCAACCTGATGGACACCCCCGGCCACGTCGACTTCGCCTACGAGGTCAGCCGCTCCCTCGCCGCGTGCGAAGGCGCGCTGCTGGTGGTCGACGCCGCGCAGGGGGTCGAGGCGCAGACGCTGGCCAACGTCTACCAGTCGATCGAGCACGATCACGAGATCGTTCCCGTCATCAACAAGATCGACCTCCCCGCCGCCGAACCGGAGAAGGTTCGCGCCGAGATCGAGGACATCATCGGCATCGACGCGAGCGAGGCGGTGCTCACCAGCGCCAAGTCCGGCATCGGCATCGAGGACACGCTCGAGGCGATCGTCGCCAAGATCCCCCCACCCAAGGGCGACCGCGACGCCCCGCTCAAGGCCATGCTGGTCGATTCCTGGTACGACCCCTACCTCGGCGTGGTCATCCTCGTGCGCGTGATCGACGGCGCGATCCGCAAGGGCCTCCAGGTCAGGTTCATGCAGGGCGGCACCCAGCACCTGATCGACCGCGTCGGCGCCTTCACCCCCAAGCGCGTCGACCTGCCCGAGATCGGCCCGGGCGAGATCGGCTTCATCACCGCGCAGATCAAGGAAGTCGAACAGGCCCGCGTCGGCGACACGATCACCACGGTGAAGGGGGGGGCGGAGAAAGCGCTGCCCGGCTACAAGGAAGTCCAGCCGGTCGTCTTCTGCGGGCTGTTCCCGGTCGACGCCGCGGACTTCGAGAAGCTGCGCGAATCGATCGGCAAGCTGCGGCTGAACGACGCGAGCTTCTCCTACGAGATGGAAAGCAGCGCCGCGCTCGGCTTCGGCTTCCGCTGCGGGTTCCTCGGCCTCTTGCACCTGGAGATCATCCAGGAACGCCTCAGCCGCGAATACGACCTCGACCTCATCACCACCGCCCCCAGCGTCGTCTACCGCATCCGCCTCGGCAAGACGAAGAACGAGGAGGCGAAGACGATCGAGCTGCACAACCCGGCCGACTATCCCGATCCCAACCGGATCGAGTGGATCGAGGAGCCGTGGATCAAGGCGACGATCTACACGCCCGACGAATACCTCGGCAGTATCCTCAAGCTGTGCCAGGACCGGCGCGGCATCCAGACCGACCTGACGTATGTCGGCGGCCGCGCGCAGGTGACGTACGAGCTGCCGCTGAACGAGGTCGTGTTCGACTTCTACGACCGCCTGAAATCGATCAGCCGCGGCTACGCCAGCTTCGACTACGAGCAGATCGGCCTGCGCGAGGGGGACCTCGTCAAGATGAACATCCTGGTCAACAACGAGCCGGTCGACGCGCTGAGCCTGATCGTCCACCGCTCGGTCGCCGAAGAGCGCGGCCGCGGCATGTGCGAGCGCCTCAAGGATCTGATCCCGCGCCACCTGTTCAAGATCCCGATCCAGGCCGCGATCGGCGGCAAGGTGATCGCGAGAGAGACGATCGCCGCCCTGCGCAAGGACGTGACCGCGAAGTGCTACGGCGGCGACATCACGCGCAAGAAGAAGCTGCTGGAGAAGCAGAAGAAGGGCAAGGCCAGAATGAGGGAATACGGGAACGTCTCGATCCCGCAGGAAGCCTTCATCGCCGCGCTACGTATGGGCGAAGAGTGACCTCATTCTAAGGATGCGGGAGCGCCGAAGGCGGCCTGTCCCCGCGAAAGCAGGGAGCAACGTGAGCATCCCGCAGGAGGCGTTCATTGCGGCGCTGCGGATGGGGGAGGAGTAGGTTCACCTCCCCGCCTTTGCGCGGCTACTGAAGGTCAGCAGCTAGCGATCTATCGCCCTCCTACACCCAGATTGTTCTCCATAGAAGGCCAAGCCGATGCCTTAGCCTGCACGGAGTGACCGCAAAGGTGTTTGCGCTAGAATTGCGAAGAAGCCTTCCAATTGCCATTCTGGCAAGCCTCCGAGTTCCTCGAGAAGCGCGTATCGTTCCACGGTTGTTCGACCACGAACGTCGTCGATCTTGGTCGCGAGCGCCCGCATTTTCGCCGCCAGAACTGAAGTTTCCACCAGAAAGATTTCGTCGGAGGGGCTGGCTTCAGACTTACATACGCCCGCTGGTCCGATGATTAGAAGGCCACCTGAGGTACTTTCCGATTCGTTGTCTTTAATCCACTGAACGTGATTATGGGCCTGTCCAACCTCCGCCTTGCTATACTCTGCAGGACTGTTTTTTTCCGTCTTAAGTTCGAAGGCTATTAAGGTGTTAGTTTCGTCGTCTTTCCAGACGACATCTGGACCATGGCCTACTTCATTATCTGGGCGGCTAGCCCCGTAACCCAGCAACTCGCCGTACAGTCTAACAGCTTCCTCTTTAGCGGTAGATGAGGCGGAACTAGACTCGAGGAGACTCGCCTGCGCTTTGAGCTTTGAGACGAGGTCACCAAGGGCTTGAGGCCCATGATGATTTACAGCTAGCACAGTCTTCTGCAGGGTAGACTTTGCGTTAGAGGTTTCCGTGGCGACCTCGAAGGCATTCTTGTGAGGAACATTTAAGTAGTGAGACAGCCTCGCACGAGCCTTCTTGTAATGCGCAATAGCCGTTTCAGCGTCGCCGTCTGCTTCATAGCTTGCACCAAGCCAGATCGAGTACCAGCCCGCAAGCTTTGCATCTGCTAGTGCAGTATCATCGAGAACGTCTAAAAGCACTCGTCGCGCACCCTCGGGGTCGCCCTGCCACAAGCGCGTCATGAACTTGCACTCAGCTTCAGCAGACTTCGATAGTTGCGACTCTCGCCCCTTGACCTTCTCTAGGGCTTCGTTCGATACCTCAAGGCCATCAACTGTCTCACGATAGAATGTCAACCAGCTTGGGTCGCGGGCGAGGACTTGTGAAACTAGCGAGGCGATCTCAGCCGGCGTAGATTTGTCCATCCCTTCTTGCACTGTCTGACTTAGGATTACCTGCTTCCGGATCAGAGGCGGTAGCAAGGCGACGTTTCGCTCCGTTTTCAACCAGACATTCAAATCATTGCCGAAGATGAGAAACGCACTGTAGTCGCTCCGCCCGCGATTTATCCTACCCAATAACTGTGTGATACGCCCTGCCATTTTCGTTGAGAAAAGATTGCTCAGCCGAAGTCGGCTGAAGAGATACTGATCCATGAGGCTGGCGCCAGACGGGGAGCCATCGATCAGCATCACCCGGCAGGTGTCTTGGGGGAGGTCGATTCCATCGATGCGGGACACCAAGATGAAGGTGCCCTTCGGAGCACTCCTGAATGTCTGCAATTCTGTGGTAAAAGCCGCGCGAGAAGGCGGTGTGCCAAAATCCTTCCATACGTCGGCTTTAGGGTAGGAGGGTACAGATATCAGTAGCTTGTGGCTCTTAACCACCTCACCCGCTACTGATTTCTTATCAACTTTGTTGCCAAACCGGCTGCTTAGAAGAATTAGTCGTTCGCCGTTGCCAGCATCGTTGTCTGGGACGATGGGTTCCTGAGGGCGCAATCCAAAACCGCGAACGAAATCCGTTTCAAACTCCATCGTCGCAGATAAATAGACGCGCCGGACGTCGGGTCCCAGAAAATCATATACACCCGTGGGGATAAATGGTGGAGTAATCTCGATGGACCTCGGAGACACAAAAATGGCGCAAGTTCCAATGTGTTCCCAAAGCCTCAAAGCGGGAAAAAATAGGTCCGAGTCGCGCCACTTCGTCTTCTTTATTGCTTCAATGATTTCTTCTCTGTGGCGTGATGCTGTTCCAGGAGGACACATGGTCACAGACTGCTGTCCGACATCATCCATGATGAAGTCAAAATGCGGCCCCTTTCCCAGCGCTTCAAACTCCGGGCGAATGATCGACAGAATCTCGTCAAATAGCGACGCGTGATCTTTCCTTTCGATCGTAAGAGTAAACGCGTCCCTGATGGTTCGTTCGCCAACGTGAGCGTCATCAAATATAATCGCTGACGGCGCCTTGTTGCCCTTAAATGTCGAATTAGCGATAAAAAGTGCTTGGTAAGTTGTTATACAGAATGCTTGGTTGGTCTCAAAAAGATCATTCGAAAAGGACCCAGATATTCGTTTAGTATATGGGAGCCCTATTCTCTCGCACTCTCGAGCAGTCTGTTCAACTAGATCGATAGTGCTGCAAGCGAACACTACTGGGCCAATTGCTTCGTTTGTGAGACTCTGAGCTATCAGAACGCCAACAATCGATTTCCCGGCTCCTGTGTTAAGGAGAATAATATTGTCCGGCCGACTGCGATTGCTGTGCCAGCTTCGAAGTGCTTCTGCCTGACCCTTCCACAGGTCGTTTGGAGCGTTCTGGAGGTTGGGCGTCTTTGCGAATATTTCGAGCGGATCCAGAGGCGCGGAGCTTCCTTTGGGTCGGGACAGTTTGTTAAAATCCAACGCCATGCTAATCTCCCTGTTGAAGGGGGGTTTGCAGCTCAGTCGGCGATTGTCGACCCTGTTCTAATATTGTTCCCAGGATATGTGGTACAAAGGCCCTGCTGTTTGCATCGATGGCCCTGAGCCGCTCCGCCGAATTCAGTTCTTCAAAGTACTAGGGAGCGCATTTGGCCCACGGTATCTTCATGCACAGGGACGATAGCCGTTACGCGGATATCCCCGCTGAGCGCTACCAATTCCCCGCGATGTACCTCACCCGGGCCGAGCCGTGCATCGGGGACTGGATCGTCTATCTCGAGCCGCGCAAGATTAGAAATTCGCGCGGGTACTTTGCCGTCGCCAAGGTTGAGAAGATCATCCTCGATCCCACCGCGCCGGGCATGTTCCTCGCGCTGATCGAGCCGGGGACTTATCTCGACTTCGTCAATCCCGTTCCCTTCAGCGGCCCCGAGGGCCCGATCGAGCGCGGGGTGCTCAACGAAGCAGGGGCGATCTCGGGCCGGGCGCAGGCGGCGGTTCGGCCGCTGTCGCGGCTTGACTTCGCACGGATCGTCAACGCCGGATTGCCGGAGGATGACACGCTGCCGCGTGTGGGTGATCTCGAACCGCTGGACCGCGTGCAGGACCCGCAGATGCCGTTCGAGATCGAGCGGCCCATTGTGCAGTCGCTGGTCAATCGCCCATTCCGCGACCGGGCGTTCCGCCGCGCGGTGCTGCATGCCTATAACGCGCGCTGCGCGGTGACCGGGTGGAAGCTCATCAACGGCGGGGGTGGGGCAGAGGCCGAGGCGGCGCATATTCGCCCGGTCGAGCGTGGCGGGCCGGACTCGGTGCGCAATGGCCTCGCGCTGTCGGGCACCGCGCATTGGATGTTCGATCGCGGGCTGATCGGCCTGTCGGACGATCTCGACATCCTGATCTCGCGTCAGGTCAACGACCGCCCGAGCGTGGAGGCTATCATCAACAAGTCCGGGAAGGCGCTCGCGCCAGAGCGTCTGGCGCTGCGGCCGCATCCGGCGTTTCTCGGGTGGCATCGGGAGCATTGCTTCAAGCGGTAGCTGGAGTCTTTTGTTTGCGCCCTCAAACGCCGGGCGGGCGCATCCGCGCCCCTTGGGTTGGCGCTTCGCGCCGTCTCCGCCTTCGGCTTCGACTCCCTCCGCGCAGAGCGCTCCGGGCGGCCGGTCGGCCTTGCGGTCGGCTGGTCGCCGACCGGGTTTCCTCCAAGGCCTTGTGGGTGACAGGTGACAGGCCCACCCCCGGCCCCTCCCGCACGCGGGAGGGGAGGAGGTTACCAGGTGTCGTCCGTCAGCGTTCTGATGCGCGGGCCGGCGGTTTGGGCGGGTGGGGGTTCCTTCGGCTCCTCGCCGGCATCGCCGCTTGTCAGCTCCGGGCAGGTTCGGTCGTCGCCGATGGCGCAGGCTTCGCCGAGGAGGGCGGCTCGGGAGCGGCCGTCGTTTGCGAAGACTTCGGTGTATTCGGCCTCGGCCGCGGCGGTGTCCGCTTCGGGGGTGTCGCTGCGGGTGCGCCAGTCGCGGTCGAGGATTTCGAGGCGGCGGAACTCGCGGTAGGCGGCGCGGGTGCGGGGGCTGAGGTGGGCCCACCAGCGGACATGCATCCCGGCGATGCGCTCGATGAAATCGCCGGCGTGCTGCTCGGCCTCCTCCTCCTCGCGCGCCTGCTCCTCCTCCCATTCCTCGCGCCATTGCTTCTTCAGGCGCTCGAGCTCCATCTTGCCGATCGCGCCGAGGCCCTTCGCCTTGCCTTCGGTGAAGCGCTCGGGCGCGCGGTTGCGGAGCATGAACATGAGCAGCCGGTCGTTGTAGACGGTGCGCTGGCCGACGAGCTTGCCGTAGGAGTAGACGGGCACCTCGACGCCGTTGAGCGCGCGCTCCATCGCGACGTCCTCGATCCGCTGGACGCCGAGCTGGAGCGCGGCCTCCCACGCCTGGCGGAAGCTCTCCGCGCCCGGCTGGCGGCGGAGCTCGTAGGCGCCGGGCTGGCTCATGTTGACGGCGCGGCAGGCGGCCTCGACGCTGCCGGTGTCGGCCAGCGCCTCGATGAAGGCGCGCTGGCGCTGCTCGGTCCAGCCGTCGGGGCGTTGGCACTGGCGGGGGACGGGGGTGAAGGCGGGCAGTTCGCCTGCGGGGAGGGGTAGGCGGGCCTCGCGATTGTCTGTGCGGCGGGTCATTTGCGAGTGTGGAGCAAAAAATCGCGATGTAGGAAAATGGATTTTTGAGGTTCTGGACTTCGGGCGCGGGTTTGTGTGTCCGCGCGGATTTTTTGTTTTGGCCTCAAGCGCCGGCGGCCGCATCCGCGGCCTTGGCTATCCTCGCTCCCTTCGGTCGCTGCGGGCGCGCGGGCGCGCTTGCGGTCGGCTGGCCGCCGACCGGATCTTTCCCGGCCATGGCTATCAGGCGATATTCGGTCCCGCAGGGACCGCAAGGCCGACCGGAGCGCTTGCGCGGAGGAAGCCAAGCGGCGCGGATGCGCCGCGCCGGCGTTTGAGGGTCTAAAACAAACTAACTCCGAGTTTGCCCGTCCCCATACACCAGGTACTTGAAGCTCGTGAGCTGCTCCAGGCCCACGGGGCCGCGGGCGTGCATCTTGCCGGTGGCGATGCCGATTTCGGCGCCCATGCCGAACTCGCCGCCGTCGGAGAACTGGGTGGAGGCGTTGTGCATGACCACGGCGCTGTCGATCGCGGTCATGAAGCGGCGGGCGGCTTCGGCGTCCTCGGTCAGGATCGCGTCGGTGTGGTGGCTGGAGTGCGCGTCGACCCAGGCGATGCCTTCGTCGAGGCCGCCGACGATCTTCACGCTGGCGATGGGGTCGAGGTACTCGGTGTCCCAGTCCGCCTCGGTCGCGGGCTTGATCCGGTCGTCGAGCGCGACCGCCTCGGCGTCGCCGCGCAGTTCGCAGTCGGCGGCCATGGCGTCGGCCAGCTTGGGGACGACTTCGCCCGCGATCGCGCGGTCGATCACGATGCTCTCGGTCGCGCCGCAGATGCCGGTGCGGCGCAGCTTGGCGTTGCGGATGACCTGCACCGCCTCGTCGATATCGGCCGCGGCGTGGACGTAGCTGTGGCAGTTGCCGTCGAGGTGGAGGAGGGTGGGGACCTTCGCCTGGTCGCGCACCAGCTCGACCAGCCCGCGCCCGCCGCGGGGAATGACGAGATCGACGTAGTCGACCGCCTGGAGCAGTTCGGCGACGGCTTGACGGTCGGTGGTCTGGACGGTCTGGACCGCGTCTTCCGGCAGGCCGGCGGCCTCGAGCCCCTTGCGCATCGCGGCGACGATCTCGCGGGTCGAGTTGCGGCTCTCCGAACCGCCGCGCAGGATGATCGCATTGCCCGACTTGAGGCACAGGGCGGAGGCGTCGGCGCCGACGTTGGGGCGCGATTCGTAGATCATGCCGATGACCCCGATGGGGACGGCGACGCGCTCGATCCTGAGGCCGTTGGGCCGCTCGAAGGTCGCGAGCGTGCGGCCGACCGGGTCGGGCAGCTCGGCGATTTCCTCGAGCGCCTTGGCCATGCCCTCGATGCGGTCCTCGGTCAGGCGTAGGCGGTCGACGAAGCTGTCGGGCTTCTTGCCCTCGACGCTCGCGACGTCGACCGCGTTCGCCTCGAGCAGCGCGGGCGTTGCAGCACGCAGCGCCTTCGCGGCCTCGCGCAGCGCCACGTTCTTCGCCTCGGTGCTGGCGGCGAGCAGCCCGCGTGCCGCATCGCGCGCGCGGCGGCCGAGCTCGTGGATATGGATCTGCGGGTCGAGCGTCTGGTCGTTCATCGGAATCCTCGTGTCGTTCGTGTCATGAGCGGGAGCGCGCGGCAAGTCAGCGCAGCTCGACCGCCCGTTCGTAGGCCGCCTGCAGTGTCACGCGCATGAGGCGCGAGAGCGTCTCGTCGCCGTTGAGCGCGGCAAGGCCGGCGGCGGTGGTGCCGCCCTTGCTGGTCACCGAATTGCGCAGCGTCTCGAGGTCGGGCGCGCCCTCCTCCATTGCCATAGCGAGCGCGCCGGCCATCGTGCCGAGCACCATGGCACGCGCATCCTCCGCGCTGAAGCCCTGCTCCTCGGCAGCGGCGACATAGGCGCGGGCGATCTCGAACACGTAGCCGGGGCCGGAGCCAGCGACCGCGGTCACGCGGTCGAGGCGGTCCTCGTCGTCGACGGTCACGACCGTGCCTGCGCGCGCCATCATTGCGGAGGCGTGGGCGCGCTGGTCTGCGCCGACCTCGGGGCCGGCGTAGAGCCCGCTGACACCCTGGCCGACCGCCGCCGGCAGGTTCGGCATGACGCGCACGACCGGCGCGCCGTTCATCGCGCGGGCGATGCGCTGCGCCGAGGAGCCGGCGGCGATCGACAGGACGTAGCCGCCCTCGGCCAGCCGGCTGGCATAATCGGGGAGCACGTCGCCGATCATTTGCGGCTTGATCGCAACGATCACGACGTCGACCCTCTCTTCGCCGAGTGCGTCGGGATCGGAGACGAGCCGGGCGGGCGAGGGTGCGGAATCGAGCATGGGATCGACGACGGTAAAGTTCTCGCCACCGCTCATCCAGTGACCCAGAAGTGCGCCGCCCATCTTCCCGCAGCCGATCATGACTATATTATTGAAATTCAAGTGTCGCCCCTCGCTATAAATGAATAGTTCGACGGATATGGCAGCGGTTCCTGACGAACCCGATCGCGGAAAACGGATGCCGCCCCGCATGGAAACTTTTTCGGCGTCCCCGGTTGTGCATTGCACAATGGCAATCTACGTAACGGGCGAGATTTTTCAAGGAGTGGATTTTTATCGCCGTGGCCGAGAATCGAAACATCGTCGTCAAAATTGGTTCCGCTCTGCTCGCGAATTCGGATCTCCTCACCCCGCGCTTCAGCTTCATTCAACGGCTTCTGGAGGATGTCACCCGCCTTCGCAACGAAGGTTACAACGTGATCCTCTGCTCCTCCGGCGCGGTGGCGCTGGGCCTGAAGATCGTGGGCGAGACGCCCGAGAGCGCGGGTGTCAGCGACAAGCAGGCGGCGGCGGCCTGCGGCATGCCGCTGCTGCTCAACGCCTACAAGCAGGTCGGCCATGAGTACGGATTCGAGATCGCGCAGGTCCTGCTGACGCTGGGCGACTTCGAGCACCACCGGCGGTTCCTCAACACCCGCAACACCGTGCACCGCCTGCTGGAGGCGGGGGTCGTGCCGATCGTCAACGAGAACGACACGATCACGACCGAGGAGATCCGCGTCGGTGACAATGACCGGCTGGCTGCCAAGGTGGCGCAGATGGTCGGCGCGAAGGATTTCATCATCCTGACTTGCGTCGACGGCCTCTACGACCGCAATCCCGACCAGCCGGGCGCCCGGCTGGTCGAGGAAGTCCACGACGTGGGCGAATATATGGCGGCGACCACCGGCACGAGCACGCTCGGCACCGGCGGCATGACGACCAAGCTCAAGGCCGCGAACATGGCGCAGGAAGCGGGCTGCATGACCTATATCGCCAACGGCGAATACGAGCGCCCGCTGTCCGCCGTGCTGAGCGGCGAGCGGCGCTGCACGCGCTGCCTGCCCAATCCGAATCCGATGTCGGGCATGGACGGCTGGATCGCCAACCGCCTGCAGATGGCGGGCAGCATCGAAGTGCCGAAAGACCTCGCCGACGAACTGGCGCGGAACAAGCGCCCGATCCGGCGCGAGGACATCGTGGCGATGGACGGCGACTTCACCCGGGGCGACGTGCTGCACCTCTACGACAGCGACGGGGTGGAGCGCGCGCGCGGTCTGAGCGATTTCACGTCGGAAGAGATCCGGGTGATGATCGTCAATCCCGATGCCCCGCCCGAGCAACTGCTCGGCTACAAGACCAAGGGCGAGATCATCCGGGCGAACAATCTCGTGATGCTGGATAACCGGCACCTGCTGTGGGACGCTCCGGCGGGGATGAGCGCGGCGTCGTGATGCGAGGCGGAGGTACGTAGGTCCTGCGTCATCCCAGCACACGCTGGGATCGCGTGCAGTGAAGGATGACCCGGTGGAGAGCGATCCCAGCTTTCGCTGGGATGACGCGAACAATGATGACGGCATCTGCTGTCGCTGCCGCCACTACCACCCAACTTCACTTTGCGTTCAGCGAGTGCGGCGGTATAGGCCGCTGCCATGACCACACGTCCGCGTTCGCCGCTCAAGCTCGCTTTCGCCGCCACTGCCTGCGCGGCCACTGTCTTCACCGCAGGCTGCGCCGGCGGTGGCGGCGGACCGAAGGATTCGCTCGCCTACGTCGCGCGCGACGTGGAGACGCTCTACGCCGAGGCCAAGCGGCGGCTCGACAGCGGCAACGCCAAGCTCGCCGCCGCGCTGTTCGACGAGGTCGAGCGCCAGCACCCCTATTCGCCCTGGGCCCGCCGCGCGCAGCTGATGAGCGCGTTCAGCTATTACGTGGCGAAGGACTACAACCAGGCGATCCAGAGCGCGCAGCGCTTCCTGTCGATCCACCCGGGCAACAAGGACGCCCCTTACGCCTATTACCTGATCGCGCTCAGTTATTACGAGCAGATCAGCGACGTGCACCGCGACCAGGCGATCACCGAGCAGGCGCGCACCGCGCTGAACGAGGTCGTCCGCCGCTTCCCCCAGACCGAATATGCCGCCGACGCGCGGTTGAAGCTGGACCTTGTCAACGATCACCTCGCCGGCAAGGAGATGGAGATCGGGCGTTTCTACCAGCGCAGCGGCAACTGGCTGGCGGCGCAGATCCGTTTCCAGAACGTGGTCGACAACTTCCAGACCACCAGCCACGCGCCCGAGGCGCTCTACCGCCTGGCGGAGAGCAGCCTGGCGCTCGGCATTCCCGAAGAAGCGGTGAAGTACACCGCCGTGCTCGGCGCCAACTATCCGGGCAACGAGTGGTACGAGAAAGCCTACGATCTGGTGCAGGACCACGCAGCCGGCGTCACCGCGAGCTGATCGCGCCTGTTCGCAAGCGCGCGCGGGTTGGTGACGCGCTCCGCCGATCTCGCTAGAGAATCGGGCCAGTCATGCTGACCCGCCTGTCCATCCGCAACGTCGTGCTGATCGAAGCGCTCGATCTCGATTTCGGGCGCGGCCTCGGCGTGCTCACCGGCGAGACGGGTGCGGGCAAGTCGATCCTGCTCGATGCGCTCGGTCTCGTGCTCGGCAACCGGGCGGAGACCATGCTGGTGCGCGCCGGCGCGGACCGCGCGAGCGTGACCGCGAGCTTCGAATTCGCGCGGCTGCCCGATGCGGTGGCCGAAGCGCTCGATGATGCGGAGATCGCGATCGAGCCCGGCGAACCACTGATTGTCCGCCGCCAGGTGCGCGCCGACGGGGGCAGCAAGGCCTTCGTCAACGACCAGCCGGTCAGCGTCGCGCTGCTGCGGCAGATCGCGCCGGCGCTGGTCGAGCTGCACGGGCAGCACGACGACCGCGGGCTCGTCAATCCGCGCGGCCACCGGGCGCTGCTCGACCGCTATGCCGGGGCCGACACGGCCGGCGTCGCCAGCGCATGGGACGCGTGGCGCGCGGCGGAGGAGCGGCTGGAGAGCGCGCGCGCGGCGATCGATCAGGCCAAGGCCGATCAGGATCTGTTGCTGGCGCATCTGGCGGAACTCACCGCGCTCGAGCCGCAAGCCGGGGAGGAGGCGCGGCTCGCCGAAACGCGCGCGGCGATGCAGAAGGGCGAGCGCCTTTCGGGCGATCTCGAGGAGCTGCGCCACGTGTGGGACGGCTCCGATTCGCCGCTCGCCTCGCTTCGGGTGGCGGCGCGGCGGCTCGACCGGATCGCGCCCGAGCATCCGCTGCTGGCCGAGGCGCTCGCCGCGCTCGACCGTGCGGTGATCGAGGCGGGCGAGGCGGAGGAGAAGCTGGAGGCGGCGGCCGAGGCCCTGGTGCACGATCCGGCGGCGCTGGAAGCCGCCGAGACCCGCCTGTTCGATCTGCGCGCGCTGGCCCGCAAGCACCGCTGCGAGGTGGACGAGCTGCCCGAGAAGATGCGCGCGTTCCGCGCCGCGCTCGACGCGATCGAGGGCGGGGAGGCCGAGCTCGACGCGCTCGAAGCGGCCGCGCGCGAGGCGGGAGAGCGCTACCGCGAGCGCGCGGGCGCCTTGCACGAGGCGCGCCTCGCGGCGGCGGCGAAGCTCGACGAGGCGGTGGCGCAGGAGCTGGCGCCGCTCAAGCTCGATGCGGCGCGGTTCCGCACCGCGGTCGGCAAGCTGCCCGAGGAGCGCTGGGGCCCGCACGGGCTGGACGGCGTCGAGTTCCTGATCGCGACCAATCCGGGCGCCGACTTCGCGCCGCTCGCCAAGATCGCCAGCGGGGGCGAGCTGTCGCGCTTCATCCTCGCGCTCAAGGTCGCGCTGGCCGAGCAGGGCGGCGCGGCGACCGTGATCTTCGACGAGATCGACCGCGGCGTCGGCGGCGCGGTCGCCAGCGCGATCGGCGAGCGTCTCGCGCGCCTGGCGGAGGGCGGGCAACTGCTCGCGGTGACGCACAGCCCACAAGTCGCCGCGCGCGGCCGCACGCACTACCTGATCGCGAAATCGAGCGAGGGGACCGTGACCAAGACCTCCGTACTGCTGCTCGACGAGAGTGGCCGGCAGGAGGAAATCGCCCGCATGCTCTCTGGCGCCGAAGTGACGCCGGAGGCGCGCGCGCAGGCGGACCGGCTGCTGGAGGGGGTGTGAGGCATGTCGCGCTCGGCATCGCCCTCCTGATGGCGGCGGGCTGCTCTTCGACCGTCGTGACGCCCGCGCCCGTCGCGGCCGGCGATGCTTTCGGTACCGATGCGCATCTCGCGCCGTCGGAACCCGACGCGGTGCTGCGCTATGCCGATCACCCGCGCGGATTCGCCGAACTGCGGCTGCCGGACGGGGAGGGGCCGTTTCCGCTCGCGGTGATCTTTCACGGGGGGTGCTGGAAGGCCGGGATCGCCAACCAGGCCTACATGGCGCCGCTCGCGACGCGCTGGCAAAGGCAGGGGATCGCGAGTCTCAACGTCGACTACCGCGAGGTCGGCGACGGGGGCGGCTGGCCGGACAGCTTCGAGGACTGGCAGGCTGCGGCTGCGCTGGTCGAGCGCGTGGCGGCCGCGCACCCTATCGACCGCGCGCGGGTGACGCTGGTCGGCCATTCGGCGGGCGCCCTGCCGGCCCAGTGGCTGGCGATGGCGCAAAATGAAAACGGCCCGCTGGGCGCGCGCGAGCCGCTGGCGGTGCGCGCCGCGATCGTCCTCGACGGCCCTGCCGATGTCGGGGCGGAGCGCGGGGCGTTCGACGCGCTGTGCGAGTTTTCGGCGGTCGATCCGTTCATGGGCGGTGCCCCGGATGCGAAGCCCGTGCGTTATGCCGCGATCGCGCCTGCGGGCCATGCACCACTGCTGGAAGAGCTGCTGTTCGTCCAGGCCGTTCTTCCGCCACCCCCGGAACCCGCCCAGGCCGCGATCCGTGTGGGCGGCACACGGCTGGAGGTTCGCGAGAACCCCGGCGCCAGCCACTTCGATGTCCTTACGCCGGGCTCCGAAACCTACGCCGCCAACGAGCCGGCCATGTTGAAGGTGCTGCGCGGGGGCGAAGTGCACATGTCGGCGAATGCGAAATGATGGATCGGCGAACCCATCTCGCCGGGCTCGCTGCCTTCGCTGCGGCGGTATTGCCCGCGCGGCAGGTGAAAGCCCTGGAGAAGATCATGGAAGAGCAACATCCGCAGTATGGCTTGATCAGCCAGATCATCGCGCAGCCCGGCCAGCGCGCCGCGCTCGCCGCGATCCTCACTGAGAGCACGGAGCCGGTGCCGGGCAACTTCGCCTATCTGGTGGGCGAGGATGCGGGCAATCCGGATGCCCTGTGGGTGGTGGAGCTCTGGGCCGATAAAGCGGCGCACGCGGCTTCGCTGGCGCTCCCGCAAGTCAAGGCCGCGATCGCGAAGGGCCGCCCGCTGATCGCCGGATTTGGCACTCGCGCGGAGTTCAAGCCGGTGGCAAACGCCGCTGCATGACCGATATTGAATCCCTCTCCGAAGCCGAGGCCGCCAACGAGCTGATGCGGCTGGCGAGGGCGATTGCGCGGCACGACCGGCTCTATCACGCCGAGGACACGCCGGAGATCACGGACCAGGAGTACGACGCGCTCGTGCGCCGCAATGCGGAGCTGGAGGCGCGGTTTCCGCATCTCGTTCGGGCGGACTCGCCGTCGCAGGCGGTCGGGCATGCGGTCGCGGGGTCGCCGCTGTCGAAGGTGACGCACGAGGTTCGGATGATGAGCCTCGACAACGCCTTCGCCGAGGAAGAGGTGGCGGAGTTCGTCGCGCGGGTGCGGCGCTATCTCGCGCTTGCGGACGACGCGCCGCTCGCCTTTACCGCGGAGGACAAGATCGACGGGCTGTCGTGCTCGCTGCGGTACGAGAACGGGGAACTGGTGCGCGCCGCCACCCGCGGTGACGGGCAGGTGGGGGAGGATGTTACGGCGAACGTGGCGTGCATAGCGGATATTCCGCAGACGCTCCCCAGCGGGGCGCCCGAAGTGTTCGAGGTGCGCGGCGAGGTCTACATGGAACGCGAGGCCTTCCTCGCGCTCAACGGGCGGCTGATGGAGGAGGCGCGTGCGCAGGCGGAGGCGAAGGAGGAGGAGTTCGACCCCGCCAAAGTCCGGCAGTTCGCCAATCCGCGCAATGCCGCCGCTGGTTCGCTGCGGCAGAAGGATGCAAGCGTCACCGCCAGCCGTCCGTTGCGCTTCTGGGCGCATGGCTGGGGCGCGGCGTCGGAAGTGCCGGGCGAGACGCAATTCGAGGTCATGCGCCGGATCGGGGAATGGGGCCTGCCGATTAGCCCGGACCTCAAGCTCTGCACCTCGCTGGAGGAGATGCTCGCGCACTACCGCGCCATCGGCGAGCGGCGGGCGAAGCTCGGCTACGAGATCGACGGGGTGGTCTACAAGGTCGATCGGCTCGACTGGCAGGAACGGCTCGGCTTCGTCGCCAAGGCGCCGCGCTGGGCGCTGGCGCACAAGTTCCCCGCCGAACAGGCCGAGACCACGCTGGAAGCGATCGATATTCAGGTCGGGCGGACGGGCAAGCTCACGCCGGTCGGCCGGCTCGCGCCGGTGCTGGTCGGCGGCGTGACGGTGACCAACGTCACGCTGCACAACCGCGACGAGATCGCGCGGTTGGGCGTGCGTCCCGGCGATCGGATCAAGGTCCAGCGCGCGGGCGACGTGATCCCGCAAGTGGTCGAGAACCTGACCCCCGAGGCCGAGCGGCCGGCTTACCATTTCCCCGAGGAATGCCCGGAGTGCCATAGCGACGCCGTCGCGGAGGAGGGCGAGGTCGATGTCCGCTGCACCGGCGGGCTGATCTGCCCGGCGCAGCGGACCGAACGCCTCAAGCACTTCGTCAGCCGCGGCGCGCTCGACATCGAGGGGCTGGGCGAGAAGACCATCGACCAGTTCTTCGCCCTCGGCTGGCTCGAAAGCCCGGCCGACATCTTCCGCCTGAAGAGCCGCCGCGAGGAGATCCTCGCGCTCGAGGGGTGGAAGGACAAGTCTGTGGACAACCTGTTGGCGAGCATCGCGGCCAAGCGCGAGCCCGATGCAGCGCGGCTGCTGTTCGGCCTCGGCATCCGCCACGTCGGTGCGGTCACCGCGCGCGACCTGATGAAGGGCCTGAGCGACATTCGCCGGCTGCCGGGCAAGGCGGTGGAGATCCATGCCTACCGCGAGGAGAACCCGCGCGGTCCGGACGAGTCCGAAGGCAAGTTCAACGCGCGCATGGTCGAGGCGATTAAGGACATCCTCGAAGTGCGCGCCGACGGGATCGGCACGGCGGTCGGCTTCGCGCTGGCGGACTTCTTCCATGAGGATCACAACCGCGACGTATGGCACGACCTGATCGGCGCCGAACCCGGTGCGGGCGTGGTCGATCCGCCGGCCTATGTGGTCGAGACGAGGGACAGCGCGGTGGCGGGCAAGACGGTCGTCTTCACCGGCAAGCTCGAGACCATGAGCCGTGACGAGGCCAAGGCCCAGGCCGAACGCCTCGGCGCCAAGGCGGCCGGAACGGTGAGTGCCAAGACCGACCTCCTCGTCGCCGGCCCCGGCGCGGGCAGCAAGCTCAAGAAAGCTGCCGAGCTCGGCATTGAGGTGATCGACGAGGCCGCCTGGGCGGAGATCGTCAAAGCGGCGGATTGAGGGGGACGGCGCGGATCAGCCCGCCCCCTTAACTTTCCCCCGTCACCCCAGCGAAAGCTGGGGTCGCGTGCGGCCAGGTCGGTCGGAGCGGCCAGCGATCCCAGCTTTCGCTGGGATGACGGGAGGGTGGAGGAGGTCCGGCCAATCTCCCACCACCGGGCCGAGCCGTGGCCTGCCTGCGGCGGCGCACGCAACGTTATCGGCAGCCATCCATTGGCCGGGTAGACGCGGACATTTCCGCGCCCTTGCTCCGCGCGCCGGCCGCGGGCCGTCGCGCCGGGCAAGTCATCCAGCCAAGCGGAGATCAGCAATGCAAGTCAGCGAATGTATGACGAGAGACGTCCAGGTGGCGAACCCGGACGACACGATCCAGCACGCCGCGCAGATCATGCAACGGATCGACGCGGGCGTCCTTCCGGTGGGGCAGGGCGATCGGCTCGTGGGGATGATCACCGACCGCGACATCGCCATCCGTGCCGTGGCGAAAGGCCGCGAATGCGACACGCCCGTGCGCGAGGCGATGAGCGGCGAGGTCCGGTACTGCTACGCCGACGCCGACGCCGACGACGTGCTCGAGAACATGGGCGACCAGCAGCTTCGCCGCATGCCCGTGGTCGATCGCGACAAGCGGCTGGTGGGCATCGTCTCGATCGGCGATCTCGC
>Ga0307405_10000333_pt1 | contig 17520 bp, 16 predicted proteins | sample 322Cmetagenome_2_FD_203311 | JGI IMG/M metagenome (GOLD analysis project Ga0307405, IMG submission 203311) | Maize rhizosphere microbial communities from greenhouse at UC Davis, California, United States - 322HYB-C-1 | ecosystem: Host-associated > Plants > Roots > Rhizosphere > Soil | place...
GCAGAGGGGGGTACTTCAGAATGCCGACGTTAACGCCGGCACTTTCTTGTCAAATTACTTCGGTCCCACCAGCGAGGCCACGGCCTGGGCGGCCAGTTTCAGGCGCTGGCGGACGACCGAGCGGCCGAGGATGGCCATTGAGTCAAACAGCGGCAGCGAGCGCGACGAGCCGGAGACGGCGACGAAGAGCGGGGCAACGATGACCTTGAGCTTCTTGCCCATGCGGTCGCCGATGGCGCGCAGTTCGGCTTCGATGGATTCGACGTTCCACTCGAGAATCTTTTCGAGATCCGGCTGCACCGTGTTCAGGATCTCGAGGATCTCTTCCGGTGGCGACTTGATCTTGGCGAAGGCGGACGGATCGAGGTTGAGGTCCGACTTCAGGAGGAAGCCCATCAGCTCCGGCAGTTCGCCGAGCTTGGAGATGCGCGACTGCGACAGAGCTATGCCGGCCTTCAGGCGATCGTTTTCCATCGCCCAGGTGAGAACGCGGCTCTGGAACTCTTCTTCTGACATCTTCTCGCGGATCCACCGGCCGTTCAGCCAGTCGAGCTTCTGGATGTCGAAGATGGCGCCGGCCTTGGAGAGGTTTTCCGGGTCGAACTTGCCAGCCAGTTCCTCAATGTCGAGCAGTTCCTCGCCTTCGGCGATCTGCACGAAGAACAGGCCGAGGAAGTTCATAAGCGCTTCCGGGATATAGCCGAGCGCGGAGTAATAGCTGATCGAGGTCGGGTTCTTGCGCTTCGACAGCTTCGACTTGTCGGCATTTCTCATCAGCGAGAGATGCATGAAGACAGGCTGGTCCCACTCGAAATAGCGATAGAGCAGGATGTGCTTGGGCACCGATGCCAGCCACTCCTCGCCGCGCGCGACGTGGGTGATCTTCATCAGATGGTCGTCGATGACGTTTGCCATGTGATAGGTCGGCATGCCGTCGCCCTTGATCAGGACCTGCATGTCGACCGAATCCCACGGGATCGAGACGTCGCCATAGACGCCGTCGGTGAAGTCGCAGGAACCCTCGGTCGGGATCTTCATGCGGATAACGGAGCTTTCGCCGGATGCGAGCTTCGCGGAGACTTCCTCGGCGGAATACTTCAGGCAGAGACCGTCATACTTCGGCGGCTTGCCGGAGGCGCGCTGTGCCTCGCGCATTTCGGTCAGGCGCTCGGGCGTGCAGAAGCAGCGGAAAGCGTGGCCCTTGTCCAGCAGTTCCTGGGCGTAGGGCTGGTACATCTCCTTGCGGTCGGACTGGCGGTAGGGGCCGTAGGGGCCGCCGATATCGGGGCCTTCCGACCATTCCAGGCCGCACCACTTCAGCGCGTCGAGCACCTTGGTTTCGAATTCGGGCGTCGAGCGCGTGGCATCGGTGTCTTCGATACGCAGGATGAACTCGCCGCCGTGCTTCTTGGCGAAGAGATAGTTGAAGAGTGCGATGTATGCGGTGCCGACATGCGGCTCGCCGGTTGGCGAGGGAGCAATGCGGACGCGGACGCCGGAAGCTGTCATTTTATGTGCCCGTCAAATAAATGCCGGACGGCTTTCTGAGGGAAAGCAACGCTCGGCCTGAAGAATGCAGATAACTGGATCAGGAAACCGGCCGGAAAAGGGCATTTCGCCCGCTTGCCCGGCCAATTGTCCGTTTGGCTGGCTTTAAGGCCATATTCGGCTGCACACGTCAAGGAAAATGCCGCCCGCGTGGCGTCGGCGGCATCCCTCAGGTGCCTTCTTAAGTTACCGGCCAGACCCAGAGCAGCAGCGGCACGCTGACGAGGATGATCAGGAAGGAGAGCGGCAGGCCGAGGCGGGGGTAATCGCTGAAGCGATAGCCGCCGGGGCCGAAGACCAGCGTGTTGCACTGGTGGCCGATCGGGGTCAGGAAATCGCAACCGGCGCCGATCGCCACCGCCATCAAGAAGGCGTCGGGCTTGTAGCCAAGCGTCTGGGCGAAGCTCGCGGCAATAGGCGCCATGACGAGCACGGTGGCGGCGTTGTTGAGGAAAGGCGTGACGGCCATGGCGGTGATCAGGATCAGCGCCAGCGCGCCGTAATGCGGCATCTGCGCCGCCAGATGGCCGAGCCAGCCGGCAATCAGTTCGCTTCCTCCCGTGGTCCGGAGCGTATCGGAGACCGGGATCAGTGTCGCAAGCATGATCAGGATCGGGGCGTCGAGCGCCTTGTAGACATCGACCAGCGGAATGACGCGGAAGACGACCATGGCGAGCGCCGCGCAGAAGAAGGACGTCGCGACGGGCACGACGCCGGTGGCGGTGGCGGCCATGGCGGCGAGCAGGATCAGAAGCGGCAGATAGGCACGGCGCGAGGTGCCGAGCATGATGTCGCGCTGGGCAAGCGGCAGGCACGCGAATTCCTGCAGGAAGGCAGGCAGGTTGCGGCGGTTGCCCTGCAGCACCAGCACGTCGCCGGCGCGCAGACGGACTTCGCTCAGGCGCTCGTTCAGCCGGTGGCCCTTGCGGGAGACGGCGAGAAGATTGACGCTGCGGCGGTTCGAGAGCGAAAGCTGCCGCGCCGACCAACCGACCAGCTGTGATTCCGACGCAACGATCGCCTCGATCGAGATGAGGTCGTTGCGCTCGGCGGGATCGGCGATCGGCTTGCCGGAGAGTTTGAGCTTGGCATTGGAGACGATGCGGTCGAGCGCGTCTGGGCTTCCCTCGAGCAGCAGCGTGTCGCCGTTCTTGAGTTCCACATCGGGGAAGGGCGAGAGGCGGGTGTGGCCACGCAGGATGGCGGTCGCCACGGCGTCGCCGTCGCCGAGCTTTAGGAGATCGCTGAGCGGCTTGCCCTCGACGGTCGATTCCTCGGCCACCGTTGCTTCGGAGAAGTAGGCCTTGGCGTCGAGCGCTTCCTCGAGCGAGGGGTTCTCATTCTTTCGCTCAGGGACCAGCCAGTGGAAGAAGATCAGGAAGACGACGCCAACCAGCGCCAGCGTGGCGCCGACGGGGGTGAAGTCGAACATGGTGAAGGGCGTGCCGGTGATCTCGCCGCGCAGGCGCGAGACGACGATGTTGGGCGAGGTGCCGATCTGCGTCATCAGACCACCGAGCAGGGCCGCGAAGCTCATCGGCATCAGGTAGAGCGAGGGCGACTTGCCGCTTTTGCGGGCGAACTGGAAGGCGACCGGGATCATGATCGCCAGCGCGCCGATGTTCTTGATGAAGGCGGAGAGCACGGCGACGACGATGAGCAGCAGCGCGAGCTGGGTGTGCAGCGTGTCGAGATTGGGGAAGAAGCGCTTGATCGCGGTATCGACGATGCCCGAGCGGGCGACGCCGGCGCTGACGACGAGCGCGCTGCCTACGATGATGACGATATCGTCGCTGAAGCCGGAGAAGGCCTTGTCGAAAGGCACGAGGCCGACGGCGATCGCCAGCACCAGCGCGCAGCAGGCGACGAGATCGTAGCGAAAGCGGTCCCAGATGAAGACCGCCATCATCAGGCCAATGACGCCGAAGGCGAGAATCTGCTGTGTTGTCATGCGTTTCCGGGAACTGGATCGGATGCCGGGAGATTTCCCGACCTTCGCGGATAACTGTGCCGCGCGCGATGTACTTCAATGGCTTAGGGCGTGCAAAATTCGCGAGGACATGCAGCACCTGGGGCAGTTCGCATTGAGATTTCGGTCGCGGCCGGTATATGGACGCTGATGGGCGGACGGCGCCGCCGAGGAGTGAGCATGGGCAATGAGACGCGCAAGGGCGCAGCTAGCAGCAAGCGTCCAGATGACAAGGCACCCGATACGCTCGCGCTCCTGAAAGCGATCGCAGACAGCCCGCGACGCGATAACTCCAGCTATCACGACGCCATGGCGCAGGCGCGCCAGGCTTTCGAGGCGGCGGAGGCGGCCATCGGTGGTCCCGTCAGGGTCAAGACGAAGATCAAGACCAAGCGCAACGGCGACTATATCGTGAAGTGGACCTTCAAGCCGGCTAAGTAATCAGGCCGATCCGGGCGTGAAGCCGAAATAATAGACCACGGCCATGACCACGGCGACGGTGAAGATGATGGCGACGAACCGCGTCATGCCGCGGCGGGCTTTCTTTTCTGTGCTCTTCATACGGACCAAACCGATCAAGCGCCGATATGGTTCCGCATTTCGTTTTCGTCAGCGCTGAAGTTCGGCCAGCGCCCGGCGCAGCGGCAGGTCGGAAATCTGGATGAGGCCGTTGAAGGGAATGTCCATGTCTAGCACCAGATAGATCGAAGCGGAGATCAGGAAGGCGGCGATGACGAACATCGAGACGACGATGATGTTTTTCGGCGCGCGGTAGCCGAAGCTCGCGAAGATCAGGATCAGCCATGTCGCCAGCATGGCGATCAGCGGTCTTGGGATAACGCCTTCCGACTGCTCGACGAGAACCCAGCGCTGCTCGACGATGCGCTGGTACTGCTGGCGCGCATTGTTCAAGAGCGCGATATGGCCGGGATCATCAGGGGTGAGAAGGGCAAGGCTGTTTCCAACCTCGTTCAAGGCGAACTCGGCCGCCGGGTCGCCTTTAACTAGCGGGTCGCTGGATGGGGGCACGTTGCCGAGCGCGATTTCGACATAGGTGAAAAGCCGCGCCTTGGTCGGATTGGCCTCCAGCCCGTAGGTTCGAAGCGTCTGGTCGAAGAGGATGATCTCGGTGGCGAAGCTGTGGACGTTGCTGTCGATGCCTTCGAAGGTGTTCTTCGCCGAGTTGATCATCAGACTGAAGACCAGCGAGGTCATGACCACGAAGATGTTGGCGACCAGCCGGACGACGGCATTGGTCTCTTCCTGCCGGTGGTGGCTCGGCAGCTTGTGATAGCTGAGCATGGTGCCTATCGAAGCTGCGATCAGGCAGGCGCAGATAAAGGCTGCCAAAAACACTTCTCGAGACATCCCGATCATCCCCGCCCGATCCCCCAGCTGGCACCCGCGCCCTTCCCCTCAAAATTAGATGGTTTGGGCGATTTTGCCAGCGGGCGATTTTCCGCGCTGGACAAACCTGAGTACGGGTATAGCTTCCGCGGCGGTATTTCATATTGGAGATTGATGATGACCGATGTTTTGAGCGTGCCGGTAAAGCTTGCCGATGGGCGCGAGACCACATTGAACGAATACAAGGGCAAGGTCGTGCTTGTCGTCAACGTCGCCTCGAAATGCGGGCTGACGGCGCAGTATGAAGGGCTGGAGAAGCTCTACGAGGACAAGCGCGAACGCGGCTTGGTCATCGCCGCCTTCCCGGCCAACAACTTCAAGGGCCAGGAGCCGGGCACCGATGCGGAGATCGTCGAATTCTGCACGCTGACCTACGACGTCAAATTCCCGATCTTCTCGAAGATCTCGGTGAAGGGCGACGATCAGCATCCGCTTTACAAGCTGCTGACGGGGCTGGACCTGCCGAGCACGGGCGAAGGGCAGATGCGCGAAAAGCTGAGCGGCTTTGGTCTCGCCGTCGAGGGCGACACCGGCGTTCTCTGGAATTTCGAGAAGTTCCTGATCGGCCGCGACGGCAAGGTCGTCGCCCGCTTCGCGCCCGATGTGACCGCCGACGACCAGCGGCTGGTGCAGGCGATCGACAAGGAACTGGCAGCCGGCTGATCTGATCAGGCGCGACGGTGCCGGCGACGAAATTCGCTCGGCGAGCACCGTTCGCGATCCTGGAACAGCCGTGAGAAATAAAAGGCGTCGTCGAGGCCGATCGCGCGCGAGATCGCCTCGATCGCGAGGTCCGACGTCGTCAGCAGCTGCTTGGCATGGTCGATGCGCAGGCGCAGCTGGAAGGCCTTGGGCGAAAGCCCGGTCGCGGCCGCGAAGCGGCGCCGCAGCGTTGCCGGCGACAGGCCAAATTCCGAGGCGAGGGCGGTCATGTCGACCGGCTCGAACGACCGCTGCTCCAGCGCTTCCACTACCTTTTCGATCGTTGCATCCGTCTTGGCGCCTGCCGTCGCGCGGGATGCCTGTCGCGCGGCCTCGACGACGATCCGATAGAGCGTCGCGGCCGATGCGGCGAGGCCGAGCGGATTGTCTTCGGCGAATTCGTCCTGCAGCGTGGTGAAGAGGTGTCGCATCTCGCGCGGGTTTTCGAGCGGCACCACTGGCGCTGCCTCGTCGATCAGGCGCTGGCGGAGCCATTCGTCGGCGAGGGTGCCTGAAAACAGCGCCCAGCGCTCGTCCCAGCTTTCGCCCGGATCGGGGCCGTAGCCGTGTACCGTTCCAGCAGGAAGCCAGAAGAGCGCCGGGCCCGGTATCTCGACCGTTCCCGCCTTGTCGCTCTGCAGCCATCCATGCCCGCGTTCCACCATCACGACGGCATGCGTCGGTAGCCTGCGGTTCTTGAGCCGGCTGGTGACGCGCTGGCGGCCGAAGCCTGTGACGGCCAAGCTCGTGGCGCCTGATGGAGGCGAGCGATAGAGCGCAATCGTGGCGTCGTTCATGAGCGAAAAGTCCAGCCCGTTTTTCTGTCCATGGCCTTCCTCCTTGGTGCGGGCGATAAAGCGTCACGGTATTCGCTTGGGAGGTGATCGAAATGTCAAGTCTTGCTGTTCAATCCCGTGACGTACCCACGATCGAGCTGTTCGCCGACGGCAAGCGCCTGTCGACCGCGCCGAACCGCATGGGGAGGCTGGAGGCGACGGATCCTGGTATCGGGCTTGAAGCGATCCGCGAACGCTATGAGCGGGACGGCTATGTCTGGTTGAAGGGGTTCCTCAAACGGGATGACGTGCTAGCGTTTCGCGGATGGGTGTTTTCGCATCTGGCGCGCTCCGGGCTGATCGAGGCGGGGTCCGACCCGACGCTCGGCTTGGCGTCAAGCGCCGAGCCCGAGAAGCAGTTGGCCGATCGCATCCTGATGGCGCTGGTGCGTTCGGCGGCTTACGAGGGGTTTTGCGCGCAGCCTCGGTTGACGCGGTTCATGGACGAATTCCTTTCTGGCATCTCTTATCTGCACAAGCGCAAGATCATGCGCTTCACCCGCCCCGGCACACCGACGGCGACGCCGGCGCATTACGATCTCGTCTATCTGCGCGGCGGAACGAGCCGGATCGTCACGGCCTGGATCCCGCTCGGCGATACGCCTGTCGATATGGGAGGGCTGGTTTATCTCGAGGGCTCGCATGCGATCGGCAAGCGGATGGAGGAGGCGTTTGCGGAGAAGAGCGTTGAGTTGAGCGCGGAAGAGCGGATCAGCGCCTATAACAGGAACATGAGCGAGGGCGGCTGGGTGTCGAAGGATCTGCCAGATATGGCCGAGCGCTTCGATACGCGCTGGCTGATCGCCGATTACGAGGCGGGCGACGTGGTGCTGCACAGCCCCTACATGATCCACGCCGCGACCACCAATCGCAGCGCTGGACATCTGATCCGGCTTTCGACCGATATCCGCTACCAGAATGTCGAGGACGAGATCGATGCGCGCTGGGCGAACCATTGGACGCTCGGCGACATGCTCTGAACGATGGCTCCGATGCGAAACGGGCGCGGCCTGGTGGCCGCGCCCGTTTTGTTTTTAGTGCAAGGTTTCCTTGCTGGTGCCGCCGCGCTTTTTCTTCTTGGCGTTGCGGGCCAGCATGTTGAGCACCTCGACCAGCGCCGAGAAGGCCATGGCGGCGTAGACGTAGCCCTTGGGCACGTGGAAGCCCATGCCTTCGGCGATCAGCGTCATGCCGATCATCATCAGGAAGCCGAGCGCCAGCATGACGATGGTCGGGTTCTTCTCGATGAAGTTGGCAAGCGGGGTCGCGGCAACCAGCATGACGGTGACGGCGGCGACAACCGCGATCACCATGATCGGCAGGTGCGGCGTCATGCCGACGGCGGTGATGATGCTGTCGACGGAGAAGACCAGGTCGAGCACCAGGATCTGGCCGATGACGGCGGTGAAGCTGGCGACGACGGCAGCGGATGCTGCGTCGTTCTCGTGGTCGACCGGGTCCACCGTGTGGTGGATTTCCTTGGTGGCCTTCCAGAGCAGGAAGAGACCGCCGGCGATCAGGATCATGTCCTTCCACGAGAAGCCGTGGCCGAAGACTTCGAAGACCGGCGTCGTCAGCTTGACGATCCAGGCGACGGTGCCGAGCAGCGCCAGGCGCATGATCAGTGCCAGGCCGATGCCGAGCTTGCGGGCCTTTTCGCGGGTCTCGGGTGGAAGCTTGTTGGTGAGAATGGAAATGAAGATGAGATTGTCGATCCCGAGGACCACTTCCATCACCACCAGGGTGACGAGGGCCACCCAGGCGGCCGGGTCCTGCACGAGCATCATGATGTCTTGCATCTATGTCTATCCCTTTGCGCCACATTAGCGGTCGCTCGAATGTAATCGCGCGTCTTTGCTTGGCAAGCATGTCTTGGAAAGCGCGCAAGGGAGTATACGAAAGTCGGCGGGGTTTTATTCCGTGGCCAAGGTCGTTTAGGCGGGACCGCTCCTGTCCCGGAACGGTCCTGACCCGGGGATCTCAGGCGCAGATCAGCCCTTATTCGCGACCCCGTAGGTCGCCATGAACATGCGCACGGCGCCATTGATGACGCGCTCGGCTTCCTGTTTCGACGGCGGCTTCTCCATGCTGCCGAACAGGCGGAACTTGAAGAAGCTGCCGCTGGAGAGATCGAGGAACTGGGCGGCGGCGAGGTCGATGTCGGAAATATCGAGCTTGCCCGCCTCGACATAGCGCACGAGATAATCGCGCAAGATGGTGCGCAGGTTTTCCGGGCCGTTGAAGAAGCGCTGACAGAGCGCCGGCATGCGGTCGCGGACACCGAGCACGGTGCGCATGGCGCTGATGACCTTTTCGTCGGTCAGGTGGGCGATGAAATCCATGCCGAAATCATGCAGACCGGTTTCCACGTCCTCGCGCTCGGCAAGCGTGGTGCGCATCGCGGCAACGAAGGCGGCGCGTTCGCTCTCGATCATCGCGGCGAACAGCTCTTCCTTGTTGGCGAAGTATACGTAGAGCGTACCCTTCGAAACGCCGGCCTCGCGAGTGATGTCGTTCATGCTGGCGGCGTCGAAGCCGTACTTCATGAACGCGCGGCGGGCGCCGTCGAGAATTTGTTTGCGTTTTGCGGGATCTTCACCCGCTGCCCATCTGCCTCCTGCAGATGTCGATTCCTCCACGGACACGTCGGAAAAGTCTGTCATAGCTCCTTAACCATATTCGCACATGCGAATGTTTCGTTAACAAAATCGAACCGGGTGGTTCGATACATCTTGATATGAACGTAAAAAGGCTCTATGTCAACTAAACCGAACCGTTCAGTTCGATCAGTTTTACTCGATTTACCGGTATTCTCTCATGTCGTCTAGCCAGAACGCCAATGTCACCAGGATTGTCAGCAAGCCTGCCGAAGGTGAGGCCCAGGAAGCAGTCACCGCGGAAGCTCCGCGTACGCCGCAGACCGTGGCCGCCCCGGTCGAGACGGCACCTGAGCAGAAGAAAAAGAAGCGCAGCCCCGTGCTGCCGATCCTCGGGATCGCCCTTCTCGCGGGTGCTGCCTATTTCGGCTACCAGTGGTTCACGGTCGGCCGCTTCATGATCTCGACGGATGACGCCTATATCGAAGGCGATATCGCAACGATCTCTCCCAAGGTTACCGGCTACGTTGCCAAGGTGAACGTCGTCGCCAACCAGCAGGTCAAGGTCGGCGATACGCTGGCGACGCTCGATGACGGCGACTACAAGCTGGCGCTGGAACAGGCCCAGGCCTCGCTCGACACCGAGAAGCTGTCGCTGCAGCGCATCGACGCGCAGATCGCCGGCGGCGAGGCGAGCCTCGACCAGGCCAAGGCGCAGAAGGTTGCGCTCGATGCCACCGTTCGCGGCGCCCAGATCACCCAGACCCGCGCCAGCGAGCTGCAGGCGAAGTCGGTCGGCACCACCGCATCGCTCGACACCGCCAATATCGCGCTCGACCAGGCAAAGGCCAATCTCGTCGGCGGTGACGCCGCGATTGCATCGGCTGAAGCCAATGTGACGCTGCTGCACGCGCAGCGCCGCGAAGCCGAAGGCACGATCCGCCAGCTCGAGCTTGCCCGCGACAAGGCCGCGCGCGACCTGTCCTTCACGGTGCTGAAGGCGCCTTATGACGGCGTCGTCGGCAATCGCTCGGTTCAGGAAGGCGATCTGGTTTCGCCCGGCCAGCGCCTGATGGCGCTCGTTCCGGTCCGCCAGCTCTATATCGACGCCAACTTCAAGGAAACGCAGATCCAGCATCTGGTTCCGGGCTCCAAGGTCAATGTCCATGTCGACGCCTATGACGATCATGCGATCGTCGGCACGGTGGAATCGATTTCGCCAGCATCGGGTTCGGTGTTCTCGCTGCTGCCGCCTGAAAACGCGACGGGCAACTTCACCAAGATCATCCAGCGCGTACCGGTTCGCATCGCCCTGCCGCAGGACGCGCTCGATACGGGTCGCCTGCGCGCCGGCCTCAGCGTCGTTGTCGACGTCGACACGCGCACGGCGCCGGATGCCGCCAAGTAAGACGCCTCGGGCGTAAACTGGCCACGTAATAGACGAGGTAGGCCGATGGCCGCGAGCACAACAGCAGGATCGATGCCGGCCGCGCCGGCAGCCGCCGACACCATGGACCCCCGCAAGCTCATCGCGTTTTTCGCGATGGTGGTGGGGATGTTCATGTCCATTCTGGATATTCAGATCGTGTCGGCGTCGCTGGCCGAAATCCAGGCCGGCCTCAGCGCCGGTACGGATGAAATCGGCTGGGTGCAGACATCGTACCTGATCGCGGAAGTCATCATGATTCCGCTGTCGGGCACGCTCGCGCGCATCATCTCGACGCGCTATCTGTTCGCCTTCTCGGCGGCAGGCTTCACCGCTGCCAGCGCGCTTTGCGCCACCGCGACGAATATCGACCAGATGATCGTCTATCGTGCGATCCAGGGCTTCATCGGCGGCGGCATGATCCCGTCGGTGTTTGCCGCGGCGTTCACCATCTTCCCGCCCTCCAAGCGCAGCATCGTCTCGCCGATCATCGGCCTGATCGCGACGCTGGCGCCAACCATCGGCCCGACGGTCGGTGGTTACCTCAGCCATGCCTTCTCCTGGCACTGGCTGTTCCTCGTCAACATCATTCCCGGCATCATCGTCACGATCGTCACCTGGAACTTCATCGATTTCGACAAGCCGGAATTCTCGCTGTTCAAGAAGTTCGACTGGTGGGGCCTGGTCTCGATGGGCGTCTTCCTCGGCGCGCTGGAATATGTGCTCGAAGAGGGCAACTCGAACGACTGGTTCAACGACCGCAACATCCTTCTCGGCGCCATCGCATCTGCCATCGGCTGCGTGATCTTCTTCTACCGCGCCTTCAAGGTGGATTTCCCCGTCGTTGATCTCCGAGCCTTCAGCAACCGAAACTTCGCGGTCGGCTCGCTGTTCTCGTTCGTCATGGGTATCGGTCTTTACGGCCTGACCTATATCTACCCGCTCTATCTCGGACGCATCCGTGGCTACGATTCGCTGATGATCGGCGAGACCATGTTCGTTTCCGGTCTCGCCATGTTCTTCACCGCGCCGATCGCGGGCAAATTGTCGACGAAGATGGACCTGCGCATGATGATGGTGCTCGGCTTTGCGAGCTTCGCCGCCGGCACCTGGATCATGACCGGCGTGACCACCGATTGGGACTTCTACGAGCTCTTCATCCCGCAGATCCTGCGCGGCTTCGGCCTGATGATGTGCATGGTGCCGATCAACAATATCGCACTCGGCACGATGCCGCCGGCGCGCATGCGCGGCGCTTCGGGCCTGTTCAACCTGACGCGTAACCTCGGCGGCGCCGTCGGTCTCGCGGTCATCAACACCGTGCTGACCAATCGCCAGGACGTGCACTACCAGCGCATCCGCGAGCATCTGGACTGGGGCAACCCCGTGGCGAGCGACCAGATCAACAACATGGCGTCGAAGTTCGACACTTATGGCATGGATGGTGCGGCGGTTGCGATCAAGCAGATGGTCGGGCTGGTGACGAAGCAGGCGATGGTGATGTCGTTCAGCGATATCTTCGTCATCCTCACCGGGCTTTTCGTGGCAATGATCTTCGGCATCGTGCTGATCGACAAGCCGGCGCCGCCGCAAGGCGGTGGCGGGGGTGGTGGCGGCCACTGACGGTTCAATACAGCTTGACGAATTCTGGCGCCGGCTTGGGAAACCAAAGCCGGCGTTTTCGCGTATGTACAGCGATATCATCGGGATCGACCGCGCTTCATGTTCAAAGCTTCCGCCAGGTTCGTTGCACTCCTCACACTTATGCTGTCCGTCGCCGTGAACCATGCGTTCGCCGCCAGTCCGTCCGCCGACGAGGCACGCATCGATGTCGGCGGCTACAGGATGAACAGCCTCTATCTCAAGGCGCGGCGGCCGGATCTGCCGCCGATCGTGTTCATCCACGGCGCCAGCGCCAATCTCTACGATTCAGCCTTTTCGTTTCGCGACCTGTTGGAGGGGCGCGCCGATCTCCTGTTCGTCGATCGTCCCGGCCACGGGCGCTCGGATCGCGGCGATCAGGAAAATGCATTTCCGGACGGGCAGGCCGATGCCATCGCGGCCGTGATGACACAGCGCGGTATCAAGAAGGCGATCATCGTCAGCCATTCCTTCGGGGGCGCGGTGGCGGCGAGCTTCGCGCTCAGGCATCCCGACCGGGTGCTTGGGCTCGTCTTTCTATCGCCCGCCGTCTACCCGTGGCCGGGTGGTATTGCCTGGTATTACGATGCCGCGAAGGTGCCGGTGACAGGCGCGCTGTTCAGCGCCATTGTCGTGCCGCCGGTGGGGCTTGCGATGATCGACAGCGCCACGCGCTCGGTTTTCGCGCCCAATCCTCGGCCGCCCGGCTATATCAGGGAGACACGGGCGCTGCAGGCGCTTGGGCCGAAGGCGTTCCGCGACAATGCCATCGATGTCGCCAATCTCCTGGAATGGACGAAGCGCAATTCACAGCACTTCGGCCGCATCCATGCGCCGACGGTGATCATTTCGGGCGACACCGACAGCGTCGTCTCGCCTGATATCCACGCGCGCCATCTTGCTCGGGCCATCAAGGGCGCACGGCTGCTGATGATCCATAACATGGGCCACAAGTCGGATTACGTCGCGCGCGATGTGGCGGTGGCGGCGATCGAAAGCGTCGCGGGCAGGCCGCGTGATCTGAAGCGTGCGGCAGCCAGGCTCGAAGCAGAGATCGCGAGGGATCACGAAAAATAGCAGCCATTTCGACACGGAAAACACGTCGTCGAAAAATTTGATTTACGTACATCAAAAATGGCGCTAAAGGTCTCGTCAGGAGGAGCGATGAGACCTACGGTTCACGATATTGCCGCAGCTGCGGGCGTCAGCCTTGCGACTGTCGATCGGGTGCTGAACCAGCGCCCGGGCGTCCGGCATGTGACGCGGGAGAAGGTCGAAACCGCCATTCGCGAGATCGGTTATGTGCGCGACGTCGCCGCCGCCAATCTCGCGAAGGGGCGGACTTATTCGTTCGTGTTCATCGTTCCCGCCAGCGACAATTCCTTCATGCACGGGCTGAACGCCGAGGTGATGGCCGCGGTTGCGCGCTCGCCGGTGGAGCGCACCGATATCCGCACCGTCGAGGTTCCTGCCTTCGATCCTACGGCCCTTGCCGCGGCACTCGATACGCTGCGCAGCGAGCGTCCAGCCGGCGTGGCGCTGGTCGCGACCGATGCGCCCGAGGTCCGCGATGCGGTCGACCGGATGGTGCAGGACGGCATTCCCGTCGTCACCGTCGTGTCCGATCTCACCGGCTCGCAGCGCCATCACTATGCCGGCGTAGACAATATCGCGGCCGGGCGTACGGCGGCGCGGTTGCTCGGCCGTTTTCTCGGCGGCGCAAGCGGCGATGTTGCGGTTCTCGCCGGCTCCATGCTGGTGCGCGACCATCGCGAGCGGCTGGAGGGTTTTGTCGCCGTCATGGCCGATGAGTTTCCCGGTCTCTCCATCCTGCCCGTTATCGAGGGGCGCGACGACCCTGATATGGCGCATATGCTGGTTTCGGATGCGCTCTCCAAGCGCGATGGCATCATCGGTGTCTACAGCCTCGGCGCCGGCAATCGCGGCCTGATCCGGGCGCTGAAGGAGAAGTCCGTCGACCGGGCGCTCACCGTCATTGCGCACGAACTGACGGATCATACGCGCACGGCCCTTCTCGACGGTACGATCGACGCAATCTTGAACCAGGATGCGGGCCACGAGGTGCGCAGCGCCATCCGCGTGTTGAAGGCGAAGGCCGACGGGCTCTCGGTCATCGACGCGCAAGAGCGCATCCGTCTCGATATCTTTCTGAAAGACAATCTGCCGTAACGGCAAAGGGAGAAACACATGTATCTGGGTCTCGATCTCGGAACCTCCGGCGTCAAAGCCATGCTGATCGATGGCGATCAGAAGATCATCGGCTCGGCCAATGGTTCGCTCGACGTGTCGCGTCCGCATCACGGATGGTCGGAGCAGGAGCCGTCGCACTGGGTGCGGGCGACCGAGGAGGCGATCGCTGGGCTGAAGGCGAAGCACCCGAAGGAGCTTGCCGCCGTCAGGGGCATCGGCCTTTCCGGCCAGATGCACGGCGCAACGCTGCTCGATGCCGACGACAAGGTGCTGCGGCCCTGCATTCTCTGGAACGACACGCGCAGCTATCTCGAGGCGGCAGCACTCGATGCCGATCCGAAGTTCCGCAAGCTCACCGGCAACATCGTCTTCCCCGGCTTCACCGCGCCGAAGCTTGCCTGGGTCGCCAAGCACGAGCCGGAGATTTTCGCCAAGGTCGCCAAGGTGCTCTTGCCGAAGGATTATCTCCGCCTGTGGCTGACCGGCGAGCACATCTCCGAAATGTCGGATTCGGCCGGCACCTCCTGGCTCGACACCGGCAAGCGCAAGTGGTCGTCCGAGCTCTTGGCCGCGACCGGTCTCGATGAAAAGCATATGCCAACGCTGGTCGAAGGCACGGAAGAGGGCGGCAAGCTGCGTGGCGAGCTCGCCTCGCAATGGGGCATCACCGGTTCCGTCGTCGTTGCCGGCGGAGCGGGCGACAACGCGGCATCCGCCTGCGGCATGGGCACGGTCAGCCATGGCGCGGCCTTCGTGTCGCTCGGCACGTCGGGCGTGCTCTTCGCCGCCAACGGTTCCTATCTGCCGAAGCCGGAGAGCGCCGTTCACGCCTTCTGCCACGCGCTGCCCAACACCTGGCACCAGATGGGCGTGATCCTGTCCGCCACCGACGCGCTGAACTGGCATTCGCATGTGACGTCAAAGTCGGCGGCGGAGCTGACCGCCGAGCTCGGCGAAACGCTGAAGGCGCCGTCGGGCGTCACCTTCCTTCCCTATCTCTCCGGCGAGCGCACCCCGCACAACGACGCCGTCATCCGCGGCGCCTTCGTCGGGCTCGAGCATGAGAGCAGCCGCGTGGTGCTGACCCAGGCGGTGCTTGAAGGCGTGTCCTTTGCGATCCGCGACAATCTCGAGGCGCTGCGCTCGGCCGGCACCGATATCGCCCGCGTCACCGCCATCGGCGGCGGCTCGCGCTCGCGCTACTGGCTGGCCTCGATCGCCACAGCACTCGGCGTTCCCGTCGATCTGCCCGCCGACGGCGATTTCGGCGCCGCTTTCGGTGCCGCGCGGCTTGGTCTGATCGCGGCGACCGGGGCTGATCCGGTCGCGGTGTGCACGCCGCCGGAAACGGATGGGACGATCGAGCCGGTTGCTGCGCTGAGCGGGGCGTATGAGGAGGCTTATGGCCGGTATCGTGCGCTTTATCCGGCGATCAAGGCTTTGGCGCATTGAGGGCGATTATCGGCTTGAACTGAGTTTGTAGCCCCCTCATCCGACCCTTCGGGCCACCTTCTCCCCGCTGGGGAGAAGGGGAGGTTAGCGCAAAGGGCCGCCTCGAGTCTCTTCTCCCCAACGGGGAGAAGGTGCCGGCAGGCGGATGAGGGGGCCACGCGGAATAACGGACACTTTTTAAACCACCCAAGGAGGAAAACATGAGCACCGGATTTTTCGGCGATATCCAGAAGATCAAATACGAAGGCCCGGACAGCACCAATCCGCTGGCCTTCCGCTATTACCAGCCGGACGAGATCGTTCTCGGCAAGCGGATGGAAGACCATCTGCGTTTTGCCGTTGCCTACTGGCACACCTTCACATGGCCGGGCGGTGACCCCTTTGGTGGGCAGACGTTCCTGCGTCCTTGGTTCGAAGACACGATGAAGGCTGCGAAGCTGAAGGCTGATGTGGCTTTCGAATTCTTCTCGCTGCTCGGCGCACCCTATTATTGCTTCCACGACGCCGACGTGCGCCCCGAGGGCAAGAATTTCGCCGAAAACACCAAGAACCTCAACGAGATCGTCGACTACTTCGCCGAGAAGCAGGCCGCGACCGGCACCAAGCTGCTCTGGGGCACGGCGAACCTCTTCTCCAACCGCCGCTTCATGTCGGGTGCGGCAACCAATCCCGATCCCGATGTCTTCGCCTTCTCTGCAGCGACCGTGAAGACCTGCATGGACGCCACGATGAAGCTCGGCGGCGAGAACTACGTTCTGTGGGGCGGCCGCGAGGGCTATGAGACGCTGCTCAACACCGACCTCAAGCGCGAGCTCGACCAGATGGGCCGCTTCCTGAACCTCGTGGTCGAGTACAAGCACAAGATCGGCTTCAAGGGCCAGATCCTGATCGAGCCGAAGCCGCAGGAGCCAACCAAGCACCAGTACGACTACGACGTCGCCACCGTCTACGGCTTCCTGAAGAAGAACGGCCTCGAAAACGAAGTGAAGCTCAACATCGAGCAGGGCCACGCGATCCTCGCCGGCCATTCCTTCGAGCACGAGCTTGCGCTCGCAAACGCGCTGGGCATCTTCGGCTCTATCGACATGAACCGCAACGACTACCAGTCCGGCTGGGATACCGACCAGTTCCCGAACAACGTTCCCGAGATGGCGCTCGCCTACTACCAGGTTCTGGCAGGCGGCGGTTTCACCTCCGGCGGCACCAACTTCGACGCCAAGCTGCGCCGCCAGTCGCTCGATCCGGCCGACCTCCTGATCGGTCACATCGGCGGCATGGATTGTTGCGCCCGTGGTCTGAAGGCTGCCGCCAAGATGATCGAGGACAAGGCGCTGTCGCAGCCGCTCGCCAACCGCTATGCCGGCTGGGATTCGGCCGAAAGCCAGAAGATGCTGCGCGGCGAATATTCGCTCGAGCAGATCACAGCCCGCGTCGAGAGCCAGGACATCAACCCGCAGCCGAAGTCCGGCCAGCAGGAACTGCTCGAAAACGTCGTCAACCGCTACGTCTGATAGTCGGCGGATTGCTGAAACAAAAAAAGGCCGGGGAGCATTGGCTTCCCGGCTTTTTCAATTGCGCTTGTCAGCTCAGGCCTCAGAACACCTGGCGCAGGATAATGAAGAGCACGAAGGCGATGGCGATCGAGGCGGGCAGCGTCAGGACCCAGGCCATCAGCATGTTGCGCACCGTCGACCATTGCAGGCCGGAGCCGTTCGCCGCCATCGTGCCGGC
>Ga0307405_10000337_pt1 | contig 17441 bp, 14 predicted proteins | sample 322Cmetagenome_2_FD_203311 | JGI IMG/M metagenome (GOLD analysis project Ga0307405, IMG submission 203311) | Maize rhizosphere microbial communities from greenhouse at UC Davis, California, United States - 322HYB-C-1 | ecosystem: Host-associated > Plants > Roots > Rhizosphere > Soil | place...
ATTGACGAGATCGTGCGCGGATGTCTGATCGGTCACCATGTGTGGCGAGGGGGCACCCCGCTCGGTGCGGCGTACGAGTTCGGGCAGGATCTCCGACGCGTTGCCGAGCAGGCCCACGGATACGGGGCGACGCTGCGCGCACGCGTCGGCGACGATGCGCAACGCCTCGTCGAGATCGGCCGCCTGGCGGTCGAGGTAGCGCGTTGCGAGCCGCATGTCGATGCGGCTTTGCTGGCATTCGATCGCGAGCATCGACGCGCCGGCCATCGTTGCGGCGAGCGGTTGCGCGCCGCCCATGCCGCCCAGTCCCGCCGTGAGAATCCACTTGTCGGCGAGCGAGCCACCGTAGTGCTGCCGCCCCGCTTCGGCGAACGTCTCGTACGTGCCCTGCACGATGCCCTGGCTGCCGATGTAGATCCACGACCCGGCCGTCATCTGGCCGAACATCATCAAACCTTTGCGGTCGAGCTCGCTGAACGTCTCGAGCGTCGCCCAGTGCGGCACGATGTTCGAGTTCGCGATCAGCACGCGCGGTGCGTCGGTATGCGTACGAAACACGCCGACGGGCTTGCCCGACTGGATCAGCAGCGACTCGTCGTCACCAAGCCGCTTCAACGCGGCGACGATGGCATCGAAGCATTCCCAGTTGCGCGCTGCGCGGCCGATGCCGCCGTAGACGACGAGCTCGGCGGGGTTCTCGGCGACCTCCGGATCGAGGTTGTTCATCAGCATCCGCAGCGGCGCCTCGGTCAGCCATGATTTTGCAGAGAGCGCGGTCCCGCGCGGCGCTCGGATCACGCCGTCGCGGCGGCGCGTCCATTCGTTGTGAACGCGTTGTAACATCGTCGTCCCTCCAGGGTCGTATGCTCAATGCCCGACGCGCTGACGCTCGACTATCTGAACGCGCCCGACGTCGCGGCGCTGCAGTTGACGGATGACGAGATCCTCGACGCGGTCGAAGGCGGCCTGCGCGCGCAGGGCGAACGCCGCACGACGATCGAGCCGCGCGTTCACCTGCTGCCGCAGCGCGGCAGCGACGGCGCGGCCATCCACGGTCATTTCAACGTACTGCGCGGTCACGTAGAGCCGCTGGATCTCGCGGGCATCAAGGTCGTCGGCGATTACGTCGACAACTATACGCTCGGGTTGCCGTCGGAAATGGGCCTGCTGTCGCTGTTCGATCCGAAGACGGGACGCCCGCTCGCCGTGATCGATGCCGCCGGCCTGACCGACATGCGAACCGGCGCCGTCACCGCGCTCGGCGCGAAGCACCTCGCGCGCCGCGACAGCCGCGTGCTGGCGCAGATCGGCGCACGCGGCACCGCGTACTGGAACGTGCGCCTGCTCGACCGGCTGTTCCGCTTCGACGAAATCCGCGTCCATTCGCGCCGTCCTGACTCGCGCGACGCCTTTGCCGCACGGCTCGCACACGACCTCGGCAAGCGCGTTATCGCAACGAGTGACTGGGAAACGTGCGTACGCGGCGCCGACATCGTCGTCGAGGCGACGCGCCTCGCCGAGCCGGCGCCGCTGCTGAAGACAGAATGGATCAAGCACTCGGCTTTTGTCGTGCCCTACGGGACGATGAGCGCCGTCGAGCTGTCGCTGACCGACATCATGGACAAGGTCGTCGTCGACGACTGGGGACAGTGCAGAGGTGGTCCCTTCGGCGCGCTGCGCGCGCACGTCGACGCCGGCAAGCTGTCGGAGCGAACGCTGCATGCGGAGCTGGGCGAGATCGTCGCGGGCCGCAAGCCCGGCCGCGAGCGCGCCGGCGAGACGATTCTGTTCTGGCATCGCGGGCTGTCGCTGTCCGACATCGCACTCGGTGCGGCGATGCTCGCCAAGGCGCGGCGCCTCGGGATCGGCCAGACGCTGCGCTATCGATGATCGCGAACGCGCGGATGTATGCGGTCAATGCGCATGTCGCGGCGCTTTGGGAGCGATTGTTCGCCGGGATCGCGACGCACGCCGGGGTCGCGCTCGACGTGGTTGCTCACGCTCCGCCGCTGCCGCTCGAGGCGCTGTGGCGGCGCGGCGACCTCGGCTGCGCGTTCATGTGCGGCTATCCCTGGAGCACGTGGCGCGATGGCGAGGTCCTGCGTCCGCGGCTGCTCGCTGCACCACGACCGGCCGCCGCGCGCTATGGCGATCGCGCGGTCTACTGCACCGACATCGTCGTACGTGCCGATGCCGCTGTGCGCGATCCCGGTGCATTGCGCGGTACTCGCTTCGCGTACACGACGGAAACATCGCAGAGCGGTTACCAGGCCCCGCGGGAATTCTTTGCCGATGCGGCCGTCGCCGCAACCGGCCCATGGTTTGCCGAGGTCGTCGGTCCGCTGCAGACGCCGCGCGCTATCGTGGATGCTGTCATCGAAGGTCGTGCGGACGCCGGACCGCTCGACTCGTACTGGCACGATCTGTTGCGGCGGCACGAGCCCGGCACCGCTGCGCGGCTCCGTACGATTGCGAGCACCCCGCCGACGCCGATTCCGCCGCTCGTGTGCGCCGCATCGACCGACGACGCGACGCGCCTCCGGCTGATCGACGCACTGCGAGCGGTCGAAGGCGACGCCGGAGCGGGCGAGCTCCGCGATGCCCTGGTGATCCGCGGCTTTTCCGTCGCAGCGCAGGGCGAGTATGCGATGCTCGCGGCGCGCGCGCGCGACACCGATGCGCGCGGGTATCCTCGCCTTCGTTAGGGCACCTCGCCTCGGGGCCGATTGACCGGGTCGCAGGCTGCCGCGAGAATCGCGTTCTAGACCGTCCACCTCGAGAGGAGGCTGCATGCGTGCAAAGCTGCGTCATCTGCTGGGGTATGCCGCACTCGCGACCGTTGCGTTCGCCTGCTCGGCGGCGATCGCGCAGCAACCGGTGCGCGTCGGCTCCAAGAATTTCACCGAGCAATTCGTGCTCGCGGAGCTCTACGCGCAGGCGCTCGAAGCGTCAGGAATGAAAGTCGAGCGGAAGCTCAACCTCGGAGGCACGCTGATCGCACACAAGGCGCTCGAGGAAAAGCAGATCGATTTCTATCCGGAATACACGGGAACGATGCTCCTTGCCGTGCTGAAGCAGCCGACGATGAGCGACCGCAAGGACGTCTACGACAAGGTGAAGAGCGAATATGCGGCGAAGGGCCTGACGCTTCTGAACGAGGCGCCGGTCAACAACACCTACAACATGGTCGTGCGCCCGGAAACCGCGGCGCAGTACAAGCTCGCCACGCTGTCCGACCTCGCGAAGGTCGCGAACCAGCTGAAGCTCGGCGCCGGCCCCGAATTCCGCGACCGCGAGGACGGGCTGCCCGGGCTCAAGGCGAAATACGGCATCGTGTTCAAGGAAGACGTCCAGATGGCGATCGGCCTGCGCTATCAGGCGATCGCGAGCAAGCAGATCGACATCGTCAACGGCTATTCGACCGACGGGATGATCAGCGCGCTGAAGCTCGTCCGCCTGAAGGACGACAGGAATCTGTGGCCGCCTTATTACGTCGTTCCCGTCGTACGCAACGAGGCGCTGGCCGCAAACCCGAAGATGGCCGACGTGCTGAACCGCGTGAGCGCGCTGCTCGACGAATCGGTGATGGCTGAAATGAACTACAAGGTCGACGGCGACAAGATGGAGCCGCGCGATGTCGCGCGCGACTTCCTGAAGGCGAAGGGCATCGTCCGTTGACGCACGCCGGCAACGCCTGAACCGTGGGGCCCGTTCGCGTCGGCGAGCGTCGCATCGCGCTGGCGGACGTCGTCGCGGTCGCGCGCGATAGCGCAAGCGTCGAGGTCGCGGCGGCCGCACGCGCGCGCGTCGAAGCGGCGCGCGACGTGGTGCTGCGCCTTGCGCAGGGCGATCAGGCAATCTACGGCGTCAATTCGGCGCTCGGCGCGAATACCGGCCAGCGGATCGAGGCCGCCGATCTCGCCGATTATCAACTGCGTGCGATCCGCGCACGCGCCGTGGCGGTTGGCCCCGCGTACGACCGCACGACGGTGCGGGCAATGCTGTTTGCACGCATAGCCGGCATGGCCGCAGGTGGATCGGGCGTTTCGCCGCACGTGCTGGATGCGCTCGTCGCGCTGGTCAATCGCGGCGTGCACCCCGTCGTGCCGCGTTACGGATCGATCGGCGTCGCCGATCTGCCGCAGCTCTCGCACCTCGCACTGCCGCTGGTCGGCGAAGGGGCGGCGGAATACGCCGGCGTCGTCTCGTCCGGCGCGGATGCGTTGCAGCGTGCCGGTCTCGCTCCGGTCGCGCTCGGTCCCAAGGACGGCCTCGCACTGATCAGCGCCAATGCGGCGACGGTCGGGCGCGCGGCGCTGGTGCTTGCGGATGCCGAGCGCCTCGCGGCGGCATGGCGCGCCGCCATCGCATTGTCGCTCGAGGGCTTCGGCGCCAATTTATCGCCGCTCGATGCACGCGCCGTTGCCGCGCGCCCCGCACCCGGCCAGGTCGAGGCGGCGGCGCAGCTCCGCGCATTGCTCGCCGGCAGCGCGCTCCTTGCACCGGGCGCGGCGGAGCGGCGCGTGCAGGATCCGCTCAGCTTTCGCGTCGTCGCGCAGGTCCAGGGCTCAGCGCAGGCAGCGCTCGATCATGCGCGGGCGCAAGTCGAGCTGGAGCTGAACAGTGCGGCGGAAAGCCCGATGGTGATCGCCTCCGACGCCGTGATGCTGTCCCATGGCAATTTTCATCTGCCGGCGTTCACGCTGGCGTTCGATGCGGCGGCAATCGCGCTCGCGCAAGCGACGAGCCTTGCCGTCGAGCGCGTCATCCGCTTCATGTCACCCTCGTTCACCGGGCTGCCGCTGCAGCTTACGCGCCATGGCCCGGCGCATTCGGGATTCGCCACGCTGCAGAAGACACTGACGGCGCTGTGGGCCGATATCCGGCTCCGCGCCAATCCGGGCTCGCTCGACTTCCTGCCGGTGTCCGAAGGCGCCGAGGACCACGCGCCGATGGCGCTCGCGACGGTCGAGAAGCTCGCCGACATGCTCGAGCGAATCCGCTACGTCGTCGCGATCGAACTGCTGGTGGCCGCGCAGGCGGTCGACCTGCGTGGCACGGAACCCCAGGCGCTCGGCCTCGGCCCGCGCGCGGCATATGGCCGCGTCCGGGAGACGGCGCCTGCGCTCGACGTCGATCGGTCGCTGGGCCCTGACGTCGATGCGATTGCCGCGCGCATCGCGGACGGCGAGTTCGACACGCGCGCAGGCTCGGAATGACGTGGTTCCTGCGCAACTGGGACCAGGTCGCGGTCGCGCTGGGCCAGCACGTCACGATCGCACTGACCGCACTGGTCATCGCGTTCGCGATCGCATTGCCGGTCGGCATCATCGCCGCTCGCAATGCGCGGGTGTACGCGGTCGCGATTACCGTCGCCGGGTTCCTCTATACGATCCCGACGCTTGCCTTCCTCGCACTGCTGATTCCGCTGGTCGGGCTCGGGCGCACCAACGCAATCATCGCGATGGTCGCCTTCTCGCTCGTCGTGCTGATCCGCAACGTCGCGGCCGGGATCCGTGGCGTTTCGCCGGACATCGTCGACGCAGCGCGGGGCATGGGCATGAGCGCACGGCAACTGCTGTTGCGGGTCGAGATGCCGATCGCCGCACCCGTCATCGTCGCGGGCTTGCGCGTGGCGTCGGTGACGGTGATCAGTGTCACCGTCGTCGCGGCGTACGTGAACGCCGGCGGGCTCGGCGCACTGATCTTCAACGGCATCGCCAGCGATCACGCGCCGAAGATCTGGTCGGGCGCGCTGACCGCATGCGCGCTGGCCGTCGCCGTCGACAGCGCGCTTGCGCTCGTCGAGCGCCGGCTCATGCGCAGCCGCGTAGGATGAGCGGGCGATGCTCGCGGCCGCGTGGCAGTACCTGATCGGTCATCCGGCGCAGTTCGCGACGGCGCTGGGTGTTCACGTCGCACTGTCGGTGTCCGCGCTCGCGATCGCGGCCGCCGCGTCCATTCCGATGGGCATTTACGCCGCGCACCGCCCCGGCATCGCGTTCGGGGCGGTCAACGTTGCCAACGTCGGACGCACGCTTCCCTCGCTGGCGGTTCTTGCGCTGGTGATGCCGGTGCTCGGAACCGGCTTTGCGCCAAGCCTGTTCGCGCTGTCGCTGCTCGCGCTACCGCCAATCCTGCTGAACACGATCGCCGCGATGCGCGGGATCGACCCCGAGATCGTCGAAGCCGCGCGCGGCATGGGCATGACGGCGCAGGGAATCCTGCGGCGCATCGAATGGCCGCTCGCGTTGCCGGTGATCTTCGCGGGCCTGCGCACGGCGGCCATCCAGGTCATCTCGGGTGCAGTGCTCGCGGCATTCATCGGTGGGGGCGGCCTGGGCGACTTCATCACCGCAGGCATCGCGATGATGGCCGTGCCGCAGCTCCTCGTCGGTGCGATTCCGGTGACGATGCTCGCACTCGCGGCGGATTATGCGTTCGGCGCCATGCAGCGGCGACTGACGCCGCAGGGCCTGCGGGACACCGAAGCCACGACCTTGCGTCCCGCATGATCGAGATTGCACACCTGACGAAGCGCTTCGCCGGAGCGGCGACACCGGCCGTCGACGATCTTTCGCTGGCGATCGGCGAGCGGGAGATCTGCGTGCTCATCGGCCCATCGGGGTGCGGCAAGACGACCACGATGCGCATGATCAACCGGATGATCGAGCCGTCGAGCGGCAGCTTGCGCATCGCCGGCCGCGACGTGACGCGGATGGACCCGGTCGCGTTGCGGCGCTCGGTCGGTTACGTGATTCAGCAGGTGGGGCTGTTCCCGCACATGACGATCGCCGACAACGTGGCGACGGTGCCGCTGCTGCTTGGCTGGGACGCGCCGCGCATCGCACGCCGCGTCGACGAGCTGCTCGCACGCGTCGACATGGATCCGGCTCGCTTTCGCGACCGCTATCCGCGCGAGCTGTCGGGCGGCCAGAAGCAGCGCGTGGGCGTTGCGCGCGCGCTGGCCGCGGATCCGCCGGTGATGCTGATGGACGAGCCGTTCGGCGCGCTCGACCCGATCACCCGGGCAGCCTTGCAAGACGAATTCCTGCGCTTGCAGGATGCGCTCGGCAAGACGATCGTGTTCGTCACGCACGACATCGACGAAGCGCTGAAGATGGGAACGCGCATCGCGATCCTGCGCGCCGGCCGGCTCGTCCAGTACGATCGGCCCGAGGCCTTGCTCGCGCGTCCGGCCGATGCGTTCGTCGAGACGTTCGTCGGCGGCGATCGTGCGCTGAAGCGGCTGGCGCTGATGCCGGTCGCGGACTACGCGGCCGAGGGAAATGCGGGAGCCGATGCGCCGCGCGTCGCGCGTAACGCAAATCTGCGGGATGCGCTGTCCGTCCTGCTCGACGCCAACCGGGAAGCGGCGGCGGTGGAAAATGGCCCCGCCGCGGGTGCGGTGATCACGCTGACGCGCATCCGTGCCGCGCTGAACACGGCGCAGCCGGCCGTTTCATGACCCCGTGCAGGCCGATCTCGAGATCGCGGATTTCAGTCGACTGCGCCGGTAAATCCATCTAGGACCCTGATTTCAGCCAGGAGGCCTTCGAGCGCGCCCGCCTCGACCGCGCCCCGCATGCGCGCGAGATCAGGCGCGAACGCGCGGTCGCGATCCCAGAATGCGGCGCAGCGGCGCACGATCGCATGCGCTGCCTGCAGCGGCACGGAGGTCGCGAGCGGTGCGCGCAGGTCGATGCCCTGCGCCGCGGCGAGCAGCTCGATGGCGACGATCGCGGCGGTGTTGCCGGCCATCGGAGTGAGCCGCAATGCCGCGCCAGTGGCCATGCTGACGTGATCTTCCTGGTTCGCCGACGTCGGCAGCGAATCGACGCTGCGCGGATGCGCGATCGCCTTGTTCTCGGCCGCGAGCGCCGCGGCGGTGACCTGCGCGATCATGAAACCGGAGTTCACGCCGCCATCCTGGACGAGAAAAGGCGGCAGCCCCGACAGGTTGGCATCCATCAGAAGCGCAATGCGGCGCTCCGACAGGGCGCCGATCTCGGCGATCGCGAGTGCCAAGTTGTCAGCGGCAAACGCGACCGGCTGCGCGTGGAAATTGCCGCCCGACAGGATCTCGTGATCCGCGGCGAACACCAGCGGATTGTCGGACACCGCGTTCGCCTCGGTGAGCAGCGTCGCGGCAGCCGTTCGCATCTGGTCGATGCAGGCGCCCATCACCTGCGGCTGGCAGCGCAAGCTGTACGGATCCTGCACGCGATTGCAGGTCGCGTGGGACGCGCGGATCGCGCTGCCTTCGAGCAGGTTGCGATACGCGGCGGCAGCTTCCGCCTGCCCGCGGTGGCCGCGCAGCGCCTGGATGCGTGCGTCAAACGGCACGTCGCTCGCGAGGCACGCATCGACCGACATCGCGCCGGCGACGACGGCTGCCGCAAGCGCGCGTTCGGCGGCAAACAGCCCACCCAGCGCGAGCGCCGTCGATACCTGTGTCCCGTTGAGCAGCGCCAGCCCTTCCTTCGGTGCGAGCTCGAGCGGCGCGAGCCCCGCCTCGCGGAGCGCATCGCCGCCCGCGAGCAAGCGGCCGCTCACGCGCGCCTGGCCTTCGCCGATCAGCACCCCCGACAAATGCGCGAGCGGCGCGAGGTCGCCGGACGCGCCGACCGAGCCTTGCGACGGTATGCACGGCACCACACCGCGGTTGTGCATGTCGACGAGGGCCTCGATCACCTGCCAGCGCACACCGGAATGGCCGCGCGCGAGCGAGGCGACCTTCAACGCGACGACCAGGCGTACGATCGCATCGTCCAGCAGCGGTCCCGTGCCCGCCGAATGCGACAGCACGAGCGCCCGCTGCAGCTCGGCAAGCCGCGCGTCGTCGATCCGTGTGCGTGCGAGCAAGCCGAAGCCCGTGTTGATGCCATAGACCGTTCGATGCGCCGCGACGATCTCGGCGACCGTGGCGGCTGCGGCATCGACCGCTGCTCGCGCCGAGGCGTCGACGGCGAGCGTCGACGGCGCAGCCCATAGTGCGCGCAAATCGTCGAGCGTCAATGCGCCGGGACGCAGCGTAATCCTGGGTGCGACGTTGGCCATGGTGTCAGACAACGAGTCCGAAACGTCTTTAGACACGTGTCGGAGATGTCTCCGAAATGTGATTCGGGCGGCGCAGCGCGAAGGTTTCCCACGCGGCGACCAGCACCATCACGACGGTCGTCGCCACGCCGAGCGCCAGCGCCGAGAGTACATGCGAAAGGGCGACGGGCGTTAGTGCGAACAACAGCACCAAGCCCGCCATGTGCGACAGCGGCGGCGCACGCCGCGCGTTGGTCACCCACTTGAACAGCGCGTTGCCGAGCAGGTAAAGCGCCGGTCCGCCAAGTATCGCGAAGATTCCCGCATTGCTCACGTGCTCGGGATGCGCGAGCACGAGCTCGTCCGAAACCGCGCAAACGATGATGCCGGCGACGATCGGCAGGTGGAGGTACGTGTAAGCGCCTCGCGCGACGCGGCCGGGATCGCCGGAATGCATGAAGTGGTCGGTGGCGCGCTGCACGCCGGTATCGAAGTAGATCCACCACATCGCCACGCTGCCGAGAAAGGCCGAAGCGAACGCGACGATCGTTGCGGGGTTCCACGCGAGCTCGCTGAAGGTCGCACCGGTTACCAGCAGCGATTCGCCGAGCGCGATGATCACGAACAATCCGCAGCGCTCGGACAGATGATGCGGATCGACATCGCTCCAATCGCGAGTGGTCGACCGGCCGAGGCCCGGAACGTAGAAGTAGAGCCACGGCGCGGCGACCTCGAGGAGCAGCGCTAAGGCCCATAGCGTGAACCTCGCGCCACCTGCGGCCAGGCCGCCGGCGAGCCAGAACAGCGCGGAAAAACAAAACCAGGTCAGGATGCGGTAGAAGTTGCGCCGTAAACTCTCCGGCCCATCGCGCACCGCCCACACGAAAAACAGCGTGCGCCCGACCTGCATCGATGCGTACGCGCAGGCGAACGCCAGGCCGTGCTCCGCAAAGGCTGCCGGAATCGACGACGAAAGCACCAGCCCTGCCAGCATCAGCGCCAGCAGGCAGATGCGCACGGCCATCCGCTCCGGATCGAGCCAGTTCGTCACCCACGACGTGAAGATCCAGACCCACCAGACAGCAATCAGGAGAAGCGCGATCTGCACCGCACCGACCGCGTCGAGCCGCGCGAGCAGTGTGTGCGAAAGCTGCGTGACCGCGAACACAAACACCAGGTCGAAGAACAGCTCGACGACGGTGACCCGGCTACGCTCGTGGCCACCGCTTGTTCGCAGCAACGCCGGGTGTGCGGGGGCGGCGTTCACGGTGTCGTCCCCCCGGAGAATCGTGCGCGCGAGCGATTCATGTGCTCACCATCGGCGATAATCGCAAACTCGAACGGGTCGAGGTCGTCGGCGAAGCCGGCTTTTCTGGGCACGACAAGGCTCCATAACGCATAACGGCGGTAGCGGCAAGGGCCTTCGCTCGCCCGCAGTCCAGGCGCAGACGCCCATGATGCAGCAGTGCCTTTTCTCAATGAGCAAGCCATTTTGAAACGTCAGGTGCTCTTCATCCAGGGCGGCGGCGACCGCGTTCACGATGACTGGGACGGCAAGCTAGCAGAGAGCTTGAGGGCTGCGCTGGGGCCGAACTACGAGGTCCGTTATCCGCGGATGCCCAATGAAGGTAATCCGAGCTACACCACATGGAAGGCGGCGTTCGAGCGAGAGTTTGTCGCCCTGAAGGATGGCGCGATCCTCGTCGGACACTCGCTCGGCGGAACGATCCTGATCCACGCGCTCGCCGAGCACCCGCCCGAACTCGAGTTTGGCGCGGTAATCCTGATCGCGGCACCTTTCGTCGGCGACGGTGGCTGGCGTACCGACGATTGGAAGCCCCAGCGCGAGCTCGGCGCGAAGCTGCCGGGAGGATTGCCGATCTATCTCTACCATGGTCTCGCGGACGACACCGCACCACCGTCGCACGTCGAACTCTATGTGCACGCGATTCCACAGGCCCATGTTTGTCGCATGCCGGGCCGCGATCATCAGCTCGACAACGATCTGACCGACATCGCCGTGCTGATCGAGTCGTTGCCCGATGGACCCTGAGGCCGTGGCGATGCTTGCCATCCCGCATCACGGGCGACCCGCACTCAACACGCACTGATGAGCCATCCGCACCAAAACGTCGCAAGTTCCGGAACGGCAAGCGGGAATCCATGGCCCTCGCCAGATCGTCCAGGCACGACCGCCATGATGCAGCAGTACCTGCGGTTCAAGGACGAGCATCCGGACCGCCTGCTGTTCTATCGGATGGGCGACTTCTACGAGCTCTTCTACGGCGACGCGGAGCGCGCCGCGCGTCTGCTCGACATCACCCTCACCGCTCGCGGGCAATCGGCCGGCGCGCCAATCCCGATGGCCGGCGTGCCTTATCACGCGATCGAGCAGCATCTGTCGCGGCTCGTGGCGCGCGGCGAAAGCGCGGTGATCGTCGACCAGGTCGGCGATCCGGCCGCAAGCAAGGGACTGGTCGAGCGACGCGTCACGCGCGTGGTCACACCGGGAACGCTGACCGACGCCGGCCTGCTCGACGCGAAACGTGACGCGCCGCTGGTCGCGGTCGTCGCCGACGGCGCGCGCGCCGGCATCGCATGGCTCAACCTGGCGTCAGGCCGGATGACGCTGACCGACGTTGCCGCGAGCGACGTGGGCCCGACGCTGGAGCGCGTGGAGCCCGCAGAGCTTCTGCTTCCCGAAGACGCGCCAGTGCCGACCGCGCGCGGACTGCCGACTGCCGTGCAACGCCTTCCGGCGTGGCAGTTCGATACGGCGAATGCACAGCGCGCGCTGGCGCGCCAGCTCGGAACGATCGATTTGCGCGGTTTCGGCGCCGATGCAGCGCCGCTCGCGGTCGGCGCCGCGGGCGCGCTGATCGCGTACGCAGGCGCTACGCAACAGTCGGCGCTCGATCACGTCCGCGCGCTTGCGGTCGAGACGCCGAGCGAATTCGTCGCCCTCGACGGCGCGACGCGGCGGAATCTCGAAATCACGCAAACACTCGCCGGCGAGCGGGAACCGACGCTGTTCTCGCTGCTCGACACATGCGCGACCCCGGCCGGCAGCCGCCTTCTGCGCCACTGGCTGACGCACCCGCTGCGCGACCAGGCGCGCGCCGCGGCGCGCCACGACGCGATCGACGCGTTGCGCGCCGAGGCTGCCCTGCTGCGCTCGCTGCCATCACGGCTTCGCCGCACCGTCGACGTCGAGCGCGTCGTCTCGCGCATCGCGCTGCGCACGTCGCGCCCGCGTGACCTCGCCGGCTTGCGCGACACGCTTGCCCTGTTGCCGGAACTTGCGTCGGCCGTCGGCGGCTTCGCCGCACCGCTGCTTCGCGACTGTGCGCGCGATCTCGCATGCGATCCGCGCTGGCAAGCGCTGCTCGTCCGCGCGATCATGGTCGAGCCGGCCGCGCAGTTGCGGGACGGCGGCGTGATCGCCGAGGGCTACGACGCCGAGCTCGACGAGCTGCGCGCCATCGACGCCGGCTGCGGCGAATTCCTCGTCGACCTCGAGCGCCGCGAGCGCGAGCGCAGCGGTATCGCGAGCCTGAAGGTCGAGTACAACCGCGTCCATGGCTTCTACATCGAGGTTTCGCGCGCAAATGCCGAGCGCGTGCCGGACGAATATCGCCGCCGCCAGACGCTCAAGAACGCCGAGCGCTACACGACGCCCGAGCTCGCGGCGTTCGAGTCGAAGGCGCTGACAGCGCAGGAGCGTGCGCTCGCGTGTGAGCGGCGGCTGTTCGAGGCACTCCTGGGTGACCTGGCGGCGGCCATTCCGGAGCTGCAGGCGATCGCCACGGCGCTCGCGACACTAGACGTGCTGCAGGCGCAGGCCGAGCGTGCCGACACGCTGCGGCTGACGCGTCCCGAGTTTGCCCACGAAATCGGCATCGCGATCGACGGCGGCCGTCACCCGGTCGTGGAGCGTCAGGTCGAGGCGTTCATCGCGAATGGCTTGTCGCTCGACGCGAGCCGACGTCTGCTCGTCATCACCGGGCCGAACATGGGCGGCAAATCGACGTACATGCGGCAGACGGCGGTGATCGCGCTGCTCGCCTGCTGCGGAATCTTCGTGCCGGCCGCGCGCGCGCGGCTCGGTCCGATCGACGCGATTTACACGCGGATCGGCGCAGCCGACGACCTCGCGGGCGGTCGCTCGACGTTCATGGTGGAGATGACCGAGGCGGCATACATCCTGAACCGGGCGACGCACGAGAGCCTCGTGCTGATCGACGAGATCGGGCGCGGCACGTCGACATTCGACGGCCTGGCGCTGGCGTGGGCCATCGCGCACCGGCTCGCCGAGCACAATCGCAGCCTCGCCCTCTTCGCCACCCATTACTTCGAGCTGACCGCGCTGCCATCCGAGATCGCCGGCTGCGCCAACGTGCATTTCGACGCCGTCGAGACGAAAGGACGCCAGGGACCCGGCATCGTGTTCATGCACCAGGTCGAGGAAGGGCCGGCGAATCGCAGCTATGGCCTGCACGTGGCGCGGCTCGCCGGCGTTCCGGCCGAAACGCTGCGCCAGGCGCAGCGCTACTTCGCGCGGCTCGACAAGTTCAACATCCGCGACGACGTGCAGCACGATCTGTTTGCCGGGGCTGCCGATCGCGCGGGCGCTCTGAAGTCAACTTCGCGCGACCAGGCGATCGCGGCACGTCTCGCCGCCGTCGACCCCGACGCGCTCACGCCGCGCGATGCGCTCGCGACGCTCTACGAGCTGCGGCGCATGCTCGACGACTGACGCTTCAGGAAAGTCGCAATCTCCTGCACGACTGCCTCCGCCGCGGGCACCAGTCCCGCCATCTGCTGGAAGCCGTGCACCATGCCCGCGTAGCACGTGTAGCGCACGTCGACGCCGGCGCTCTTCAGGCGCTCGGCGTACGCCGCACCCTCGTCGCGCAGCGTGTCGAACTCCGCGGTGACGATCAATGCCGCCGGCAGGCCGGACACGTCAGGCGCGAACAGCGGCGACACGTCCGGACTTTTCAGATCGTTCCCGCCGTAATAGGTGCGGTAATACCAGTCGAGATCGTCGCGCGGCACCAGGCAATCCGATGCCGAGAGCGCCATCGACGCATAGGAAAGCGTGAAGTCGAGCACCGGCTGCAGCAGGACCTGGCTCCGAATGGCGATGCCCGGATCGGTCCTCGCGCGCAGGCACGTGACCGCGGCGAGATTGCCGCCCGCGCTTTCGCCGCTCACGACGAGCGGTTCCGAAAGCGCTCCGAGTTCGTTCGCGTGCGACGACACCCATGCCGCTGCCGCGAGCGCGTCGTCGACCGCTGCGGGAAACGGATTTTCCGGGGCCAGCCGATAGTCGACCGACACGACGGCGTGCCGCGTCGCAATCGCGAGGCGGCGGCAGAACACGTCGCTTTCGTCGATGCCACCCTTGACGTAGCCGCCGCCGTGGAAGAACACCAGCAGCGGATCGCGGCGATCGCGCCGTGACGCATAGAGGCGCGCCCTGATGCCGCCCGCGGAACCCGGGATCGTCAGACCTTCAATTCGCTCGGGTGCGGGTGGCTGCCCGGTGATCGCGGGAGTCCAGAAATCGCGGAAGCCCTTGCGCACATCGGCAATGGGCATCTCCCACTGACGTGCGCGCATGTGCGCGAGCTTGTCCTCGATCAGGCGATGGAGCGCGGGATCGAGCGGCATGCGCGGCTTCGTGTATCGCTGCTACTCGAACCGCGCGCTGGCGTGGCCGATGCCGGGGAATTCGACGTCGATCGACTCACCCGGCGCCGCTTCGTACACGCCGGTCCACGTTCCCGCGGTAACGAGGTCGCCCGCCGCGAGCGGCGTGCCTTCCGCTTCCGCATGCTGCGCGAGCCAGCGCAGCAGGAACACGAGATCGCCGAGCGGATGGCCGCCGCGCGTTTCTTTCACGACGGTCCCGTTGCGGCGAACGATCGCCGCTTGCGCGCCCCAGTCGAGCGAGCCGCGCCACGGCACACCGCTGCCCACGACGAGCGCGCCGTTCAGCAACTGGTCTGCGAGGCGCAGCAGCGGTGCCGCGGCATCCATGTCCGAATACCGCGGATCGACGACCTCGATCGTCACGACCAGCTCGCCGATGGCCGCCGACACATCCTGCGCTGCGGCATCGAGGGGCGCGGCGAGCCGGAACGCGATCTCGCCTTCGATCACGATGCGATTGAATGTGCCGCGGCCGAACGTCGCCGGGCTCGCACGCACGACCGCCGACGGGATCGGCGCAGCGCTCGGCGTCGCGTTCCGGCTTGCCGAGCCGACCTTCCACGCCGCGGGGCGGGTGCCGAACCAGCGCAGATCCGCGGCCAGCGCGCGCTGCACCGCATAGGCATCCGCATCGCCCTGCGGCACCGGCAGCGCGGCGGCGTCGACCGGCGTGCGCGTCCGGTGCGCGCGCAGCAGGGCATCACGCAAAGGTTCGAGATATTCCGGCATGCTCATCGAATGGTCTCCACCTGCCGTGCGCCGGCAACGGCGCGCGGCGCATTCGTTACGGCTGCCCCGGCCGCGGTGACGAGATGCTTCATCGCGGCGTCGACTCCGCCGGCGCGATGCGGAACGCCTGCAAGCGCCAGACCCATTTCGACGCCCGCGAGCGTGCCCATCAGCGCCAGGTCGTTGAAGTCGCCGAGATGGCCGATCCGGAACACGCGGCCGGCGAGCTTCGACAATCCAGTGCCGAGCGACATGTCGAACCGCTCGAGAACGAGCTTGCGAAATGCATCGGCGTCGTGGCCCACGGGCATCAGCACCGCCGTGAGCGAGTTGCTGTACTGCGCCGGGTCCGCGCACAGGATTTCGAGGTCCCATGCGCGCACGGCCGCCCGCGTCGCCTCGCCGTGGCGCGCGTGGCGCGCGAAGACGTTCGGCAGGCCCTCCTCGAGCAACTGATCGAGCGCCGCGTCGAGGCCGTAGAGCAGGTTCGTCGCAGGCGTCCATGGCCAGTAGCCGTTGCGGTTCGACTCGATGATTTCGTCCCAGCCCCAGTACGCGCGCGGCAGCGTCGCGTGCTTCGATGCGGCGCGCGCCTTCGCGCTCACCGCATTGAACGACAGGCCGGGCGGCAGCATCAGGCCCTTCTGCGAGCCGGCGACGGTCACGTCGACGCCCCATTCGTCGTGCCGATAGTCGATCGACGCGAGCGACGAGATCGTGTCGACGAGCAACAGCGCGGGATGGCCGGCGCGGTCGATCGCCGCGCGGACACCCGGGATGTCGCTGACCGCGCCCGTCGATGTCTCGTTGTGGACGACGCATACTGCCTTGATCGCGTGCGCGCGGTCGTCGGCGAGGCGCGCGTGGATCGCATCGACATCGGCGCCGTGCCGCCAATCGCCGGGGAGAAAGGCCGGTGCGAGACCGAGCCGCTCCGCGAGCCGTTTCCACAACAGCGCGAAGTGACCGGTCTCCGCCATCAGCACCGCATCGCCTGCCGACAACGTGTTGACGAGCGCGGCTTCCCACGCGCCGGTGCCCGATGCCGCGTAGACGACGATCGGCTCCTTCGTTTGAAATACGGTGCCGATCCGGTCGAGGATCGAGCGCCCGAGACGCGCGAATTCGGGTCCGCGATGGTCGATCGTCGGGCGATCGATCGCGCGCAGAACGCGATCGGGCACGTTGGTCGGGCCGGGAATCTGCAGGAAATGCCGGCCTGACGGGTGGTTGTCGTAGCGGATCATCGGGGATGCCAGTCGCTTGCCGATTGCATGGCGACTGATTGGAAAGCAGGGCTAATGGTGATGGCCATGCGCGCCGTGCACATGACCGTGCGTGATCTCCTCCTGCGTCGCAGGACGGATGTCGAGCACCTTGCAATCGAAGCGCAGCCGCTGCCCCGCGAGCTCGTGGTTGCCGTCGAGAACGGCCTTGCCCTCGGCGATGCCGGTGATGCGCCAGACCATTTCGTTCCCGTCCTGCTCGGCGACCAGATGCCCCCCGACCGCGACATCGGGCGGCAGCTGGTCGAGCGGCTCGATGCGCATCAGATCGGTGTCGTAATCGCCGAACGCATCCTCCGGCTCGAGCGTCACCGATATCGAGTCGCCGACCTTCTTCTGGTTGAGCGCGGCCTCCACCTTGGGAAAAATCCCCGAGTGCCCGCCGTGCAGGTAAGCGATCGGCTCGTCGGTCTCCTCGATCAGCTGGTTGCTCGCGTCGTACAGCTTGAACGACAGCGTCACGACGGTATTGGCGAAGACGTTCATGGCATTCGCGTCAGTGGGGGAAAAATGGGCGGCGGACGCTGGCGAAAAGGAAGCGGGGCCATTGTACCTCCCGCATTCCGACGGCCGCGCCGGCCCGACGTACGCCGATTTGCGCGGCGGCACGCTCGCTATACTCGCGGCATGGCCGCGCGCGATCGAATGCGACTGTTGGGAGGACGCGCG
>Ga0307405_10000338_pt1 | contig 17430 bp, 15 predicted proteins | sample 322Cmetagenome_2_FD_203311 | JGI IMG/M metagenome (GOLD analysis project Ga0307405, IMG submission 203311) | Maize rhizosphere microbial communities from greenhouse at UC Davis, California, United States - 322HYB-C-1 | ecosystem: Host-associated > Plants > Roots > Rhizosphere > Soil | place...
TGGCCGAACTGGCGCCGTTCCTTCGCGTAGTCGACCACCAGCTCGAACGCACGGTGCGCCGCGCCATGCGCGCGTGCCAGCGCGGCGACACGGGCGATCCGCAACAGGTCGGCGATGGTCGCTTCGACGAGGGGCACGAAGCGGGCCTGCGCGCCGTCGAGGTCGACTTGCGCGAAGCCGTCCGCACCGAGCGCGCGAGTCGCCGTGACGCGCGCGCTCGCGGTCCCGAGCGCGACGATCGCCAGGCCGGTCGTGCTGCCGGGGTCGTTTGGGGAGATCGCGTCGCTGCGCGCGCGACCGGTCGCAACGACGAGATGGGTCGCGCCGAGCGCGCCGTCGACGAAGCGCAAGGTGCCGTGCACGACGCCATCGTTCGACCAAGCGATCGAACCGGCATCGCGGTTCGGGTCGAACGCGCCGAAGCTCCAGCAGAGGCGGGATGTGCCGGCATGCAGCCCACCGAGCACATCCGCGACGACGCCCGCCGCGTCGTCGCTGCCGCTCGCCTCCCCTTTTGAGCGATCGGCGCCCGGTGCCGGGGCGATGTCGCTGAACGCCAGGTTCGCGAGGAACGCTCCGAGCAACGGCGCCGGACACGCAGCGCGGCCCGCTTCCTCCATCGCGATCGCGATCTCGCGCAGCCCGCCTTCGCTCGGCTCGGCGCCGAGGGCGGCGACACCCTGGTCGACGAGTGCCGACCAGACCGTGGCGACCGCCTCCGGCCGGCTCGTCCGCGCGACCGCCTCGGCCGCCGGCCAGTGCTGCGCGAGGAAGCCGCGCAGCGAATCGCGCAGCATCGCGCGCTCCTCGTCGCCGGGCAGTGCGGCCGGGTCGACGCCCCGGCGATCGATCATGCGCGCGCCTTCCCGAACACGCCCCGTTCGCGCAGCGCCGCGAGTTCGGCCGGGCCGAGGCCGAGCCGGTCGTGCAACACGGCATCCGTGTGCTCGCCGAGGCCGGCGACGAACGGACGCGCCGCGGTCGGCGTCGCCGACAGCCGGTACGGCACGTTCGCGACCTTGAAGGCGGCATCGCCCTCGCCCATCTCGACGAACAGGCCGCGCTCGGCGCACTGCGGGTCGGCCATCGCCTCGGCGACGCTGCGATACCGGGAGCACGGCACGCCGGCGCGCATGAACACCCGCTCGCACTCGGCGCCGCTGCGCGTGCAGGTCCAGCGCTCGATCAGCGCGAGCAGCGCCGGCCAGTTCGATTCCTTGGCCGCCATGGTCGCGAAGCGCGGATCGGTCTTGCCTTCGGGATAGCCGATCGTGTCGAACAGCACCTCGAGATTGCGCTGCGTCACCGCCGCCACCATCACGTAGCCGTCGCTCGAGCGCACCGGCTCGTAGACCTGGCGCGGCCGCTCGGGCGGGAATTGCGCGGCCTGCATCTCGTAGATCAGCATGCCCAGCACCGAGTCCATCAGCGAGACGTCGATGTGCTGGCCGCGCCCGCTCTTCTCGCGCTCGTAGAGGGCGAGCTGGATCGCGCCGAACGCGTACGACGCGCCCATCACGTCGGCGATGAAGATGCCGTTGTTCGCCGGCCGGTCGCTGCCGCGCTGGTACTGGTTGTAGGCGACTTCGTAGCCGGATGCGGCATGGATCACCGGCGCGTAGGCCGGCGCCGCCGCCATCGGCCCGCTCTGCCCGAAGCCGGAGATCGACGCGTAGACGAGGCGGGGGTTCGTCGCCGCGAGGGTCGCGTAGTCGAGGCCGAGCCGCTGCATCACGCCGGGCCGGAAGTTCTCGACGACGACGTCGGCTTCGGCGACCAGCTCGCGCGCCAGGCGCTTGCCGTCGGCCGTCTGCAGGTCGAGCACGATGCTGCGCTTGCCGCAGTTCATCGACGCGTAATAGGTGCTGACGCCGCCGCGCAGCGGTTCGCGCTGGCGGACGACGTCGCCTTCGGGCGGCTCGACCTTGACGACGTCGGCGCCGGCATCGGCCAGCATCCGCGTGCACATCGGCCCGGACATCACGATCGTGAAGTCGACGACGCGCAGGCCCGCGAGCGGCGCGGGCCGGTCGCCCTGCGACCGCCCGGCCTGCTTCTCAGCCGATGCCGAGGTCACCGACGCAGCCAGTCCGGCCTCCGCACCGAGCACGTCGCTCATTGGCCGAACACCGGCTTGCGACGCTCCTTGAACGCCTTCGTCGCCTCGCGGTGGTCGGCGGTCTCGAACGTCACCTGCTCGAGCGCCATGGACGCCTCGAGCAGGTGGTTCGCGCGGTCCTTCACGACCTGGTTGATCGAGAGCTTGGTCCAGCGGATCGCCCAGGTCGGGCCGTGCGCGAGCTCGTGCGCGATGCCCTGCGCCTTGCCGAGCACCTCGCCCGCAGCGACGCAGTGGTTGACCAGGCCGATGCGCTCGGCTTCGCGGCCCTTCAGCAGGGTGCCGCGCATCAGGTATTCCTTCGCCTTCGCGACGCCGATCAGCAGCGGCCAGACGACGGTGCCGCCGTCGCCGGCGACGAGGCCGACCTTGTTGACGTGACTGTCGCCGATGCGCGCGTCCTCCGACATCACCGTGATGTCGCAGAGCAGCGCGATCGTCGCGGCGAGGCCGACGCAGTCGCCGTTGATCGCGCAGACGATCGGCTTGTCGAGCTCGAGCAGGCGGTTGACGAGGCGCCGGCTGATCATCGGATCGTGCACTTCGCCTTCCTCGAGGACATCGCCGCCGGGCCGCTCGGACATCGCCTTGACGTCGCCGCCGACGCTGAAGATCGGGCCGGCGCCGGTCAGCAGCACCGCATTGACCGACATGTCGTCGGCGAGATCGTCCCAGATCGTGCGCAGCTCGCGGATCAGGCGCTGGTTGATCGCGTTGCGCGCGTCGGGACGGTTCAGCGTGACGGTCGCGACCTTGTCGGCGATCTCGACCTTCAGGTCGTGATAGTTCTCGTAGCGGGACATGAATTTGCCTTCAGGATGGGAGTTGAATTCGAACCAGGGGATGCTTCGGCGCGATGCGGCGCAGCGCCTCAATCCGACTTGATGTTGCTGTCGCGGACCACCTGCGACCAGCGCGCGATCTCCTCGGCGGTCATCTCGGCGACGCGCCTGGCCGAGGCGGTCTTCGGGATCACGCCGAACGTCGCGAAGCTCTTCTGCACGTCGGGCAGCAGCACCGCCTTCGTCACCGCGTCGTTCAGCTTCGCGACGACGTCGGCCGGCATGCCGGCCGGGCCGACGATCGCGAACCAGCTCTCGGCCGCATAGCCCGGGAAGACCGACGCGATCGTCGGCGTGCCGGGGGCGAGCGGCGAGGCTTCGGGCGAGGTGACGGCGAGCAGCTTGAGCCGCTTCTGCGCGATGAACTCGTTCATCGCCGCCGACGGCGTGGTCACCAGCAGCTGCACCTCGCCGGCGATCACCGCCGTCGTCGTCGGCGCCTGGCCCTTGTACGGGATGTGAGTCATCTTGACGCCGGCCTTCGACGCCAGCAGCTCGGTGGCGAGCTGGCCGAACGAGCCCACGCCGGCCGACGCGTACGAGACCGGATTCTTCTTCGCGTACTCGACGAAACCCTTGAGATCGTTGACCGGCAGCGCCGCCGGCACGACAGCGACCATCGGCGCCGACGACACCAGCGCGATCGGCGTGAAGTCCTTCTGGCCGTCGTAGTTGGCGTCCTTCTGAACGAACGGCACGACCGCGAGGTTGCCGTTGTTGACGAAGAACAGCGTGTAGCCGTCCGGCTTCGAACGCATCACCTCGCGGGCGGCCAGCGCACCGCCGGCGCCGGCCTTGTTGTCCACGATCACCGACTGGCCGAGCGCCTTCTGCAGGGGCTCCTGCAGCACCCGCGCCATGTTGTCGGTGGAGCCGCCGGCAGCGTAGGGGATGACGAGCCGGATCGGCTTGTCGGGATACGTGTCGGCCGCCGCGCCGAGCGGCCAGGCGAGCGTGGCCGCCGCAGCGGCGAGGGCGAGGCGGCGCCTCGTCAACGTGAGCATCGTCATCGGGTTGTCTCCTTCAGGTGTTGAGCAAATGGCGGGCGACGACCACCCGCTGGATCTGGTTGGTGCCTTCGAAGATCTGCGCGAGCTTGGCGTCGCGCATCATTCGTTCGACCGGATAGTCGCGGGTGTAGCCATAGCCGCCGAAGATCTGCACCGCGTCGGTGGTCGCCTTCATCGCCATGTCGCTGGCGACGCACTTCGCCATGCTGGCCAGCACGTTCAGCTTGTCCCAGTCGCCCACATCGCCGGCCTGTGCGCATTCGTAGACCAGAGCGCGCGACGCGGCGATGCCCATCGCCATGTCGGCGAGCATGAATTGCACGCCCTGGAAGTCGGCGATCGGCTGCTTGAACTGTTTGCGCTCCTTGGCATATGCGACCGAAGCGTCGAGCGCGCCCTGCGCGAGGCCGACGCACTGCGCGCCGATCGTCGGCCGGTTCAGGTCGAGCGCGCGCAACGAGGCGCGGAAGCCCTTGCCTTCCTCGCCGACCAGGTTCTCGACCGGCACGCGCACGTTGTCCAGGAAGATCGGCGTGTTCGGCGCGCCGCGCCAGCCCATCTTGCGTTCATGCCGGCCGAAGCTGATGCCCTTCATCTTCTTCGGCTCGAGCACGAACGCGCTGATGCCCGATGCGCCGCGCTCGCCGGCGGTGCGCGCCATCAGCACGATGTACTCGGCCTCGACGCCGTAGCTGCACCATTGCTTGCGGCCATTGATCACGTAGCTGTCGCCGTCCTTCACCGCGCGCGTCGTCATCGCGCTGACGTCGGACCCGGCCTGCGGCTCGGAGATCGCGATCGCGGTGACCACGCCGCCCTGCGCGATCTTCGGCAGGAAGCGGGCGCGCTGCTCCTCGGTGCCGAAGTGGAGCAGCGGCATGATGAACATCGTGTTCAGGCCGGCGATCGAGCCGCAGGCCGGCGAGACGCGCGAGATCTCCTCGCGCGCGATGCACATCATCGTCAGGTTGCCTTCCGGGCCGCCGTAGCGCTCGGGCACCCAGAGCTGCATCAAGCCCATGTCGCCGTAGATCGGCAACAGCTCGGTCGGAAAGCGGTCGGTCTCGTCGATCTCGGCGGCGATCGGTGCGACGTGGCGATCGACCATGCGGCGGATGCTGTCGCGAAACGCCACTTGCTCTTCGGTGAAGTTCATCGGATGGTTCGTTCCGTGAGGAGGCGTTGGCGGGCTGGCGCTGGTATTCATTCGGGCGCCAAGGTTGTCCTTGGCGCTTTCAATTAATGGTAGTACCATTCTCGCGAGAAGTCCAGACATGAAATCGACCCCTCGCCCATCAGGCTCGTTCGACGCGTTGCCGAGCGCGATCGACCCGGCTGCGCCGACCTTCGAGCCGATCCAGGTTCGGCGCGCCTTCGAGGAGATCTGCGACCGCATTCGGGCGCGCATCGCGGCCGGCCTGCTGAAGCCGGGCGACAAGCTGCCGCCCGAGCGCGAGCTCGCGCAGCAGCTCGGCGTCGGTCGCAACGCGCTGCGCGAGGCGCTGCGCAGCCTCGAGATCGCCGGCATCGTGCGGCTGCAGAAGGGCGCGAAGGGCGGCGCCTTCATTCGCGAAGGCGATGCCGGCCGGATGGACGAGGTCATGCGCGACATGCTGAGCCTCGGCTCGATCTCGGTGGCGGAGCTGACCGAATCGCGCATCCACATCCAGGACCTGGTCGTGCGCCTGGCCTGCGAGCGGGCGACCGCAGCCGACCTCGACGCGCTCGATGCCAACATCGAGCGCACCCAGCGAATGACGGTCGACGGCCGCTACGTCGACCGCGTCGAGTGTTCGCGCGAGTTCTACCGGCTGCTCGCCGCGGCCACCCACAACCAGGTGCTCGCGATGATGGTCCACGCGATCACGGAGATCCTGATGCAGTTCGTCTATGTGCGGGTCTCGGCCGGCGGCAAGCCGCAGCCGCGGCTGGTCGAGAAGCGGCGCGCATTCCTCGCCGCGCTGCGCGAGCGCGATGCCGAGACGGCGACCCGACTGATGCGCATGCATCTGGTCTCGGTTCACAAGCTGCTCGAACCGGTGTCTGCCGATTCGAAAGTGCGCGCCGCGGCGGCGTAGACCGCGCCACGTCGCGCCGCAACCGATACACGTGCGGCGTGCGGCGTGTGGCATGCCGCTAGCGCCAGCGTCGAGGCCGGCGACTGATCGGTGTCAGCCGCCGTCGGTCGTGCGCAGGTTCGGGAAGTCGTCCTCGAAGAACTCGCCATCGACCCGGATGCCGGCGGCGCGCCGCTCCGCTTCCTGTTGGCGCAGCTGGACGCGCCGGATCTTGCCGGAGATCGTCTTCGGCAACTCGGTGACGAACTCGATCCGGCGCACCCGCTTGTAGGGCGCGAGCTGGCGCCGCGCGAACGCGAAGATCGCCTCGGCGAGCGCGCGGTCGGCGGTCGCGCCGGCCGTCAACAGCAGGAACGCCTTCGGCACCGCGAGGCGCAGCGGGTCGGGGCTCGGCACCACCGCCACCTCGGCGACCGCGTCGTGCTCGATCAGCGCGCTCTCGAGCTCGAACGGGCTGATGCGGTAATCGGACGCCTTGAACACGTCGTCGGCCCGGCCGACGAAGGTGACCATGCCGTCTGCATCGCGCATCGCGACATCGCCGGTGTGGTAGTGGCCGTCGCGCATCACGTCGGCGGTCTTCTCAGCGCTGTCCTGGTAGCCGACCATCAGGCCGAGCGGGCGCTCGGGGTCGAGCTTCAGACAGACCTCGCCTTCGTCGGCGGGCTGTCCTTCGGCGTTCAACAGCACGACGTCATAGCCCGGCAGCGGGCGCCCCATGGAGCCGGGCTTGAGACGCTGTCCCGGCGAGTTGCCGATCAGCGCGGTGGTCTCGGTCTGCCCGTAGCCGTCGCGCAGGGTCAGGCCCCAGGCGCTGCGCACCTGCTCGATGATCTCGGGGTTCAGCGGCTCGCCGGCGCCGATCACCTCGCGCAGGCTGAGGCTGTCTCGCGCTGCGGCGAGGTCTTCCTGGATCAGCATGCGCCACACCGTCGGCGGTGCGCACAGGCTCGTCACCTTGCAGCGCGCCAGAACGCCGAGCAGGCTCTGCGCCTGAAAGCGCGCGGTGTTGTAGAGAAAGATGCAGGCGCCGGCGTTCCACGGCGCGAAGAAGCAGCTCCACGCGTGCTTGGCCCAGCCCGGCGACGAGATGTTGAGGTGCACGTCGCCCGGCTTCAGCCCGATCCAGTACATCGTCGTCAGGTGGCCGACCGGATAGCTCTGGTGGGTGTGCAGCACGAGCTTCGGCTGCGCGGTCGTGCCGGACGTGAAGTACAGCAGCAGCGGGTCGTCGGCGTGCGTCGGCCCGTCGGGCGTGAAGGCGATCGACGCAGCGGCCGACGCGTCGAAGCGCTGCCAGCCCTCGACCGGCGCACCGACGGCGATCCGCGTGAAGCTGCCGCCCACGGCCGCGAACTTCGGCGCCTGCTCGCTCGCCGCGACGACATGGCGGACGTCGCCGCGCGCGATGCGATCCTGCAGGTCGGCCGGCGTCAGCAGCGCCGAGGCCGGGATCATCACCGCGCCGAGCTTGGTCGCCGCGAGCATCACCTCCCACAGCGCGAGCTCGTTGCCGAGCATCAGCAGGATGCGATCGCCGCGCCGCACGCCGAGGCCGCGCAGGTGGTTCGCCACCTGCGACGAGCGCTCCGACATCGCGCGAAACGAGCGGACGATTTCAGCGCCGCTCTCGTTGACGATCCAGAGGGCCGGCGCGTCGTTGTCGCGCGCCAGCGGGTCGAAGTGGTCGAGCGCCCAGTTGAAGCGCTCGAGCTTCGGCCAGCGGAAGTCACGGCGGGCGGCGTCCGCGTCGTCGCGATGGCGCAGCAGCAGGTCGCGCGCCGCGTGGAACGCGGCAGCCGAGCCGTGCGCGAGTTCGGTCATCGGAGAAGCCGCTGCGACTTCAGGGCAGCGTCCCGACCGCGACGCCGCGGATCCAGTTCAGCACGTCGGTGCGGTCGATCCGATAGCCGAAGTCGGAGCCGCGGCACAGCGCGTTCAGGCCGAACGAAGTCACCGCGACGATCGTGTTCGACTCGAAGCCGCCGAGGAACACCGGCCCGCCCGAGTCGCCCGAGCAGGTGCCGCCTCGACCGCTGCCATTGCCCTGCGTCTGCACGTTGAAGCCCCCGTTCTGGCCGCTGTTCAGGTTGACCAGGGTCGACGCCGCCATCAGCCGCTCGCGGAACGAGATGTTCGGCACCGCCGAATGCTCCTGCGTGCGCTTCGTCAGACCGTAGCCGCTGACTGTGAAGACGGTGTTCTTCGTGCCGCGCGCGGTCGCCAGGCTGTCGAGCGTGCCGGCGGCCGGCAGCTTGCCGTACTCGGACAGCGCGATCGGGTAGTCGAGGATCACCACACCGACGTCGCGCGTGTTGGGGAAGCCGGCGAAATCGGCGAAGCCGTAGTTGTAGAGCTTCGATCCGGTGGCGCACAGCGTGCCCAGCGTGCCGGCGGCGCAGGTTTCCGGATAGCCGCTGACCGGGTCGAGCTCCGTCGCCGGGTCGTAGTTGGCGCCCGCGTCCTGCTGGAAGTAGACGCGTGCCGAGACCACGCCGGTCGTCGCGTCGGTGCAGTGGCCGGCGGTCAGGAAGGTGCGCGAATTGATCAGCGATCCGCTGCAGCGCTGCACGAACTCGCCCTTCGCGTCGTAGAACACGACCAGCCCGACGAACGGATGCTCGTTGTCCTCGACCCAGCTGGTGCCGGTGATGGCCGCCGCCGGGATCGTCACGGCCGCAGCGGTCGCGGCGAGCAGGCCGCGGATTGCAATCGATGTGCGCATGAGTCTCCTCCGGAATCGGTTTGCTGGGGATCGCTCGGTGCGCAATGCGCTGGCAGCCGGCGACTCAGGGAGCTCAGTCTAGTGAATCTTCGAATGCCGCTCGAACGGGGTCAGTCCCCTTGACGCAGGTAGGCTCGAGGGTCTTGCTCGACGCTGCCCGAGCCCGACGATGCGAGGCCTCTCGTCTGCAAGCTGCAACCTCGCATCCGATGGTCGCGTGCGTCGCACCCCGGTCGATATGATCGATCGCATGGGACCTCTTTCCGGATTGCGGGTGCTCGAATTCGAAGCGATCGGCCCGGCGCCGTTCGCCGGGATGATGCTCGCGGACATGGGCGCCGACGTGCTGCTCGTCGATCGCGCGGCCGATGCGCGCCTCGGCTTCAACCGCGAGCGCTGGTACGACGTGATGATGCGCGGGCGGCGCTCGGTCACGCTCGACCTGAAGTCGGCGCAGGGCGTCGAGGCGGCGCTGCAGCTCTGCGAGCGCGCCGATGTGGTGATCGAAGGCCTGCGGCCCGGCGTGATGGAACGGCTCGGCCTCGGCCCGGAGACGATGCGGGCGCGCAACCCGCGCCTCGTCTACGGCCGGATGACCGGCTGGGGCCAGCAGGGGCCGCTCGCCGAGCGCGCCGGGCACGACATCAACTACATCGCGCTGTCGGGCGTGCTGCATGCAATGGGCCGGCGCGGAGAGCCGCCGGCACCGCCGCTCAACCTGGTCGGCGACTTCGGCGGCGGCGGGATGATGCTCGCGTTCGGCATCGCCTGCGCGGTGATCGAGGCGCGCAGCTCGGGACGCGGCCAGACCATCGATGCCGCGATGGTCGACGGCGCGTCGACATTGGCGACGATGTTCGGCGGCATGCTGGCGACCGGCGCCTGGACCGAGGACCGCGGCGCGAACGTGCTCGACGGCGGCGCGCCCTGGTACGACACTTACGAGACGAAGGACGGCCGCTACGTCTCGATCGGCGCGATCGAGCCGAAGTTCTACCGGGAGCTGCTCGAGCGCCTCGCGCTGACCGATGCCGCGCTGCCCGACCAGCAGGACCGGGCCGGCTGGCCGGCGTTGCGCGCCGCGTTCACGCGCACGTTCGCGAGCCGGACCCGCGACGAATGGTGCGCGGTGTTCGAAGGCTCCGATGCCTGCTTCGCGCCGGTACTGACGTTTTCGGAGGCACGCGCGCATCCGCATGCGCAAGCGCGTTCGGCGTTCCAGCGAGTCGGTTCGGTCGAGCAGCCGGCGCCGGCGCCGCGCTTCGACCGCACCCCGGGCCGCACGCGGCGGCCGCCGCCCGAGCGCGGCGAAGGCGGCCGCGAGGCGCTGCAGGAATGGGGCTTCGATGCGGCGCAGATCGCGCACTTCGAAGCGCTCGGCGTCGGCCTGGCAGCGGCCGGCGCGTCGGCGCCCGACCGGTCGCCGGAATGACGATCCGACCCCGGAACGACCCATGAGCATCTTCCTGATCCGCCATGGCGAAACCGCGCTGAACGCGTCGCGCACCTTGCAGCCCGCCGACACGCCGCTCAGCCCGCGCGGCCTCGCACAGGCCGCTGCGATCGCGCAACGCCTGGTCGATGCCGGCGTCGTCGCGATCGTGAGCAGCGACCTGCCGCGCGCCGCGCAGACCGCGACCGCGATCGCCGAAGCCTGCCGGTTGCCGATCCGCTGGGAGCCGCTGCTGCACGAGCGCAACTACGGCGACCTGCGCGGCCAGCCGTACGACCAGTTGCCGTTCGACCCGATGACCCTCGACGACGCGCCGCCGGGGGGAGAATCGGTCGCGACGTTCCATGCGCGCGTCGCGCAGGCGTTCGCCGGCATCGTTGCGCTGCGCGAGGCGCTCGACGGCAATCTTGCGGTCGTCACCCACGGCCTCGTGATCGCGGCGATGCTCGACCTGCATGCGCGCCTCGCCGACGGCATCGTCCGGCCCGAGCGCGTCGGCAACACATCGTTGACCGTGCTGTCGGCGCAGCCGCCGCACGACGTCGGGCTGCTCGACTGCACGCGCCACCTGCAAGCAGAGGTCGCCGACGACCGGCGCAGCCTTTCGGGCGGTTAGCCCCGAGAAGAAGTCGGCGCGGCGGCCCGGGAAGCCGCTGCTCGACCGCCGGTCAGGAGCCCTCGGCCCGCATCGCCCAGCGGCCGCCCGCCTCGTCGGCACGGCCGTCCCGCTGCAGCTTCTGCAGGTGCGCCTTCAAGGACCGCAGCGCCATCGGGTGCATGCGCTCGGGCACGTCGTCGTAGACGCGCGGCAACAGCGCCTCGGCGCTCGCGCCGGCCTGCGCCTGCAGCGCATCGACCACCTTGGCTTCGCGCTTCAGGCGGTGCGCGATGATCCATTCGATCGCGCGCTTCGGCTCGGCCATCAGGAAGCCGTGCCCCGGCGCGAGCCATTCGAGATCCTCGTGCAGCAGCGCGCGCAGCGACGCGACATACGCCGCCATGTCGCCGTCGGGCGGATTGATCACAACGGTCGACGCCTGCATCACGTGGTCGCCGGTGAAGAGCAGCCTCTCCTCCTCGAGAAGGTAGCAGACATGGTTCGACGCATGGCCCGGGGTGTGGATCGCCCGCAAGGTCGACGGCCCCGGCAGCGCGAAGCGTTCGCCGCCTTCGAGCGCAACCTCCGGCGCGAAGGTCGCGTCCTGCCACTCGCGGTGGGCGGGCTGCCGGCCGTGCACGGTGGCTCCGGTCAGCGCCTTCAGCAGCACTGTCGCCGGCGAATGATCGAGGTGGGTGTGGGTCGCGAAGATCCAGCGGATCGGCCCCGGCGCGGAATCGACGATCGCGCGCACGTGCGCCTCGCCGAGCGGGCCCGGGTCGATGACCGCCCATTCGTTCTCGACGCCGCCGCCGATCAGGTAGGTGTTGGTGCCCGGCCCGGTCATCACGCTGCCGTTGTTCGCGGTGACGCGGATCAGTCGCGGCGACAGCCGCACCGCGCGGTCCGGCTGCACCTCGTACGAGTGCTGGCCGCTGCCGGTCGGATCGATGCGGCCGAGCTCGGCCCACGCCGGCTCGTCCGGCATCACGGTGCGGATGCCCTGACTGCCGTTCGCGATGCGCGGGACGGTCAGCACGACCTTGCGATCGGTCCCGGCCCACGCGAGCAGCGCGGCGACGTTCTCGAAGCGCATCAGCAGCTCCAGCGTCTTCTGGGTCGGTGTCAGCAGCTTCAGCGCGGCACGCTCGTGCAGCGCGTCGACCGGCTTCAGCCAGAGCTGCTCGACCAGCTCGTAGCCGTCGTGCACGGCGGTCTGGACCGGCGGCGCGACCGCGAGGAAGAAGCGCGTGTCGAAGCGTTTCGCGCGCCCGACCGGCGTGACCCAGTGGCTGAGATAGATCAGACGGTCGACCGCGAGGCGCAGCTCGAACGTCGTGCAGAACTCGCTCAGCGTGCGTTCGCCGCGGTGCAGCCAGCCGCGCCAGGGCGCGAGGCGTTCGGTGGCGACGTCGTCGACCTCGACCAGGCCGTCTGCGTTGCTGCCGAACAGCAGGCCCGACTCCTCGAAGCATTCGCGGACCGCGGCGATGTAGTAGTCGAGCCCGCCGGCGGCGATGCCGAGTCGGTCGCTCGCCTGCCGATCGTCGAGGCCGGCGCAGAACGCATGGGCCTGCCGGTCGCCCGCGTCGACGAGCCCGCCCGGAAAGACCCACGCGCCGCTGTTGTGGTCACCGCGTTCGGCGCGCCGCGACAGCAGCACGTCGATGCCGTCGGCGCCGTCGCGCACGACGACGACAGTTGCCGAAGGCCGCGGCGGTCGTTCAGGGGCCGCCTTCGGCGGCTGGGTGGTGTCGGTTTCGGGCATGGGCAGTCGATCGAACGGTCGCGATCCGAGTTTGGCACGACCGCGGCGGCGCCACCGGCCAGCGTCGGAGAGGTCTTACGAGCGGTGAGACGCGGCACCGTCACCGATCAAGGCCGAGCGCCTATCGCTCGCGCACGAGGACACCGCCATGATGAAGGCGTCGAGACATCGCGGCCCTCGCGACGTCGCAGCCCACAAGGAGTCCGAGATGCTTCACTATGCTGTCGTCTTCCTGGTGATCGCGTTGATCGCCGCCGTGCTCGGTTTCGGCGGTATCGCCGCCGGCGCCGCCGGCATCGCCAAGATCCTGTTCATCGTCTTCGTGATCCTCGCCGTCGCCACCTTCCTGTTCGGCCGCAACCGCGGCAGGTGACGGCGTCAAGCCGTCCGCTGAACAGGAGTCGCCGCGGGGAACCGTTCCACGGTTTGATCGAGCACCACCTCGGGCTCGTCCGCGGCGGCTTCCGTTTCGTTGTCGAGCTGGCTGCGCAGGCGCGCGCTGTCCAGGTCACCCGTCCAGCGCGCCACCACCACCGTCGCGACGCCGTTGCCGACGAGGTTCGTCAGGGCTCTCGCTTCGGACATGAAGCGATCGATGCCGAGGATCAGCGCGAGCCCCGCGACCGGCACGCCGCCGACCGCCGACAGCGTCGCGGCCAGCACGATGAAGCCGCTGCCGGTGATGCCGGCCGCCCCCTTCGACGTCAGCAGCAGCACCGCCAGGAGCGTGATCTGCTGGGTCAGCGTCATCGGCGTGTTGGTCGCCTGCGCGATGAAGACGGCTGCCATCGTCAGGTAGATCGAGGTGCCGTCGAGGTTGAACGAATAGCCGGTCGGGATGACGAGACCGACCACCGACTTGCGGACGCCGAGGTTCTCCATCTTCGCCATCATCCGCGGCAGCACCGACTCGGACGACGACGTGCCGAGCACGATCAGCAGCTCTTCCTTGATGTACTTGATGAACTTCCAGATCGAGAAGCCGTGCGCCCGCGCAATCAGGCCGAGCACGACGAAGATGAAGAACAGGCACGTCGTGTAGAAGGTCGCCATCAGCTTGCCGAGCGACAGCAGCGAGCCGACGCCGTACTTGCCGATCGTGAACGCCATCGCGCCGAAGGCGCCGATCGGCGCCACCTTCATGATGATGCCGACGATCGAGAACAGCACGTGCGAGCCCTTCTCGATCGCGTCGAACACCAGGGTGCCGCGGCCGCCGAAGCGATGCAGCGCGAAGCCGAACAGCACCGAGAAGAGCAGCACCTGCAGGATCTCACCCTTCGCGAAGGCGTCGACCACGGTGTTCGGGATGATGTTGAGCAGGAAGTCGACCGTGCCCTGCATCTTCCCCGGTCCGGTGTAGGCCGCGACGCTCTTCGTGTCGAGGGAATTCGGGTCGACATTCATGCCGGCGCCCGGCTGCACCACGTTGATGATGACGAGGCCGACGATCAGTGCGAGCGTGCTGACGATCTCGAAGTAGAGCAGCGCCAGCCCGCCGGTCTTGCCGACCTTCTTCATGTCTTCCATGCCGGCAATGCCGACCACCACGGTGCAGAAGATGATCGGCGCGATGATCATCTTGATCAGCTTGATGAAGCCGTCGCCGAGCGGCTTCATCGCCTCGCCGATGTGCGGCTGGAAGTGACCGAGCAGCACGCCGATGACGATGGCCGTGATGACCTGGACGTACAGCGAGTGATAGAACGGCTTCGCCTTGGCGACTGGGTCCATGGGCTGTCTCCTGGGTGGTGCTCGAGCGGCCGATCATCTGCCTGCCTCGAGAGGCCTGCAGTACGTAATCCTGCGAATCCCTGCGCGCGTGAGGCAGCGGCGGTCAGCGGCCGAGGCGCTCCAGCAGCGCCATCGCGGCGGCAGGCGCCCGCTCCTTGGCGCCGCTGATGAAATACAGGAAGACGTCGCGCGGCTTCTTCGGCGCGACGGCCGTCTCGACCTTCGGCAGGTCGGCCGGCTCTCCACCCGCCGCCCACGCCGTCGCGGCCTTCGCCCATGCGTCGAGGGCCTTGCCCGGATAGCCGGTGTCGACCTCGGGCTGGGTGCGCATCAGACGCGCATAGACGAAGTCGCCGGTCAGGTCGGCGAACGAGGGGTACTCATCGGAATCGGCGAACACCGTCGCCACCTGGTGCTTGCGAGCGAGCGCGAGGTATTCGGGCACCATGAAGCTCTCGTGCCGCACATCCATCGCGTGGCGCAGCGGCAGGCCGCCGACACGCTTTGGCAGCAGCTTCAGAAAGCCCTCGAAGTCGACCGCATCGAACCGCTTCGTCGGCATGAACTGCCAGACGATCGGGCCCAGCTTCGGGCCGAGCTCGGCGATCCCGCTGTTGATGAAGCGCTCGACCGACTCGCCCGCGTCGGCAAGCACTCGCTGCGTCGTCGCATAGCGCGACGCCTTCACCGAGAACACGAAGCCGTCCGGTGTCTCGTCGCGCCACTTCGCGAAGCTCTCCGCCTTCTGGGTCCGGTAGTAGGTGCCGTTGATCTCGATGGCGGTCAGGTGCTGCGCCGCGTACTCGAGCTCACGGTGATGGGCCAGCCCCTTCGGAAAGAAGTTGTCGCGCCAGGGCGCGTAGGTCCAGCCGCCGACTCCGACCCGAACCGCCGCCCCTTTCGCCATGCACCGCTCCCCTGTCGTCAGATCCTCTGCAGGCGTTCACCGCGAATGCGGACCCGGTCGCCGACGCGAAGACCGCCGACCTGCGCTGGGGTGAACGTGCGCTGACGTCCATTGTCGAGCCGAACGGTCACCCGATAACCGGTCACGCCGGAGCGGTGGTTGCGCTCGAGGTTGTTGCCGGCGACCGCGCCGCCGGCAGCGCCGATCACGGTCGCCGCGGTGCCCCCGAACACCTGGTTCCCGAGCACGCCACCGACCACGCCGCCGGCAACGGCGCCTGCGCCGGAGCCCTTCGGACGCGTCTTGATCGGATCGATCGCGACGATGCGGCCGAGGCTCGCACTCGGGATGTGACGCTGCGCTTGGGCGTCCGGCGGCCCGTCGGAAGGTGCGCTGAACGCGCTGATCGGCGGCGCGGCCAGGGCGATCGCCGCGACGGCGGCGAGCAGGGGGCGAACGAGAACGCGGGTCATGGCAGACTCCTTGACTTGAGGGTGGTGCCGGCGACGCGGGCACGTCGCCGCGTGCGAGAAACAAGTGTCGCCCGGGAGCGTACGCCCCGCTGTAGGCCCGCAGTCCCAGGCGCTGTCGGAGCCGAGCGCTGCAGAGGTTCGCATTGCCTCCCGCCGGAGTTGCACATCGCATGGTGCCGGCGCCCTCCTACTGCGCGGCGCAGCTTCCGCCGATGGGCGCCTTCGCCGTGTGTCGGCACGATGCGTTTCGGTACGCACGCGGGTGCGAGGGAGCAGACGATGGCCATCGATGCGGATTGGGTCGACGATGTGCGGCGTTGGTGCCTTGCCGGCGACGGTGTCGAGGGCGGTTACGCGACCCGTCCGGCGGCGGACTCGGTCGGCGATGGCAGCGATGCGATCGGCTACGAGGCGGCCGTGCCCGCCTTGCAATCGCGCCACTGGCCCGATGCGCCGCCCCACGCAGCGGTGACAGCCGTCTGAACCCTCCGCTGACTTCCCCTGCTGAAGGTCGCACCCCCATCGAGGCCGGCGCGCGTTCGCATCGACTGAAAGTCCGCGCCGACCTGCCGCACCCTCGCCGTCACCACGGGTCGACATACCGCCCGGAGGCCGGCCCGATGCGGGCCGATGCCAGACCGCGAACGAGCCAGCTTCGCGTCTCCGCCGGATCGATGACGGCATCGATCTCGAGCGTCGACGCCATGTTGATCGCCTTGCCGTTCTCGTACTGCTCGGCCACCAGCCGCGCGTAGAGCGCCTCGCGCTCGGCGCCCTCGGGCGCCTGGGCGAGCTCCTTGCGGTAGCCGAGCCGCACCGCGCCTTCGAGGCCCATCGCACCGAACTCGCCGCTCGGCCACGCGACGGTCGCGACGGTCGCATGGAAGCCGCCGCCGGTCATCGCCATCGCGCCCAGCCCGTAGCCCTTGCGCAGCACGACCGCGAAGAACGGCACGCGCAGATGAGCGGCGACGACGAACATCCGGCTGACGTGGCGGACCTGCGCCTGGGTCTCGATCTCGGGCCCGACCATGAAGCCGGGCGTGTCGACGAGCGAGACGATCGGCAGACCGTGCGCGTCGCAGAGCTGCATGAAGCGCGCCGCCTTGTCAGCCGCATCGGCGTCGATCGCGCCGCCGAGATGGGCCGGATTGCTGGCCAGCAGGCCGACCGGGCGCCCTTCGATGCGCACCAGCGCGGTCAGGATGCCGACCCCGAAGCCGGCGCGCAGCTCGAGCAGCGAATCGGTATCGGCGAGCCCGCGCATGAGCGCACGCATGTCGTAGACGCGGACGCGGTTCTCGGGCAGCGCGTCGCGCAGGCGCAGCGGATCGGGCGCGCTCCAGTTGGGCAGCGGGCCCTGGAAAAAGGACAGGTAATGGCGCGCCGAGCGCACCGCGGCAGCCTCGTCATCGACCTCGATGTCGATCACGCCGTTGACCCGCTGCACCGCGCTCGGACCGATCGCCTCCGGCGGGTGGACGCCGAGGCCGCCGCCTTCGACCATCGCCGGCCCGCCCATCCCGATGTTGCTGTCGCGGGTCGCGATGATCACGTCGCTGCAGCCGACCAGCGCGGCATTGCCGGCGAAGCATCGGCCGGCGACGATGCCGACGACCGGAACCTGGCCGCTGAGCCGCGCATAGCTTGCGAAGGTGGCGACGTGCAAGCCGGCGATGACGGCGGCATCGGTGTCGCCCGGTCGTCCGCCGCCGCCCTCGGC
>Ga0307405_10000341_pt1 | contig 17410 bp, 22 predicted proteins | sample 322Cmetagenome_2_FD_203311 | JGI IMG/M metagenome (GOLD analysis project Ga0307405, IMG submission 203311) | Maize rhizosphere microbial communities from greenhouse at UC Davis, California, United States - 322HYB-C-1 | ecosystem: Host-associated > Plants > Roots > Rhizosphere > Soil | place...
GCGGTTCTCGGTGATTGTGCGATAATTGCCTTACCGTTTAAATCGTTATCATTAAGAAATTAAGGCCATTAAGGTTTGATCAACGTTTTATAAACAAAGCAAACAAGCTACTAGACAAGTTGTTTTCCCTAAACCCTAAACCCTAAACCCTAAACCCTAAACCCTAAACCCTAAACCCTAAACCCTAAACCCTTTCTTATCCCACCAAAACCGAAGTCATGGTTAGCGAACCACCAACAGCTTTGTCATTAAAGAAAGATACCTCTTCCTTATCATTTTTCATACCGAGGGTATAAATTAATGGCAAATAATGTTCTGGTGTAGGAATCGCCAACATCGCATCGATACCCAGGTTACGATAATTGATTAAAGGTTTGTGGTCGCCATTGGCAATTAAATTTTTAAACTTATCATTCATTTCAATCGCCCAATCATAACCGCCACCATTAATCATTTCCCAGCTTAACATGCGGAGGTTGTGTACCATGTTTCCGCTGCCCAAAACCAATATCCCTTTTTTACGGAGCGCATAAATTTCTTTGGCGATTTCATAATGCTGTTCCGGCGATTTGGTATAATCGATACTTAATTGCAAAACTGGAATATCGGCATTTGGGTACATGTGTTTTACCACTGTCCAGGTGCCATGATCTAAACCCCAATCGTGGTCTAAACCAACGGGAGTGGAGTGAATTAAATTCGGAATTTCTGCAGCCAGTTTGGGAGCTCCTGGGGCAGGATATTGAACATCAAAAAGTGCTTGCGGAAAACCACCAAAATCGTGAATGGTGCTCGGAAAATCCATTGCAGTAACAAAGGTTCCATGTGTGTACCAATGCGCCGACACCACTAATACTGCTTTTGGCACTGGAATATTTTTTGCCAATTCAGCCCAGCTCTGACTAAACTCATTGTTTTCGATCCCGTTCATTGGGGAGCCATGACCAATAAAAAGTGCAGGCATTAATTCGGTTTGAGGTAAGCGCTGGGTAAAACTTCTGAATTGAGATAGTGTAGACATGATTATTGGGTTTGTCTGATAGAAATTTAAATAATCGTCCTCCTGAACTTGTTTCAGGATCTAATGAGAAAGATTCCGGGTCAAGCCCGGAATGACGATCTCCTCAATTATTTCGCCTGAACGAATTCAAGGTTTAATTTAATGGCTACATCTTTTGCAACGCCGGCGCCAGTTGGATCATATTTAATGTTATAATCTAAACGGTTGATGGTTGTTGTAGCACCAAATCCGGCTTTAGTATTGCCTTGCTGATCTTTAGCCGTACCACCGTAAACAACAGCAAATTTTACATCTTTGGTTACATCGCGGATGGTTAATTTACCACTTAATTCATAGTTGTTTCCACTTAATTTTTTGAAAGAAGTGCTTTCGAACTTCATCGTAGGATAAGTCGCCACATTAAAAAAATCGTCAGTTTTTAAGTGGCCATCTCTCATATCAACACCTGTAGTAATGCTATTTACATCAACAGTAAAGCTGATTTTAGCATCCGTCAAATCTGGTTTAGAAGCTGTAACCGTTCCGTCGAATTTTTTAAAAGAACCGTCAACGAAAGAAATACCCATGTGTTTAACCGAAAAGTTAACAAATGAATGCATCGGATCTATTTTCCAGCTCGTTTGCGCAAATGATGCCACACTGATTGAGGTAGCGATCAGAAATAAGAATAATTTTTTCATCAGTTTATAATTTAGTTTTAACTGTGATGAAGCGATCAGATTTTTCACCAATCTGGTTTGAAAAATCACGATGGTTTCATAGCTAGTGAATTGATTTAGATACAAATATAGTTGAGTATCAGCCGATCAGTCTTGACGTATGATAAGAAATTTGAGGTTAGTATATGGCTTACAGGCTATTGTCTATGAGCCATCAACTATTTCACCTCATCCAGTGTTTTTCTGCTATCCATTGATGCCGCTTTATAAACCGAGGGTGTAATTCCCGTTACTTTTTTAAACTGTGCCGATAAGTGTGCAACACTGCTGTAATTCAGTTGATAGGCAATTTCACTTAATGTGAGTTCACCATAAGTGAGCATTTCTTTTGCTTTTTCTATTTTTTGAGCAATAAAATACTTCTCGATAGTTTGATTTTCCACTTCCGAAAAAATAGCACTTAAGCTTGTATATTCCAGTTTTAACTGCTCGCCGAGATAGGCAGAAAGATTGATTTTTAATGGCTCTTGGGTATAGTGTACCAGATTAATAATTGCGGTTTTAATCTGCTCGGCAATCTGGGTTTTCCTATCCTCAAGTAATTCGAACCCAAAATGAGTCAAATTATCGGATATCTTGATTTTCTCCTCTGGAGAAATATTTTCAGCCAAGGTAACTTCGCCAAGTTCAACCAATAATGGTTTAAAGCCGAGCTTTTCAAGCTCAGCTTTAACCACCATTTTACAACGGTTGCATACCATGTTTTTGATATGCAGCTTCATTAGTTCGATTTTATGGTTTCAGAAACGTCACCGCAATCAAACATCATACTTCCATAATATGGATTTTCGATGTTCTCTTTTTCGTTTAACCAGCTTGCCTTTGCCATTGGGCAATGTTGAATGTAAACGGTCTTGCTATTAAACTTTAAACCCTTTAAGGTCTTGATCATGGCATAAGAAATTCCTTCAAAAGCTTTTCTTTGTGTCTTAATGTCATTAGAACCTGCAAGTTGCGCCGCTTTACTTTTAATGATGGCCGCTTGTTCCATAAATGTTTTATGCTGATCGGCAGGTAAATCTTTATGGTTAACCGCATTTACTTTTGCCGATAAAACCTTTACTTTTTCGATGGCTAAGTCTTTTTTGTCGGTTGCTAAAGCATTTTTCACATCGTAATAAGCTGTTAGCACCTGATTTAAAGCTAGATCTGTTTTGCTTTGTGCGTAAGTGAAAGCTGTTGTTGCGATTGTTATGATGGCAACTATTCCTAATATTTTTTTCATCTGTTTTATATTATTTTTAATGGAGATGAAGCGATCATGGTTTTAATCTGACTGAAATTAAATCTGAAAAACCATGATGGTTTCATCTGTTATTTTATTTTAAAACGTTAAAGAAATTAAACTCTGCCCTAAGCAGGTACATATTTTTGGTATATCGGTTATCCATATTTCCAGTCGCCTGAAAACGGTAGCCCAAATCGATACGGGTGGTACTGTTCAAAATCACTTGTATGGCAGGCGCTATATCCAGATAAGACTGGCCGCTACTTGGATCTGTTTTTCCCAATAACTCTAAATACACATTAAAGTTTGGCTGCTTGTAATCCTTGTAAACCACTGGCAAAACCAAATAACCCGATGATAAACTATACGATACCATATTTTTTGGCTGCGGCATTCCGGCAATTTGCCTATCGCTGTTTTCGAAAGCATGTGCATAACCCAAAGTGGTTGATAGAGCCAGTTTGTGCAAAAGCTGCGTGAAAATTAATCCACCCTGCAGACCACTATTATCACCTTCGAGGTTAATGTCTCTGGTGTAGGTTTGCCTCTTGCTGGTACTTATTCTCCCAAAAGCTGCAGCCCTGAAGTGGCTATGTGCTTCATCCAGTGATAAAAACCGATACTTGGCGTAAAGACTCCCACCTTCTAAACGGTATTTTCCGTCCATATCAGATAAAAAACCTTGTGCATGCATCATCAGGTTTTTATTAAAGCCAATCATTACTTCTGGAATAGTTCTGCTTACAAAACCAGGATTGTTGAACATGCCTTCATTCGTAATTCTTGCACCTATCGATTTGGTTGGCATATTACTGGCGGGCTCGGTAAATACATAGAGTTCTTGTGCAAAACCATTTGTATAGACGCCAATCATCATCAGCGCCAATACGAGTATTCTTTTCATCTTAAGAAAGAACTAAGTGATAAATACGCGTTTTTTTTCCGTTAACTACGCCAGTACCACTCGCATAAGCATCAGAATTAGCACTTGTAGCTTGTTTTTTAAATGCTGAACCTGAGATGAAATTTTTGTCCACTACACTGGCTTTTATAAGCCCATTAAGTGTTTTGCTTTTCGCATTTACAAAACGATATACATTGCCATCAACAACTGCCTGACCTTTATCGTCTATTTTTACCTGGTTAAAATTGAAACTTGCTGTTAAACCACCAACCGAAAAACCAGCATCCTGAACCTTTTTGCGAACCAGATCAAGATTGATGTTGGCGTCTTTCTTAAAAGTTAAAACAAAGATATTTTTGTTCAGATCGGGTTTTACGCTACTGATAAAGTTTAAAGTCTCTAAAGATTTTTGTGTAGCGTTAGAACACATAGAACAGGTTAAACCTGTTACCTGTAAATCTGCTGAAGATATTTGTTGCGCCGATACCTTAACGGCGAAGAATAGCATAATGATGCCGAATATTTTTATCGCTTTCATGATTTTTTTGAATTAGAATAATTTTTTAAGCTATCGTCTCCTTTGAATTCATTTCAGGGGCACATAGCAAAATGGATCCTGAACCAAGTTCAGGGTGAAGAAGAGATTAGAAAATCCTAATTCCTAAAAATACAATTGAAAATATGCAGGGCGATCCGCGAGGAGAGTGGTGGGGCCTTATTCGAAATTTTACTAAAAAACGCTGGCGTAATGTTAGTGAGAAATTCTAAAACCGGAGGATGAAGAAAAAGCTGGATCGAAAAGAGCTTTGGCATTTGTACCTGAGCCTCACTGTGGTGACTATCTTTAACCTTTACAGTTACCTGCGTATTTTTGCAACAACCATCATCTTTCTTTTCGGCAGGAATGTCTTTGCAGAATTTGCAGGAAACTTCATTGCTGAAAAGTTTAACATTTTCCAGTTTGCCTCCACAGAAATGGAGACTTAAAGCCAAACCCATAACACTAACTGCATAGAATACAGCCAAAGAAAGTGCTATTTTTTGTTTTAACTTCATTAATACAAAGGTAATGGAAAAAATATCGAATAATGCTGGTAATTATTTATTGAATTTCATTTTTTAGCTTACTTTAGCCTTAAACACCAATTAAATGAAGAAAATATTATTATTCCTCTGCACCTTTTCGATACTTTCAGCCTTTGCTGCAAAGCCCAAAAATCAATATGTACGCATTAAAACCGAGTTTGGAGAATGCATCGTTAGGCTATATAATCAAACCCCTTTACACCGGGATAACTTTTTGAAATTAACCAAATCGGGATATTACAACGGTGTTTTATTTCACCGGGTAATTAAAGATTTTATGATTCAGGGCGGTGATCCCGATTCTAAAAATGCCAAACCTGATTCTTTATTGGGTGAGGGTGGACCTAAATATACCATTCCGGCAGAGTTTAATGATAGCTTGTTTCACAAGAAAGGCGTTCTGGCTGCGGCTAGGGAAGGTGATGATGTTAATCCGGCCAAAGCATCGAGTGGTAGTCAGTTTTACCTGGTTCAGGGAAAAGTTTTTACCGATCAGCAATTGGATAATGTAGAAGAAAAACGACTTAAATTCAAAATTCCTGAATGGCAGCGTGAGGTATATAAAACGATAGGTGGCACGCCTCATTTGGATAGAAACTATACCGTTTATGGTGAAATAGTGGTTGGTTTGGATATGGTTGATAAAATAGCTGTTCTGGCAACTGATAAAAACAATCGCCCAAAGCAAGATGTAAAAATGGAAGTCACGGTTTTGAAAAGAAGAGCGGCAAAAAAATTGGAGAAACAGCTGTTACAAGCTTCTTGGAAAGATAAGGTGGTTATGTAATTAATGGATCTTGTCTGTTGTTGAAAAAGAATAAAAGCCGAATTTGATCATTTTGAATTTCATAGAACACGGAAGTCTGATTCGTTATCCTTCCTTTTCTACATTGATCGTAAATTGAAGCCTCAAAAATTTCAGGTTGTGCTTTTATTATTTTAAGGATTTTATTTGCTTGTTTTAAGAACTTTTTTGCTGATTGTTCACTGAATTTATCCAGAATGAAGAAAAAAATAGCATCAAAAGTTTCTTTTGCTTCATCGGTCCAAAATATGGGCAAACTCATAAATATTTAGCATACCGTTTCATTACCTCGTCATGAGGTGTTAATTTCCCTTCTTCAGCTTGCTTTAATCCTCTTTTAATACCCTCTTGAACATGTTTCGGTAGTTCCTCTAAAACAACCTTTTCGCTGTAGTTTAAAAGCATGTCTAACTCTGACAAAAGATTTTCGTCATCTGTTTCGAATACTTTTTTTGCGATCTCTATTTTTAGCTCTTCAATGCTCATAAACAAATTTAACGAAAGCAAATCTGAATTACTAAGCATTTATTTAATTAATTTCTAAATTTACCGCCCACAACAATTGAAATTTACTGAATGAAGATTATCTCCTATAACGTTAATGGGATTAGGGCGGCAAGTACCAAAAACTTTTTTGGCTGGCTACAAGCTACAGATGCTGATATGGTCTGCCTGCAGGAAGTAAAAGCTTTGCCACTGCAGATTCCTGAAATTATTGCCCTGATTGAGCAACTTGGCTACCATCATTATTGGTTCCCTGCTGAAAAAAAGGGATATAGCGGCGTGGCAATTCTGACCAGAATTAAACCGAATCATATCGAATTTGGCTGCGGTGAAGAATGGATTGATAAAGAGGGTAGGATTTTAAGGGCCGATTTTGATGATTTTTCTTTAATGAGTCTCTATATGCCATCTGGCTCAAGCGGAGATGAACGTCAGGTTAAAAAGTACGAATTTATGCGGTTCTTTGATGAGTACATTGGAGCGTTACGTAAAGAGATTCCTAATTTGATTGTAAGTGGCGATTACAATATCTGTCATACTGCTATAGATATCCATAATCCTAAATCAAATGCCAATTCATCAGGCTTTTTACCGGAAGAACGGGAATGGATGCAGTTGTTTCTGGAAAATGGTTTCATCGATACTTTCCGTCATTTTAATAAAGACCCGCACCATTATACCTGGTGGAGCTACCGTGCCGGCTCGAGAGGAAAGAATTTGGGTTGGCGGATCGATTACCATTTGGCTACAAAGCCTATGGAAAACCGTTTGAAAAATGTTAGAATTTTACCCGACGCAATCCATTCCGATCATTGTCCGGTTCTTTTAGAAATCGATTAATGTATTTGGTTAACCGTTTTGTTGTTCACGATTAACCGATTTAAATAGTTAACCAATTAACCTTCAACTAACCAAATGTTAATCACAAATATAAAAGGCCTGGTGGGCTTACATTCCAAAGATAAATTAGTGCTGCGTGGCGGTGAATTAGATTCGTTACCTGTTCTTGAAAATGCCTGGCTTTTAATTGAAGATGATCTGATCAAGGATTTTGGAAAGATGGATTCAATCCCATCTCACATCTCAAATCTCTCCCCTCAAATCTCTGCAGAAGGCAGGTATGTTTTCCCTTCATGGTGTGATAGCCATACACACATTGTGTTTGCTGCTTCGCGCGAGGAAGAGTTTGCCATGAAAATCCAAGGCAAAAGCTACGAAGAAATTGCCGCGGCGGGTGGTGGGATTCTAAATTCGGCTAATAAACTCCAAAAAGCTTCGGAAGATGAATTATTTGAAAGTGCATCTGTGCGGTTAAAGCAAATGATCCGTCTGGGGACCGGCGCCGTTGAAATAAAAAGCGGGTATGGATTAACCACGGAGAGTGAAATCAAAATGCTCAAGGTGATCCGCAGGCTAAAAGATCAGTTCCCGATTCCCGTAAAAGCAACTTTCTTGGCTGCTCATGCTTATCCAGCTGAATTTAAAAACAACCATCAGGGATACATCGATTTAATTATCAATGAAATGCTGCCTCAAATAGCAGAAGAAAAACTGGCTGATTATATTGATGTTTTTTGCGAAAAAGGGTTTTTCTCTGTCGAAGAAACCGATCAGTTATTAAAGGCTGGTGCAAAATACGGACTAAAACCAAAAGTACATGCCAATCAGCTTTCCGTTTCGGGGGCAGTGGAAGTTTCTGTGCAAAATAGCGCAATTTCAGTTGATCACCTCGAAGAAAGTGATGAAGAAACGATCCGAACGTTAAGAAATGCTGATACCATTGTAACATTACTCCCTTCTTGTTCGTTTTACCTAGGTATTCCTTTTGCTGATGCCAAAAGCTTTATAAGAGCCGATTTACCTGTTGCTTTGGCTACCGATTACAATCCAGGTTCAACACCTTCAGGAAATATGAATTTTGTAGTGTCACTTGCGTGTATTAAAATGAAGATGTTTCCTGAACAGGCGATAAATGCTGCAACATTAAATGGTGCGGCAGCAATGGAGATGAGTGAAGATTATGGAAGCATTACCGTTGGTAAAAAAGCGAACCTGTTTATAACCAAACCGATGCCTTCAATAGCCTATTTGCCATATAGTTTTGGTGAAACGCAAATAGAAACGGTTATTTTAAACGGTGAAATTTATAATGGATAACCTTAAAATATATTCGCAGGGCGACATCGACCGTTTAATCATCGCTCGTGATGGCGAAACTAAACTGGGCGAAAAAGTTGCTGTCTTATCCTCATGGGATGAATTAGAAGGGTCAAGTGCGAAATTTGTATTGTTGGGTGTTCCAGAAGACATCGGCGTGCGTGCAAACTTAGGTATTGCAGGTGCAGCCTCTATGTGGCGGCCAAGTTTGGTGGCTTTTTTAAATACCCAAAGCAACCGCTTTTTAACCGGTGCAGAGATTTTGATTTTAGGCCATTTCGAAATCAATGAGCCCGAAGATTCTTCAATAATGGGTTTAAGAAACAAAGTAGCACAGATTGATGAGCTGGTTTATCCTGTAATTGAAAAAATAGTAGCTGCAGGTAAAATACCCATTGTAATTGGTGGTGGCCATAATAATGCCTACCCAATAATTAAGGGTACTTCTTTGGCACATAAAAGCCCAATAGCGGTTTTAAATGTGGATGCACATGCTGATTTAAGAGAACTGGAAGGTAGGCATAGCGGGAACGGATTTTCTTATGCGATAAAAGAAAACTATCTGAATAATTATTTCATGTATGGCTTGCATCAAAACTATAATAATGAAGCTATTTTAAATCAAATAGATTCGAACCCAAAGCTTAAGACTCTGTTTTTTGACGATATTTTAATCGGGACTGACTTTACTGACATGGTGAATGAAATAGGTTCAGTTGCAGGTTTGGAAATCGATCTTGACTGCGTTCAAAATGTACTTTCCAGTGCCGAAACACCATCTGGTTTCGCAGTTAACGATATTAGAAAACTGATTTTAACTAGCGCAAAGAAGTTTTCTTATTTGCACTTATGCGAAGGGGCAGCCCGAATGTTGGATGGGAGGGTGAGTAGGTTAACCGCTAAACTGGTTGCTTATCTGGTGAGCGATTTTGTTAAGGGACATTAACCTAAATGCGTCACCCTGAATTTATTTCAGGGTCTTTCTTGTTTTATTAATTGGGACTTACGCCCTGGAATAGATCCTGAAATAAATTCAGGATGACGGCCTAAAAAATGGAAAGCCCTTACAGGTGCTCAGCTTCGTACTTCTCACCAGCTTTCAGCATCAACTCAATCTGTTTCAGGTCTTCAGCAGTTAATTCCTCCTTTTCCTGTAACTCGAATACCGCAATCATATTGTCTTCGTATTGTTTTTCGGTTTTGATAACGATTTCCTGTGGCATGCTGGTAAGCTTAAAATTTTATAATTTCTGTTGGCGTAATGCAAAAATCCAACCTGATGTCGTGTTCATTTACATCATCGATTTTTTCAATAGCAGGGGACAAAGATAAGCCTATTTTTTGAGCATTTATATCCTGTAAAAAACGATCGTAAAAGCCCTTGCCATAACCCACCCGGTAACCTTGTTTATCGAAAGCTAAAAGCGGAATAACAACAAGATCTACTTCGCCCTCATGTAGGTTTCCTTTTTGCGGTTCCAGGATGTTATAAAGGTTTTTCCTTAAATCGCCTGCACCTAAATATTCGTGATTGGTCATTAAAGCGGTTTCAAAATCGGCTTTAGGTACAATGATTTTAATTTCTGGGTGATTTTTATTAAGCCATTCGATCAGTAAAAAAGTATTGGGCTCTTTTTTTTCGGTAATAGGCAAAAAAATGTGGAGGGTTTTAATTTGGCTAAAATCGAGCGATTTAAACTCATTTAAGAGGGCTTCGCTTAGGCTTTCGTATGCTGTGTCGCTCAGCAATAATCTTTCTTTTAGCGCTTGCTTTCTGATTTCGGCTTTTAACATAATAACAAAGATAATGTTTTTCAAACCTCGCAGGTTTCGAAAACCCGCGAGGTTTTGTGGCCTAAGATCTAAAGGCTTTGGTTAAATAAACCCGATAGCAGCGTAAAATCCGAAGGTGAGGCACGAGCCAAGGTTTTGAAGCGAATAGCGGGACTGTCGTAGCCCAAGCGCACGAACCTTGCTTTTCTAAAAAATGACCACCTTAGTCATCCTAGTACATCAAAGAAATACTGTTATTTGACATTATGGGTTTAAACCTCACAGGTTTATGAAACCAAAAAGCCACTGAAGTATTCACTTTAGTGGCTTTCATATATTTTAATCAAATTATTTTACACGCTCAACGTACTCGCCGGTACGGGTATCGATTTTAATTTTGTCTCCTTGGTTTACAAACATCGGAACTTTTACCTCAACACCGTTTTCTAATGTTGCAGCTTTTAATGCATTTGTAGACGTATCACCTTTAACAGCTGGCTCCGAATAGGTAATTTCGAATTCAGCAAAGTTTGGCAATTGAGCCATAATCGCTTCTTCACTTTCCATAGAAACGATAATGTTCATGCCTTCCTTTAAGAATTTAATAGCCGAACCGAATAGTGATTTCTCAACGTTAAACTGTTCGTAATTGTTATTGTCCATTACTACCAGATAATCACCTTCTTCGTATAAATATTGATAATCATTGGTTTCAACGCGGCAGATTTCTACAGCCTCGTCGGTATTCATACGTGCTTCAACAATTCTGCCCGATTTGATGTTACGGAATTTACCGGTGTAAAATGCTCCACCTTTTCCTGGTGTACGGTGATTCCATTCGTCAACAGTAACCAGCTCGTTGTTTATGCGAAGAATGTTACCTGTTTTAATTTCTGATGCTTTTGCCATATTGTGTTATCCTAAATTGGATTTATATTTCAGTTTTTCGTGACGGCAAAGGTAAAATTATTTTGATAAAAACCTATAAAGGTTTAAGGTATAAGGCTTAGGGTTTAAGAAAATTTAAACCTTCAACTATGCTATTTTACCCGCTCCATATATTCGCCGGTTTTGGTGTCAACTTTAACCTTATCTCCCTGGTTAATAAATAGAGGTACCCTAATTTCAGCACCGGTTTCTACGGTGGCATATTTTTGTGCACTGGTAGAGGTGTCGCCTTTTACAGCGGGTTCAGAGTAGGTAATTTCTAACTCTACGCTATTAGGAAGCTGTGCGACAATTGGTTCATCACTTTCAAAAGCGATGGTAACATTCATGCCCTCCTTTAAAAACTTAATCGAGTTTCCGAAAAGCAACTTGGGGATATTATACTGCTCAAAAGTGTTGTTGTCCATCACCACCAAATAATCGCCATCTTCATAAAGATATTGATAGTCGTTGGTTTCTACACGGCAAATGGTCACCTCTTCATCGGTCCGGAAACGATATTCTACAATTTTGCCGGTTTTTACGTTGCGCATGCGGGCCTGATAAAAAGCCCTTAAATTTCCTGGAGTACGGTGAATGTACTCTTCTACACTTACCAACTCTCCGTTAAAACGAAGCACATTTCCGCTTTTTACTTCTGATGCCTTTGCCATTTTATAATGAAATCTAGTTTTGTTAATTTTTGAGCACCAAAGTTAAAAAAAGGAATGATGATTTGGAAAGGAAAAACCGTAGTTCATTGGTTCAATAGTCATTAGTTCATGGTATTGATGCATTCGCATGATGATTCAGATTTTTGTCTTATTGACTATTCACCGAAAAAAATCCCCGTATAAAAGAAATGCCTTTGGGAACCACTCCAAAGGCATAATCAACCTAAACCTCAAACTAAACTATGAAAAACTCTTTGCCTTTGCGGGCTATATATCTTGATTCCGAAACACGGAAATATGATCTTTTACTTGAAGAGATAAATTAAATAATTGTTTCTCTTTTTGGTGGTGCAAAGGTAAGTATAATATGTGAATTACAAAATGTTTTTTAAAAAATTTATTTTTAATACAAATGTATGACAAAAAAGACTAATTGTAAGTGGTAGGTTTTAATCTTAACTTACTTGTAATCTGATATTTGTATCTGTTTTGTGCAGAAATCGTATTCTTGTATTTGGTTGGAGCCAATTATCATTAGCCGGTCCTTCCCAAAATTCTCGATCAGTTCGCGGTACCAATTTATTCCCTGAACGTCTAAATTGCTCGTTGGCTCGTCTAAAAATAAAATTGGTGTATCGGTACAACATGCCAAAGCTAGTTTGGTTCTTTGCTTCATTCCCGATGAAAAGTACTTTATTTCTTTGTTAGCTGCTTTTTCTAATCCCAGTATGGTGATCAGCTTTTTTGAATCGAGCCCCGGAGCAAAATTTTTGAACTTAAAATGGAAATCAATGCTCTCTTTTAAGGTAAATGTTTCCACCAGTTCGAGATATGGTGCAGCCAGGCTGATGTATTTATAGATATTTTCTACAGAAATCTCTTTGGTGTCTGAGAATGAAATTTCTCCTTCGGAAGGAGATAAGCTGCCCGTTAAAACGCTTAATAAAGTCGATTTGCCAGAGCCATTGGGTCCTAATATTGCATAACTGTTACCAGAGGTGAATTCAGTGCTTAAATTCCTGAAAATCCACTCTTTGTTAAACCTTCTGCCAGCATTTTGTAAAGTGATATTCATTTGGGTTAAGCGCTAGGCGTTTGGAGTTTGGCGGTGATCGTTTTTATCATGCAAACGCTATTATCAACACCAATGTATTGCCCGTAGTTGGGCGTGATGTGATAACCCACCTTTTGGTAAAGTGCAATGGCCTCAGGCTGTTTTTTGCCTGTTTCTAAAACGCATGTAGTAAAACCGAGTTCAGCAGCCCAGTTTTCCAATTCATTTAAAACTTTAGCAGCTATGCCTTGCTTCCTATGATCTGGGTGTACAAACATTCTTTTAACTTCGGCTTCTGTTGCTGAAAACGGCTTTATGGCACCACAGCCAACAGCAGTTTCATTTTGATAAGCTACAACAACCTCTTTAATGGTATCAACCTTGTTAAATTGAGCATAAAAAGAATGGTCGTCACCATCTCTAACAGCTAAATCTTTATCCAATAAAGCCACCAAAGTCCTAAAATCGGTGTTGTCTGAATCGGTTCTGATTAGCGTTAAATCACTCATGAATATTTATTTGAATTTGTTTAGGCAATGGTTTTTACCCTCCACCTTAATTAGCTTCCCATTCCAAAGCCCTTCATTACCCCACGGTTAGAATTACGGATAAAATCTACAATTTCATCACGGATTTCCGTTGGTTTAAATTCAGCCTCGATCATGTCTAAAGCTTTAGTTACATTATTGTGTTTTACGAAAAGTACACGGTAAATCTCTTGGATCTCGTCAATCTGTTCGTTGGTAAAACCTCTTCTACGCAAACCAACAGAGTTGATGCCCGCATAAGAAAGTGGTTCGCGCGCTGCTTTAACATAAGGAGGAACATCTTTACGTACCAATGAACCACCGGTTACGAAAGCATAAGAACCCACTTTAACAAACTGATGTATTGCAACCAAACCTGCCAAAACAACATTGTTTCCAATGGTAATGTGGCCAGCCAAAGTAGTACTGTTCGAGAAAATGCAGTTGTTGCCAACTTCACAGTCGTGCGCAATATGCGAGTATGCCTGAATTAAACAATTGCTACCGATAGTGGTTTTCCATTTATCTTTTGTACCTCGGTTAATGGTTACACACTCGCGGATAGTCGTATTGTCGCCAATTTCTGCGGTGGTAACTTCACCGGCAAATTTTAAATCCTGTGGCTCGCCAGAAATAACAGCACCAGGAAAGATGCGGCAGTTTTTGCCGATACGTGCACCATCCATAATGGTTACGTTTGATCCGATCCAGGTTCCTTCTCCAATTACAACGTCTTTATGTATCACTACAAAGGGTTCGATTACCACGTTTTCGGCAATCTTTGCCTGCGGATGTATGTATGCTAAAGGTTGTATCATTATTGGGCGGGTTCTGCTTGTTTAATTTTTGAAATTTGGGCCATCATTTCGGCTTCGACAACGATTTTTTCGCCAACCATACCTACGCCTTTCATCTGGGCAATACCCCGTCTGATCGGTTCAAGTAAATCGCAACGGAAAACAATAGTGTCGCCAGGAAGTACCTGAGCTCTAAAACGTACGTTATCTATCTTTAAGAAATAAGTTAAATAATTTCTAGGATCTGGAACGGTACTTAGTACTAAAATACCGCCAACCTGAGCCATTGCCTCAATTTGGATTACACCCGGAAAAACCGGTGCGCCAGGGAAGTGACCTCTAAAAAACTCCTCGTTCATGGTTACGTTTTTAACACCAACCACGTGGTTTTTCGAAAGCTCTAATATTTTATCTACAAATAAAAATGGTTGACGGTGCGGCAAAATGTCCATAATCTGAACAACATCATATAATGGCTTTGCACTCGGATCGTACACCTTTTGTATTTTTTTGTTTTTCTCTTTTTTAATCGCTGCTTTAATTTTTTTGGCAAAAGCAACATTTGCTGCGTGGCCAGGGCGTGCAGCCATAATGTGGCCTTTTAAATGCATGCCAACCAAAGCTAAATCGCCGATCATATCTAATAATTTATGACGGGCAGGCTCGTTTTGGTAACGCAGTTCCATGTTGTTCAGAATTCCCTGTGGGGCAACATCGATATCTTTACGGTTAAATAATTTAGCAAGGTGGCTTAATTCATCTTTGGTAACCTCTTTATCTACAATTACAATGGCGTTATTTAAATCGCCACCTTTAATTAAATTGTGTGATAACTGGTATTCCAATTCGTGTAAGAAACAGAAGGTACGGCAAGAAGCAATTTCTTTCTTAAACTCTGCAATGGTATTAATACCGGCGTGCTGGCTGCCCAAAACAGGAGAATTATAATCGATCATACACGTAAAACGATAGTCGTCTAACGGCATGGCTACAATTTCTACTTTTCTATCTTCTTCGGTATAGGTAATGTTATGTGGAATGGTGAAATATTCGCGATCTGCATTTTGCTCAACTGTACCAACTTCTTCCAGTAAATCAACGAATTGGATAGAGCTCCCGTCCATAATTGGAGTTTCTGGCCCGTCTAATTTAATTAGTACGTTATCGAGGTCCATACCAACCAGCGATGCCATTACGTGCTCTACAGTGCTCACGCTGGCGCCATTTTGGGTAAGCGTAGTGCCTCGTGAAGTATCGGTAACGTTATCTGCATCGGCTTCGATAATCGGGTGGCCATCTAAATCAATACGCTGAAATTTAAAGCCATGATTTTCGGGGGCCGGGCAAAATGTTAAAGTAACATTAGCGCCTGTGTGTAAACCAACACCAGATGCTGATATTTCTTGTTTAATCGTTTTTTGTCTAACGTTCATTGTGTATTGTATTCTTTTCCAGTTCAGCTGTAAGCTTTTTCAATTCCTGTTCGAGCGCGTTTATTCTTTTTTCTACATCTGGAAGATGTTTGAAAATTACTGAGGCACGCATCCAGTTGCGCAATGGTTGCGCCGGACTGCCATGCCATTGTTTATTTTCTTCTGTAATATTAAAATTAATACCGGCCTGTGCGCCAATCTGAGTACCCTTAGCCAATGTTAAGTGCCCGGCTATACCAACTTGACCGCCAACAACACTGTTAGGGCCAATTTTTGTACTTCCTGATATGCCCGACTGTGCGGCTAAAACGGTGTTCTCGCCAATCTCTACATTGTGCGCAATCTGGATCAGGTTATCAATTTTTGCACCTTTCTTTACAATTGTTGATCCCATTGTTGCACGATCTACAGTTGTATTTGCGCCAATTTCTACGTCATCTTCGATTATAACGTTTCCAATTTGAGGGATTTTATTGTAAGTGCCGTCTTTTTGCGGGGCAAAACCAAAACCATCGCTTCCGATAACGGTGTTGGAATGAATAACAACCCTGCTGCCGATTATTGAATTGTGATAAATTTTTACACCGGGAAAAAAGGTACTGTTTTTGCCGACTTTAGAATTCGCGCCGATAAAGGTTTGCGCATTTATTTTACAGCCGTCTGCTATTTCTACATTTTCGGCCACATAGGCAAAAGCATCTATAAATACGTTTTTGCCAATTTTCGCTGTAGGGTGAACGAATGCCAGTTTATCAATTCCAGATTGTGCAGTCTGGGCATTAATGGCTTCATTATATTTATCCAACAAGATTGTAAAAGCGCTATATGGATTTTCTACACGTATTAATGTACTGGTATAGGGTTGCGTAGGGGCGAAATCTTTTGATACGATAACGACTGACGCCTGAGTAGAATACAAAAAGTTTTCGTACTTAGGGTTCGAAAGAAAAGACAAAGAGCCTTCCTTTCCGTCTTCTATTTTAGAAAGTTCGGTAACGGCTACATCAGGGTTACCATCAATGGAACCGTTTAGAAACTGACTTATCTGCGTGGCAGTAAATTGCATCGTACAAAGGTATATGTTAAATTGATATGAACAAAAAAACCTGCTCGGGTTAAAGGGTGTATATTTTACACAATAATAAGACTTAAAACGGCACTAAAAGTTAAATATTTTGTTAAATAACCTTAAATCCCTCTGGGGTAGCAGAGGATATATTTCTCTACAGTTTTTTGCAGCGACTCGAGATTAGACAAATCAGACGCCTTCGCAATATCAACAATATCGTTATTTTTCATCAAAATCTTGATATTTCCAACCCCTGCGTTATATGCGCGGTTTTGAATCGAATCGGTAAAAACAAAATACCTTGCTTCCTCGGGTTTGATTTCTAACAAATTAACAGCCGCATCCTGTAAAAAATTTACGCGATCGAGATTGGCCATTTCGTTGCCCATTTCTACCTTATAAAGATTTCTGGAAGTAAGCATTTTACATAACGTAGACAAAATTTTATCGGGATGTTTAGCCCAAACCTTAACTGCTGCATAAATGTCCTGGTCATCCAGGTTGGTAAAATGTTCGAGATTTTCGTGCTGTGCAAAGAAATTGTCCTCGTTGATATCGTTTTTTAAGAAATAATTTAATGATGGTGAAGCAAATAAATCGGATCCAGCAGCTGATAATTCTTTTGCACGCTCTAATAACTTTACCAAAATCATCTCGCCAGCAATAACGGTTTTGTGCAGATAAACCTGCCAGTACATCAGCCGGCGGGCAATTAAAAATTTCTCGATAGAA
>Ga0307405_10000343_pt1 | contig 17364 bp, 14 predicted proteins | sample 322Cmetagenome_2_FD_203311 | JGI IMG/M metagenome (GOLD analysis project Ga0307405, IMG submission 203311) | Maize rhizosphere microbial communities from greenhouse at UC Davis, California, United States - 322HYB-C-1 | ecosystem: Host-associated > Plants > Roots > Rhizosphere > Soil | place...
TTGTTGACCACCGGCACGGCGCTTTCCAGCTTGGCCTGGGTCAGTTGCGCCGATTGCTGGGTCAGCTGCGGCATTTTTTCCAGGACTTTCTTGCCCAAAGGAGACTGATAGAAGGACACCAGGTCCTTGAGCTCCGATTCGCTGAAGTTGCTGGTGTAGAGCTTGACCATGTCCGGCTTGAGCTTGTTCCAGCCGATGGCTTGGTCCAGGGCGGCGTTGGCCTTGGCCTGGTAGGTTTCCAGGGTTGCCTTTTTCGACTCGGGAGCCTTGGTCTGCTCGAAGCGCTGGGCAAACATCTGCTGTACTTGCATGTAGACCGGGGTACCCAGCTTGTCGGCATGCGCCAGGGTCAGGAACGCTTCGGCACTGGCGTTGTGGCTGGCGGTATCAGCGAAGACAGGGCCGCTGGCACACACCAGAGCAACCGCGGTACAGATGGCACGAAGACGGGTCATCGAGTTTCCTTTTCTAACAGGCGAGGTAAAACCCCAAGGGCGACCATTCTGCGCCTAAAAAACGCCGGGGCTCAACCCCGACCCTTGGCGGGTCCGATTGACGGACCGAACCGCACGCTCCTAGATTGACGCGTGATTGAGGGAACCGCCAACGCCCGCCAGGGCCTAAACTGCGCATTCAGACCTACAGGAGTTTGACCCGATGAGCCGTATTGAAACCGACAGCCTTGGCCAGGTTGAAGTCCCGGATGAAGCCTACTGGGGCGCCCAGACACAGCGTTCCATGATCAACTTTGCCATTGGCAACGAACGCATGCCGCTGTCGGTGCTGCACGCCTTGGCGCTGGTCAAGAAAGCCGCCGCGCGGGTCAACGACCGCAACGGCGACCTGCCCGCCGACATCGCCCGCCTGATCGAACAGGCCGCCGACGAGGTGCTGGCCGGCCAGCATGACGACCAGTTTCCCCTCGTGGTCTGGCAGACAGGCAGCGGGACCCAGAGCAACATGAACGTCAACGAGGTGATCGCCGGGCGCGCCAATGAACTGGCAGGCAATCCTCGCGGCGGCAAGAGCCCGGTGCACCCCAACGACCACGTCAATCGCTCCCAGAGCTCCAACGACTGCTTCCCCACCGCGATGCACATCGCGGCCGCCCAGGCCGTCTACCAGCAACTGCTACCGGCCATCAGCGAATTGTCCGGCGGTCTCGCGGAACTGGCGGCACGCCACATGAAACTGGTCAAGACCGGCCGCACCCACATGATGGACGCCACGCCGATCACGTTCGGCCAGGAACTGTCCGCCTTCATTGCCCAACTCGACTACGCCGAACGGGCGATCCGCGCCGCGATGCCGGCCGTCTGCGAACTGGCCCAGGGCGGCACGGCGGTGGGCACCGGGCTCAATTCGCCCCATGGGTTTGGCGAAGCGATTGCCGCTGAGTTGGCGGCGCTGTCCGGCTTGCCCTTCGTCACCGCGCCGAACAAATTCGCCGCCCTGGCCGGTCATGAGCCGCTGACCACGCTGTCCGGCGCATTGAAAACCCTGGCCGTGACCCTGATGAAAATCGCCAACGACCTGCGCTTGCTGGGCTCCGGCCCTCGCGCCGGTTTTGCCGAAGTGAAACTGCCGGCCAACGAACCGGGCAGCTCCATCATGCCGGGCAAGGTCAACCCGACCCAGTGCGAAGCCTTGTCCATGCTGGCCTGCCAAGTGCTGGGCAACGATGTGGCCATCGGTTTTGCCGCCAGCCAGGGTCATTTGCAGTTGAACGTGTTCAAGCCAGTGATCATTCACAACTTGCTCCAGTCGATCCGCTTGCTGGCCGATGGTTGCAGCAACTTCCAGCAGCACTGCATCGCCGGCCTCGAACCGGATGCCGAGCAGATGGCGGCGCATCTGGAACGCGGCTTGATGCTGGTAACGGCGCTGAACCCGCACATCGGCTACGACAAATCGGCGGAAATCGCCAAGAAGGCCTACAACGAAGGGCTGACCTTGCGGGAGGCCGCGTTGCAGTTGGGGTACTTGACCGACGACGAGTTCGAGGCCTGGGTCCGGCCGGAAAACATGCTGGAGGCGGGTGGGCAGGGCTGAGTTTCATCCAGGACAGACCTGCCGCCTTCGCGAGCCAGCCCGCTCCCACGGTGGATCAGTGTTGATCGCACTGTCGCATCCACCGAAAGATCCTGCGGGACCGGGCGGGCTCGCGAAGAATGATGATGCGGTCTAGCGACTGACAGCCAAACGCTCGCGCCGGGCCCGGAGCCCGGCGATGAGCGACGGCCCCAACGCCACCAGGGCCGATCCCAGTACCACCAGCACAGCCCCGCCATACCCCAGCAGGTTGATCTGCTCGGCATGGACGTACTCAGGCCACCACCAGGCGGCCATCGCCACGGCGGCGAACGTCACCAATGGCGTGATCGCCAGGGTTGCGCTGACGCGCGAGGCTTCCCAATGCGCCAGCGCTTCGGCAAACGCGCCATAGGCGATCAGGGTATTGAGGCAACAAGCGAGCAACAGCCAGCCTTGTAATGGTGTCAGTTGCAGCGCCTCCAGCGGATGAACCCAAGGCGTCAGCAACAGTGCGCAGAACAGGTAGATCACCATCATCACCTGCAACGAATTCCACACCGTCAGCAACTGCTTCTGGCCCAGGGCGTAGAACGTCCAGACGGTCGAGGCCATCAGCACCAGCAAGACCCCGGCGGTGTAGTCGCTCAGGGAAGTCAGCAGCTCGGTGAGACGCTGGTTGAAAAACAGCGCAAAACCGATCAGCAGCACCAGCAGGCCAATGCCCTGCCCCACGCTGAAGCGCTCCTTGAATACAAACAGACTGGCCACCAGCAGCATGATCGGTCCCATCTGCACCACCAGTTGCGCGGTGCCGGGACTCAAGCGGTTCAGGCCCATCAGGTACAGGACGTAGTTGCCGACCAGCCCCAATACCGCCATCGCCACCAACCAGCCGCCACGCGGGCCGAGCACCTTGCGGCTGGGCAAGCGCCTGGTGGCCGCCAGATAGACGAAAAGCAGACCGCCGGACACTGTCAGTCGAAACCAGGTCACCGTCACCGGATCCATCACTTGCAGTACTTGCTTGAGCTTGATCGGCAGGATTCCCCACAACAGGGCGGTCAGCAAGGCGAGGAACAGGCCATAGACCCAGCGACCGGACGAAATGTGCATGCAACCCTCGAAGCCAAGACATGAACGCCCATTCTAGGCCCGGATCGATCGGCGCATACAGGCACAGTTGGGCATTCGGCGTTGACGCAATTGTATGGGTCGCAGCCGTCGATCGGTTGGACAGGCGCAAATCACCGACACCACATATGCTCAGTTGAAACGACCACGCTGCCCCCTATGGAGACCCGAAATGCCAGGAACGCGCGCCCACGATACAGACGCCCCCAAGACGATTTTCCGCAGTGACCGGATCTGTCGGGTAAATGGCGAGTTTTATTTCAATACGCGCGAAGGCACCCAGGAAGGCCCATTCGTCTCTCGTGAGGCGGCGGAGCAGGAGATTGCGGCGTACATCCAGCGGATGCAGCAGTTGCCCAAGGTGGCTGAACCATTCGCAGCCCCCGTGGCGAGGGAGCTTGCTCCCGCTGGGCCGCATGGCGGCCCCCTTACGGTTCATCCCCAGTAGAAAGCGGCGACTGCCTCGCAGCCGAGCGGGAGCACAAGCCCAGGGGCGGCGCCTATCGCACCGCCTCGAACAACCCCGTCGCCCCCATTCCGCCGCCCACGCACATGGTCACGATGCCATAGCGCAGGTTGCGCCGTTGCAGTTCACGCACCAGATGCCCCACTTGCCGCGAGCCGGTCATGCCGAACGGGTGGCCGATGGAAATCGAGCCGCCGTTCACATTGTATTTCTCGTTGTCGATTTCCAGCCGGTTGCGACTGTAGAGGCACTGGGAGGCAAACGCCTCGTTGAGCTCCCACAGGTCGATGTCGCCGATTTGCAAACCCTTGGCCTTGAGCAACCTGGGCACCGAGAACACCGGGCCGATGCCCATCTCATCCGGCTCGCATCCGGCGACGGTAAAGCCGCGGAAAAACGCCTTGGGCTTGAGCCCCAGGGCCAGGGCTTTTTCCAGGCTCATCACCAGCGTCATCGAAGCACCGTCGGATAACTGCGAGGAGTTGCCCGCCGTCACCGAACCGTCCTCGGCGAACACCGGCTTCAACCCGGCCAGGCTTTCGTAGGTGGTATCGGGGCGGTTGCAATCATCGCGGTCGACTACGCCGTCCAGAATCTGCACGGCACCGGTGTTCTTGTCCTCGACCCGGTACTTGACCGTCATCGGCACGATTTCGTCATCGAACAGCCCCTCGGCCTGGGCCCGGGCCGTGCGCTGCTGGCTCTGCAAGGCGTAGCGGTCCTGTTCCTCGCGACTGACCTGATAACGGCGCGCGACGATCTCGGCGGTCTGCCCCATCGGGAAGTAGATGCCGGGCACTTGCTCCTTGAGCAGTGGGTTGATCAGGTTGTCGGTGTTGACGCTCTTCATCGTCAGGCTGATGGACTCGACGCCGCCGGCGACGATGATCTCGCTGCAACCCGAGGCGATCTGGTTGGCGGCAATCGCAATGGCTTGCAGGCCCGAAGAGCAAAAACGGTTGAGGGTCATCCCCGCCGTGCCGATGCCCAGTTGCGAGAGCACCGCCACGTTACGCCCGATGTTGAAGCCTTGGGCGCCTTCGTTGGAACCGGCGCCAACGATGCAATCCTCGACGCTGGCAGGGTCGATGTCGTTGCGCGCCAGCAACGCGTTGACGCAATGCGCCGCCATGTCGTCCGGACGGGTCATGTTGAACTTGCCGCGAAAGGACTTGGCCAATCCGGTCCGTACGCTGTCGACGATCACCACTTCACGCATGGCGGCACCTCATTGTTGTTATCGGTTGGGAATGGAATCGAGGATAAATCCACCCCATGACCGAACGCGACAATCATTCACCCCGCGTATGCGTGCCCATCGGGCTAGTTCTTTTTCCGCGTTTGCTTGGCGGAGCGCTCGAACGCGGCCTCCAGCGCGTCATTGAGCGTGCGCAACACCTTGACCCGGGCCCAGCGCTTGTCATTGGCCTCCACCAGGGTCCAGGGCGAGATCTCCGTGCTGGTGCGATCGACCATGTCGCAGACCGCTGAGCGATAGGCGTCCCACTTGTCCCGGTTGCGCCAGTCGTCCTCGGTGATCTTGAAGCGCTTGAAGGGGATTTCCTCCCGCTCCTGGAAGCGCTCCAATTGGGTTTGCTTGTCGATCGCCAGCCAGAACTTCACGACCACCACGCCGGCGTCGGCCAGTTGCTCCTCGAAGTCGTTGATTTCACCATAGGCCCGCAGCCAGTCGGCGCGACTGCAAAAGCCCTCGACCCGCTCCACCAGCACCCGGCCATACCAGGAGCGGTCGAACATGGTGAACTTGCCCCGCGCCGGAATGTGTCGCCAGAACCGCCACATGTAGGGGTGGGCACGTTCTTCCTCGGTGGGCGCGGCAATCGGCACGATGCTGTACTGGCGCGGATCGAGCGCCGCCGCGACCCGGCGGATCGCCCCGCCCTTGCCCGCCGCATCGTTGCCTTCGAACACTGCCACCAAGGCATGTCGACGCATGCGCTTGTCGCGCAACAGGCCGGCGAAGCGGGCCTGCTCGGTGATCAGTTGTTCTTCGTAGTCAGCCTTGTCCAGGCGCAGCGTCATGTCGAGGCTGCCGATCAACGTCACCTGGTCATCCAGCGCCGGCAACGGCGCCACGTTGACCTTGGCCGCCTTGACCTTCTGCCGATCCAGGGCGTGGCGCAGGCCTTCGAGCAGGATCCGCCCGACCGCAAGGCTGCGGTAACAGGCGTCCACCCCTTCGATCACATGCCACGGCGCGTAATCGCGACTGGTGCGGCGCAGCACGCGCTCGCCGTACTTGACGAACTTGTCGTAGGTCTGGGACTGCTGCCAGTCCAGCGGACTGATGCGCCAGCTGTGCAGCGGATCGTCCTTGAGGCTCTTGAGGCGGGCCTTCATCTGTTTCTTGGACAGGTGGAACCAGAATTTGAAGATCAGCGCGCCTTCGTCGCAGAGCATTTTCTCGAGGCGCTCGGCACCGTTGATCGCCTGGTCGAGCCGCGGGTCCTTGAACTGGCCATGGACTCGCCCCTGCAGCATCTGGCTGTACCAGTTACCGAAGAAAATCCCCATGCGCCCCTTGGCCGGCAACATCCGCCAATAGCGCCAGGCCGGCGGCCGCGCCAGTTCTTCGTCGGTCTGCTGGTCGAACGTGCGGACTTCGATCAGTCGCGGGTCCATCCATTCGTTGAGCAACTTCACCGTCTCGCCCTTGCCCGCGCCTTCGATGCCGTTGATCAGCACAATCACCGGGAAACGGCCCTGCTGGTGCAGCTCGAATTGCGCTTCGAGCAACGCTTCACGCAGTGCCGGGACTTCGGCCTCATAGGTTTCTTTATCAACGACGTGACCGATTTCGGCGGACTCGAACATGGGCAGCTCCTTCCAGGAATGGGGCAAGACTAGCGGATTGGATGCGCGCCTGCGCAGCAGATTCCTTCCGGATGCAGGCACGTTTGCCCTGGATCAAGCAACGCGTTGCCGATCGGCTAGAATGGCGCCTTCATTTTCACCGAGCCTGTCATGACGCCCATTCAACACCATGCCCAACTCGACTGGGACGACCAGGGCCGCCCCCGCTCCCGGGCGTTCAACGATGTGTATTTCTCCGACCAGTCGGGCCTGGAAGAAACCCGCTATGTGTTCTTGCAGCAGAACAACCTGGCCGAGCGTTTTGCCGCGCTGGCGGACAACGGGCGGCTGGTGATCGGCGAAACCGGGTTCGGCACCGGGTTGAATTTTCTTTGCGCCTGGCAGTTGTTCGAGCAATGCGCGCCGGCTGGCGCGCGGCTGCATTTTGTCAGCGTCGAAAAGTTTCCCCTGAGCCCTGAGGACCTGCGCCGAGCCCTGGCCTTGTGGCCGGAGCTCAAGGCCCAGGCGGACCAACTGCTTGGGCAGTACGTTGCGATTCACCAGGGTTTCCAGCGCATCACACTGGCGAGCGGCCGGGTCACCCTGACGCTGCTGATTGGCGACGCCCTGGAGCAACTGCCCCAGCTCGACGGGCAGATCGACGCCTGGTTCCTCGACGGTTTTGCCCCAGCGAAAAATCCTGAGATGTGGAGCGCCGAGCTGTTCGCCGAGCTCGCCCGACTGGCCGCGCCGGGGGCCACCCTGAGCACCTTCACCAGCACCGGCTGGGTGCGACGCCGGCTGAACGCGGCGGGCTTCAAGATGAAACGCACGCCAGGCATCGGCCATAAGTGGGAGATTCTTCGCGGTGCGTTCCTCGGTTGGCCGGAGCAGACCTCGCTACCGGCACCGATCAAACCCTGGTACGCCCGGCCTGTCGTGCCAGTCGGCGAGCGCCGGGCCCTGGTGATCGGCGGCGGCCTGGCCGGTTGTGCCAGCGCGGCCAGCCTCGCGGCCCGTGGCTGGCAGGTCACCTTGCTGGAACGTCACGCCGGCTTGGCCGAAGAAGCGTCCGGCAACCCCCAGGGCGTGCTGTACCTCAAACTGTCGGCCCACGGCACCGCATTGTCACAGATGATCCTCAGCGGTTTCGGCTACACGCGGCGCTTGCTCGAACACCTGCAACGGGGCCTTGACTGGGACGCTTGCGGCGTCTTGCAACTGGCCTTCGATGCCAAGGAAGCCGAGCGCCAGGCGCGGTTGGCCGAGGCGTTTCCAGCCGGCCTGCTGAAAATCCTCGATCGCAGCGAAGCCGAGGCGCAATCCGCCATCGGTTTGCCCAGCGGCGGCCTGTTTTATCCTGAAGGCGGCTGGGTGCATCCGCCAGCGTTGTGCCGTTGGCAAGCTTCGAGGCCGGCGATCACGTTGCAGGCACATCATGAAGTGCTGGAACTGCGCCGCGTCGACGGCCAATGGCAGGCCTGGGACGGCGAACGCTGCCTGGCCAGCGCACCGGTGGCCATCCTCGCCAGCGCGGCCGAGATCAAACGCTTCGAGCCCGCCGCCGACCTGCCCCTCAAGCGCATTCGAGGACAGATCACCCGCCTGCCGCAAACCACCCGCAGCCAGCGCCTGGCGACGGTCGTCTGCGCCGAAGGCTACGTGGCACCGCCGCGAATGGGCGAGCACACGTTGGGGGCCAGCTTCGATTTTCACAGCGATGACCTGACCCCTACCGCCGCCGAGCATGCCGGCAACCTGCAAATGCTCGAAGACATTTCCGTGGACCTGGTGGATCGGCTGGACGCCCGAGCCTTGGATCCCGCGCAACTGGAAGGCCGCGCGGCGTTTCGCTGCACCAGCCCGGACTACCTGCCAATCGTCGGTCCCCTGGCTGATCACCCTGCCTTCATCGAAGCGTATTCGGCGCTGGCCAAGGACGCCCGCCAAGTGCCCGACACGCCCTGCCCTTGGCTCGACGGCCTGTACGTCAACAGCGGCCACGGTTCCCGAGGCCTGATCACCGCGCCGCTGTCCGGCGAATTGATCGCCGCCTGGCTGGAGAACGAACCGCTGCCGCTGCCGCGAGGCGTAGCCGAGGCGTGTCATCCGAACCGGTTCACGCTGCGGGCGGTGATTCGGGGCAAGGCCTGAACCCTACGCCCCCCCACCCGTCGGCTTATAACGCATCGATATAAAACTCACAGCCATCCCACCGGTCAGTTCCTGAGTACCCGCCCTTTCGGCGTGTATGGCTTGACCCCCTCCCCAACGGAAAAACCGGTAAGGACTTATGTGCGGATTAGCTGGAGAGTTACGTTTCGATCAACAACCTGCGGACCTTGCGGCCGTAGAGCGCATCACCCATCACCTGGCCCCTCGCGGCCCCGACGCATGGGGCTTTCATAGCCAGGGGCCGATAGCCCTCGGCCATCGGCGCTTGAAAATCATGGACCTGTCCGACGGCTCGGCGCAGCCGATGATCGACAATCAATTGGGCCTGTCCCTGGCGTTCAACGGTGCGATCTACAACTACCCGGAACTGCGGGCCGAACTCGAAGGCCTGGGCTACGCCTTTCATTCAGGCGGCGACACCGAAGTGCTGCTCAAGGGTTATCACGCCTGGGGCGAAGCGCTGCTGCCCAAGCTCAACGGCATGTTCGCCTTCGCCATCTGGGAACGCGATGCCAAGCGGCTGTTCATCGCCCGCGACCGTCTCGGCGTGAAGCCGCTATACCTGTCACGCACCGGCCAGCGCCTGCGCTTTGCCTCGGCATTGCCGGCACTGCTCAAGGGCGGCGACATCAACCCGGTGCTCGATCCGGTCGCCCTGAATCACTACCTCAATTTCCATGCGGTCGTCCCGGCGCCTCGCACCTTGCTGGCCGGCATCGAAAAGCTGCCGCCGGCCACCTGGATGCGCGTCGAGGCGGACGGTAGCACCGAGCAGAAAACCTGGTGGACGCTGCCCTACGGTCCTCGGCCCGATGAGCAGAACCTCAATCTGGAAGACTGGATCGAACGCGTGCTGGACAGCACCCGCGAAGCGGTCGCCATCCGCCAGCGCGCCGCCGTCGATGTGGGCGTGTTGCTATCGGGCGGCGTGGATTCGAGCATGCTCGTCGGCTTGCTTCGTGAGGTCGGCGTCGAAGGCCTGTCCACCTTCTCCATCGGCTTCCAGGACGCCGGTGGCGAACGCGGTGACGAATTCCAGTATTCGGACTTGATCGCCAAGCACTACGGCACCCGCCACCATCAGTTGCGCATCGATGAAAAAGAGATCATCGAACAACTGCCGGCCGCGTTCCGCGCCATGAGCGAACCGATGGTCAGCCACGACTGCATCGCCTTCTACCTGCTCTCGCGGGAAGTGGCCAAGCACTGCAAAGTGGTGCAAAGCGGCCAGGGCGCCGACGAACTGTTCGCCGGCTACCACTGGTACCCGCAAGTGGATGGCGCCAGCGATCCTTATGCGGCCTATCGCGCGGCGTTCTTCGACCGCAGCTACGAGGAATATGCCGCCACCGTGCAACCCAAGTGGATGACGGCCAACGATGCGGCCGGTGACTTCGTCAAGGCGCATTTCGCCCAGCCGGGCGCCGATGCCGCAGTGGACAAGGCCTTGCGCCTGGACAGCACGGTGATGCTGGTGGACGACCCGGTCAAGCGTGTCGACAACATGACCATGGCCTGGGGCCTGGAAGCACGCACACCGTTCCTCGACTACCGGCTGGTGGAGCTTTCCGCCCGGGTTCCGGCGAAATTCAAGCTGCCCGATGGCGGCAAGCACGTGCTCAAGGAAGCGGCCCGCCGGGTGATCCCGAGCGAGGTCATCGACCGCAAGAAAGGCTATTTCCCGGTGCCCGGCCTCAAGCATCTCGAAGGCAACACCCTGGCCTGGGTCCGTGAGCTGCTGCTGGATCCGAGCCAGGATCGCGGGCTGTTCAATCCGACCATGCTTGACCGCCTGCTGACCGACCCCAACGGCCAACTGACGCCGTTGCGCGGCTCGCGGCTGTGGCAATTGGCGGCGCTGAACCTGTGGCTCAGCGAGCAAGGAATCTGACTGATGAAACCCCATTCCACCCTTCACAACCAACGACTTCTGCGCGGCCAACCGCCGTCCTACGAACGCTTGCAGGCACGCTTGGCCGAAGACGGCAGCGAACTGGGTGCCGACCCCATCGCCGTGCATTGCGGCTGGGGTCGGCTGCTGATCGGCCATACCTTCCCGGACCCGGCGAGCCTGGCCCAGGAACTGCTCAACGAACAACCCGGCGAACGTGACATCGCCCTGTATGTCGCCGCGCCGCAACAGGTGCTGGGGTTGGAACCGGCGCATCTGTTCCTTGATCCGTCGGACACCCTGCGCCTGTGGTTCAGCGACTATCGGCAAGCCACGCGGGTGTTTCGCGGCTTCCGGATTCGCCGCGCCCAGGGCGACAGCGACTGGCAGGCCATCAACCAGCTCTACCAGGCTCGCGGCATGCTGCCCATCGACCCGGAGCGACTGACCCCGCGCCATCAAGGTGGCCCGGTCTACTGGCTGGCGGAGGACGACGACACCGGCGCGGTGATCGGCAGCGTCATGGGCCTCAATCACCAGAAAGCCTTCAACGATCCGGAAAATGGCAGCAGCCTCTGGTGCCTCGCGGTCGACCCGCAGTGTTCACGCCCCGGTGTTGGGGAAGTGCTGGTGCGCCATCTCATCGAGCATTTCATGAGCCGTGGCTTGAGCTACCTTGACCTGTCGGTGCTGCACGACAATCGGCTGGCGAAAAACCTCTACGCCAAACTCGGTTTCCGCAACCTTTCGACCTTCGCCATCAAGCGCAAGAATGGCATCAACCAACCATTGTTCCTTGGGCCTGGCCCCGAGGCGCAGTTCAACCCCTATGCACGGATCATCGTCGAGGAAGCGCACCGTCGCGGCATCGAAGTGCAGGTGGATGACGCCGAGGCCGGCCTGTTCACCCTGGTGCACGGCAGCCGCCGGATTCGCTGCCGGGAATCGCTGAGCGACCTGACCAGCGCAATCAGCATGACGCTGTGCCAGAACAAGAGCCTGACCCACAAAGTGCTGAAAAACGCAGGCTTGAACTTGCCGGCCCAACAACTGGCGGGCAATGCCGACGACAACCTGGCATTTCTCGATGAGCATGAACGGGTGGTCGTGAAACCGCTGGACGGCGAACAAGGCCAAGGCGTGGCGGTCGACCTGCGCACGATCGAAGAAGTGCAAGCCGCCATCGAAGCGGCCCGGCGCTTCGACAGCCGAGTGTTGCTGGAAAGCTTCCACGAGGGCCTGGACTTGCGCATCCTCGTGATCGGCTTTGACGTGGTGGCAGCAGCGATCCGTCGCCCGGCCGAAGTGATCGGCGATGGGCAGCACACCATCGGCGCGCTCATTGAAGCCCAAAGCCGACGACGCCAGGCCGCAACCGGCGGCGAAAGCAAAATCCCGATGGACGCCGAGACCGAGCGCACCCTGACCGCGGCCGGCTATGACTACGACAGCGTACTGCCCAAGGGCGAGCACCTGTTCGTACGGCGCACGGCGAACCTGCACACGGGTGGCGTCCTGGAGGACGTGACGGCGATCCTTCACCCAACCCTGGCCGATGCGGCGGTCCGTGCGGCACGGGCCCTGGACATTCCCATGGTCGGCCTGGACCTGCTCGTCCCGGCCGCCGATCAACCGGAATACGTGTTCATCGAAGCCAACGAACGCGCCGGGCTGGCCAATCACGAACCACAACCCACCGCCGAGCGCTTTGTGGATTTGTTGTTCCCCCATAGCCAGGCGGTGGTCTGAGAAAACCGTGGCGAGGGAGCTTGCTCCCGCTGGGCCGCGAAGCGGGCCTCCTGATTTGCCCGAAGCATGCGACCGTTTCGCAGCCGAGTGGGAGCAAGCCCCCTCGCCATGGGGTCGCTCATTCCAATATTCCGCGAGGAGTTTCCATGATCAGTAAAATTCCCGAACCGGATCTCGAATACTTGCAAAAAGTCTTGCTGGAAATGCTCGCCATTCCCAGCCCGACCGGTTTTACCGACACCATTGTCCGTTACGTCGCCGAACGGCTCGAAGAGCTGGGCATTCCATTCGAAATGACCCGGCGCGGCACGATCCGCGCGACGCTCAAGGGCCGCAAGAGTAGCCCCGACCGCGCGGTGTCGGCGCACCTGGACACCATCGGGGCTTCGGTCCGGGCCATCAAGGACAACGGTCGCCTGACACTCGCCCCGGTGGGCTGCTGGTCCAGCCGGTTTGCCGAGGGCAGCCGGGTCAGCCTGTTCACCGACTCCGGTGTGATTCGTGGCAGCGTCCTGCCGTTGATGGCGTCCGGTCACGCATTCAACACGGCCGTGGATGAAATGCCCATCAGCTGGGACCACATCGAACTGCGCCTGGACGCCTACTGCGCCACCCGCGCCGACTGCGAGACCCTGGGCGTCGGCATCGGCGACTACGTGGCCTTCGATCCCTTGCCGGAGTTCACCGAAAGCGGCCATATCAGCGCCCGGCACCTGGACGACAAGGCCGGCGTCGCCGCATTGCTGGCGGCGCTGAAGGCCATCGTCGACAGCGGTGAGGAACTGCTGATCGATTGCCATCCGCTGTTCACCATCACCGAAGAAACCGGCAGCGGCGCGGCGGCGGCGCTGCCCTGGGACGTCAGCGAGTTCGTCGGGATCGACATCGCGCCGGTCGCACCAGGCCAGCATTCCAGCGAACACGCGGTGAGCGTGGCCATGCAGGATTCTGGAGGTCCTTACGACTACCATCTGTCACGGCACTTGTTGAAACTGGCCAAGGAAAACGAGCTCCCAGCGCGCCGCGACCTGTTTCGCTACTACTTCAGCGACGCCCATTCGGCGATCACCGCCGGCCACGATATCCGCACCGCCCTGCTCGCCTTCGGCTGCGACGCCACCCATGGCTACGAACGCACCCACATCGACAGCCTGGCGGCCCTCAGCCGCTTGCTCGGCGCCTATATCCTCAGCCCACCGGTGTTCGCCAGTGATGCCCAGCCGGCCCAGGGTTCACTGGACCGCTTCAGTCACCAGATCGAACACGATGCGCAAATGGAAAGCGACACCCGGGTGCCTTCAGTGGATAGCTTGATTGGGCAGCGTTCGGATAGCTGAATTTGCGTCTCGGTGCAGACACGATTGTGGGAACGGGCTTGCTCGCGCAAGCGGCAGGTCCGCCAGCATCAATGTTGAATGTAGCGCCGCTTCAGCGAGCAAGCCCGCTCCCCCAGGGATATGCACCAAAGCCCGGGCTAGCCGCCACAGCTCATCCGCCGTAGCATCCGCCCACTAGTTAGCGGAGCCCTATCATGCTGATCCCCCATGACCAACTCGAAGTCGACACCCTCACCCGCCTGATCGAAGACTTCGTCACCCGCGACGGGACCGACAACGGTGACGACACGCCGTTGGAAACCCGCGTCCTGCGGGTTCGACAGGCCCTGGCCAAACGCCAGGCAATGATTGTCTTCGATCCGGAAAGCGAACAATGCCAGCTGATGCTCAAGCACGATGTGCCCAAGCATCTATTCGATTGAACAAGCCTTGCGTGCCGCCTGGGCCTTTTTCCTCTGGATCTTGTCGTAGATTTCGGAACGATGCACATCGACGTGTCGTGGTGCTTCCACGCCGAAACGCACGGTGCTGCCGCTGACCGACAGCACGCGGACGGTAATGTCATCACCAATGGATATCAACTCACCTACAGCGCGGCTTAGTACGAGCATGGTTCTTGTCCTTAAGAATGTCTGGACCTCGACCATGCCCGGCCAGTTTTCCGGGCACAAGACACTGGCGCTAATTCAGTAATCCCCTACACCCAGGGAACCCGGTAGCTGAAGGAAATGTCCTGCAAAAAACCGTTTATCGCCCCCAAATCACGGCCCGGAAAATCGTGGGCCAAACAGAATCACCCCTGCCCCCAACACACAGAGCGCCACGCCGATCCAGTCGGAAGCAAGCGGCCGCGCGCGCTCGATGACGGCCAGCCAGCCGATGGACGCGACGATATAAATACCCCCATAGGCCGCATAGGCGCGGCCAGCGTACGTGGCTTCGATGCGGGTCAACAAAAGGGCGAACAGTGTGAGGCTAAGCAGCGCCGGTGCAATCCACCAAGCGCTCTTGCCTTGGCGCAACCACATCCAGAAGGCATAGCAACCGGCGATCTCGAAGAGCGCGGCGAGAAAAAACCACAGATAGTTGAGCATTAAGCGGTCCATCAGGAAGGCACGAAGGCACCATCCTGATAGATGCCGGGAAGGCAGGTCAACTCAGGGTTTGTCGAGCCTTGGCGCGCATTTTGTCAGCCATGGAGGTCATTTCATCGTAGAGCAGCTGTGGATTCTTCTGCTTCATGGCCCAGGCCGCACGCCCCTGTTCGTGGGGCAGGATCATGAACTGACCTTCGGCAACGTGCTGGTAGATGTAATCGGCAATGTCCGAGGCAGTGATGGGCGAGCTTTCCAGCAATTTGCCCACCTGGGCCTTCATGGCCGGAGTCGGCCCACGGAACGAGTCCAGCAAATTGGTCTGGAAAAATGATGGGCAGACCACGTGCACACCGATTTCCTGCTGCGCCAGTTCGATCAACAGGCTTTCCGACAACGCCACCACACCGGCCTTGGCCACGTTGTAGTTGCTCATGGCAGGGCCTTGCATCAGGGCGGCCATGGAGGCGATGTTGATAATTTTTCCGCGACTTTTTTCCAGCAGCGGCAGGAACGCCTTGCAGCCCTTGACCACGCCCATCAAGTTGATCGCTATCTGCCAGTCCCAATCTTCAAGCGACAGTTCGCTGAAGAATCCACCGGAAGCCACTCCGGCGTTATTGACGATGATGTCAATGCCGCCGAGCTTTTCCTCGCAGGCTTGGGCAAACGCGGTGAGCTGGCTGTAGTCGCGCACATCGCAGCGTTGGACAAAGCCGTCGCCGCCCGCTTCGCGAACCAGCCGGAGGGTTTCCAGAAGGCCTGGCTCACTGACATCGGATAAGGCCAGGCGCCAGCCTTCGCGCGCCCAGCGCAGGGCGATTTCGCGTCCCAGGCCAGAGCCGGCGCCGGTGATCATCATGCGATTTTGCATAGGGAAACAGCCTTGTTGTTCCGGGAGAGATAGGCCGAGTGTAGCGAAGGACCCGGTCCGACCCACGTTCCATCAGAGTGCTGAATGGCGGGGGCAAACCGCAGGAGGGTTTGTGTCGCTTATGCATAAGTGACGGACTTTGAGCGACGCTTTACGGCAATAACAAAAAACTTTGAATTTTTTACAGGACGTTACGGTCGGATTTGATAAGCCGCCCGGATTTAACGCATGCGCGCTGGCAGTTGAAAGTTACATCACTGACGAACTGACCAATAAGGAAATCAACAATGGGCACTATTCTTATCATCATCCTGATCCTCCTGCTGATCGGTGGCCTGCCGGTCTTCCCGCACTCCAGAAGTTGGGGTTACGGGCCGTCCGGTATCATCGGCGTAGTCTTGGTGGTGCTGTTGATCTTGCTGTTACTCGGCAAGATATAAATCCCAAGTGCAAAAAAAAAGAGGCCCTCATGGCCTCTTTTTTATTGTCCGCCGTTCTCAGTCCGGCTGGCCGTCAATAACCCCGGCCGTGTTATCCAGCAGACTCTTGGTCGCGGTTTGCAGGAACGACTCGAGCTTGAGCTTCATCTCAGCGGTTTCAGGTGCATCCTGGATGATCTCTGCATGCGGGTTGGCACCCAGTTGGTAGCGGAACAGCTTCGGTGCCATCGACTTTTCCTCCGGCAACATCAGGACCTTATCGTCGTGGATCAGGGCAGTGGTCTGGTCGCTACCCGACGGTTTGATTACGCCAAAGCCGGTATCGCCCGGCGGCAGGTTCAACAAGTCGCGGCCCCAGCACTGGTTGCGCACTTCCCCGCCGAGCCGGCCCATGATGGTCGGAACGATATCGACCTGGGTGCCTACGGTGTGATTGAGCTGGCCGAACTTCTCCTGGACGCCCGGCCCGATCAGCAGCATCGGCACGTTGAAGCGGCCCAGGTCCATTTCGCTGATCTGGCGTTCGTTGCCGAAGCCATGGTCGCCGACCACGACGAACAGGGTTTCCTTGAAATACGGCTCCTTGCGCGCCTTCTCGAAGAACTGGCCCAGCGCCCAATCGGAGTAACGCATGGCAGTGAGGTGTTCGTTCAGGCGGCCACGGTCTGTGACCGGCTCGACCGGCAACGGCGTTGGCAATGCGTACGGCGTGTGGTTGGACAGCGTCTGCAGCAACGCGTAGAACGGCTTGCCGTTTTCCCGGGCCTTGAGTTCGATCAGGCCACGGTCGAACATGTCCTGGTCGGACACCCCCCAGGTCGGGTCCGAGAACACCGGATTCACGAAATCGTTACGCCCGATGAACGTGGTCATGCCTTGGCTGCTGAAGAAACCGGACTGGTTATCCCAGGCAAAATCGCCGTTATAGACATACACATCGTCGTATTGGCGGGCGCTGAGCAACTGTGGCAGACCCGACAGTTTGTGGCTGCCTTCCGGCGTCTGCATCAGGTATTCGAAGCCTGGCAGGTTCGGGAAACAGGCCATGGTAGCGAACATGCCTTGATGGGTGTGGGTGCCGTTGGAGAAGAAACGGTCGAACAGCAAGCCCTCCTTGGACAGTTTGTCCAGGTAAGGCGTGATGTTGCCCGGCGCGCCCAGGGCGCCGACAGAATGACCGGCCATGCTCTCCATGAGAATCACGACGACGTTCTTGATCGGCAGCGTCTTGTCGGCCGGCGGCGTGTAGTCGCGGCGCACAGCGGCCGTCTCGGTGTCGACGAGTTTATCGTCCGGCAGCAACAGCATGTTCCGCACGGTCTGCTGGGCCAATGGCTGCTCGAGGGTAGCTTTCCAGAT
>Ga0307405_10000345_pt1 | contig 17353 bp, 14 predicted proteins | sample 322Cmetagenome_2_FD_203311 | JGI IMG/M metagenome (GOLD analysis project Ga0307405, IMG submission 203311) | Maize rhizosphere microbial communities from greenhouse at UC Davis, California, United States - 322HYB-C-1 | ecosystem: Host-associated > Plants > Roots > Rhizosphere > Soil | place...
ATCCCTCGCCACAGGTTCTGCAGTCGGTCGGTCCAGCCAGGACTTGCCGATGGTTTAAAAAATGAGCAGCCCAGGCTGCTCTTTTGCTTTATGAGAGAACACCATGAACGCCGTCCAAACCCGCATCCTAGAGCTGCGCACCGAGCTGGATCAGCATAACTATCGCTACCACGTCCTCGACGAACCAAGCATCCCGGACGCCGAGTACGACCGGCTGTTCCACGAACTCAAGGCCCTCGAAGAGCAGCACCCGGAATTGGTCACCAGCGACTCGCCGACCCAGCGGGTTGGCAGCGTGGCTCTTTCGGCGTTCAGCCAGGTGCGTCACGAAATCCCGATGCTCAGCCTCGGCAACGCCTTCGACGAAACCACCATGCGCGAGTTCGACCGGCGTGTGACCGAAGGCCTCGACTTGCCCATGGGCGACTTGCTGGGTGGTGGTGCGGCGGTGGAATACAGCTGCGAGCCGAAGCTCGATGGCTTGGCGGTCAGCCTGTTGTATCAGGACGGCATGCTGGTGCGCGGTGCCACGCGGGGTGACGGCACCACGGGGGAGGACATCAGCGTCAACGTGCGAACCGTACGCAATATTCCCCTCAAGCTGCAGGGCAGCGGCTGGCCCCCGTTGCTGGAAGTGCGCGGCGAGGTGTACATGTCCAAGGCCGGTTTCGAACGCTTGAATGCCACCCAGCTGGAAGCGGGCGGCAAGACCTTCGCCAACCCGCGCAACGCCGCCGCGGGCAGCCTGCGCCAGTTGGACTCGCGGATCACCGCCAACCGCCCCCTGGAGTTCTGCTGCTATGGCATCGGCCAGGTGACCTCGGACATCGCCGATACTCACATCGGCAACCTCAAGCAACTCAAGGCCTGGGGCATGCCCATCAGCCGGGAGCTGAAGCTGGCCCACGGCATCGACGAATGCCTGGATTACTACCGTGACATCGGCGAGCGGCGCGATTCGCTGCCCTATGAAATCGACGGCGTGGTGTTCAAGGTCAACAGCATTGCGTCACAGCGTGAACTGGGTTTCCGCGCACGGGAGCCGCGCTGGGCTATCGCCCACAAATTCCCCGCCAGTGAAGAACTCACCGAGTTGCTGGACGTCGAGTTCCAGGTCGGCCGTACCGGCGCTGTCACGCCCGTGGCGCGGCTCAAGCCGGTGAAGGTAGCTGGCGTGACCGTGGCCAACGCTACGCTGCACAATATGGACGAGGTGGCGCGCCTGGGCCTGATGATCGGCGACACGGTGATCATTCGCCGCGCCGGCGATGTGATTCCGCAGGTGGTGCAGGTCGTTACCGAGCGGCGTCCGGACAATGCTCGTCCGGTGGAGGTGCCACAGCAGTGTCCGGTGTGCGGTTCTCACGTTGAACGCACGCAGCTGATCAAGCGCAGCAAGGGCCGCGAAACCGTCAGCGAAGGTGCGGTGTACCGCTGCGTCGGCCGCCTGGCCTGTGGCGCGCAACTCAAGCAGGCGATCATTCATTTTGTCTCGCGCCGGGCCATGGATATCGAAGGCCTCGGCGAGAAGAGCGTCGAGCAATTGGTGGATGAGGGCCTGGTGGGTTCTCCGGCGGACCTGTATGCGCTGACGTTCGAGCAGGTGGTCGACCTGGAAGGCTTCGCCGAGCTGTCGAGCAGGAATCTGCTGGCAGCGATTGTCGACAGCAAGAAGCCGAGCCTGGCGCGCTTTATCTATGCGTTGGGCATTCCAGATGTAGGCGAGGAAACCGCCAAGGTCCTGGCCCGTTCCCTCGGTTCGCTGGAGCGTGTGCAGGCGGCGTTGCCGCACGTGCTGACGTACCTTCCGGATGTCGGCCTCGAAGTCGCCCATGAGATCCACAGCTTCTTCGAAGATCCGCACAATCGCCAGGTGATCAAGGATTTGCTGCGCCATGGCCTGCAGATTCAGGATCAGGGCGAGCTGAGCGCGGAATTCTCCGCCAGCACCACCCTGGGCGGCTTCCTCGACAAGCTGCACATTCCGTCGGTCGGGCCGGGCGGCGCGCAAAAGCTGGCGGACAAGTTCGGCTCACTCGAAGCGGTCATGGATGCCGATTGGCTGGACATGCGCCAAGCGCTGCCGGAAAAACAGGCCAACGCTGTGCGCGAGTTCTTCACCATCGCCGCCAATCGCGAGCAGGCCTTGGCCGCTGAGCAGCAACTGCGGGATTTCGGCATGCACTGGCAGAGCGAGAAAAAAGTCGTCGAGGGATTGCCTGAAGCGGGGCACACCTGGGTCCTGACCGGTTCGCTGGAGCTGATGAGTCGCGATGTCGCCAAGGACAAGCTGGAAAGCCTGGGAGCCAAGGTCGCCGGTTCCGTGTCGGCGAAGACCCACTGTGTGGTCGCTGGGCCGGGTGCCGGTTCGAAATTGACCAAGGCCAACGAGCTGGGGCTCAAGGTGCTCGATGAACAAGCCTTTGTCGAATTCCTGACAGGGCATGGCGTCGCGCTCTGAGGGTCCTCGGCTTATTTGTGGCGAGGGAGCTTGTACCCTCGCCACGGTTTATCGGCGTCATGACCCAGTGATTTGGAACGATCATGAACGTAAGGCGATCTAGTCTTGCAGGCTCCAGGGAGAGATCGCCATGTACCGCTTCTTCGAACAACTGAGCTCACGCATCGCCGCGCCGTTTCTGGGCGATCGATCACGTAACAGTAAGATCTGGCCGTGTCGTTGCGGTCAGTCGCTGTTCTTTCGCAACAGCCAATGCCTGGCCTGCCTGGCGGCGCTGGGCTATCAGCCGGAGCAGAGTCGCCTGTCGTCCCTGCAACCCGGCGAGCAGCCTGGTACCTGGACCTTGGATGTCGACCCGCAGGCCGGACTGTTCCGTCGCTGCGCCAATCTCGATACCCCCGCGGCCTGCAACTGGCTGCTGCCAGCCAGCGGGCAAGACACGCTGTGCATCGCCTGCAGCCTGAACCGCACGATTCCCGACCTGTCGATCCCGGAAAACCCTGAACGCTGGTGCAAGGTCGAAACCGCCAAGCGTCGTCTCGTGGCACAACTTATTACCCTCGGCCTGCCGGTCATCCCGAAGACCGCCGACGACAACATCGGCCTGGCCTTCGACTTCATCGGCGTCGATCCCGACGGAAAACCGCCGACGACCGGGCACGCCAGCGGCCTTGTCACCCTCGACATCAAGGAAGCCGACGATGCTCATCGCGAGCACGTGCGCCAGCAGATGCACGAGCCGTATCGCACGTTGCTCGGGCATTTTCGTCACGAGGTCGGCCATTATTATTGGGATCGGTTGATTGCCGACAGCCATTGGCTGGAGCCGTTTCGCACGCTGTTCGGCGATGAGCGTGCCAGTTATTCCGAGGCTTTGGAGCGGCATTACCAACAAGGCGCGCCGCTGGATTGGCAAAGCCGCTACGTGAGCGCCTACGCCACCATGCATCCCTGGGAAGACTGGGCCGAAACCTGGGCCCATTACCTGCACATGATGGACGCCGTCGACACCGCGTTGGGCTTCGGCATGAGTGCGCGGGAAATGGATTTCGACTACCAGCCGTTCCCCCCCGAGACCTTGTACGATGCCGAACACGCAGGCGGCGCGGCCTTCCTTTCGTTCGTCAATGCGTGGATCGAGCTGGCCGGCATGCTCAACGAATTGTCCCGCAGCATGGGTCAGCCGGATTTCTACCCGTTCGTCGTACCGGCGGCGGTGATCACCAAATTGCATTTCATCCATCTGGTGATCCAGGAGGAGGGCGGTCGGGCGGATGAGGTGTTGTTGTAGGTCCTATGGATGGAAGCCGGCATCCCTATCGAATGTGCCGACGCCTTTGCGAGCAGGCTTTGCTCCCACAGCAAGTGCTTGAACATCTTCGGTTTTTTCAATATGACACGAACGGTTGTAACTTCTTGTCAGATAGGTACAATGGCGCGGCTCGCCGTCAGGCGGGCGTCGTTATGGTGACCCCATCGGTCCCCCCGCAACGATTACCCGTGAACCTGGTCAGATCCGGAAGGAAGCAGCCACAGCGGGAACATTGTGTGCCGGGGTGTGGCTGGTGGGGGCACCACCTTAGTTCCAACTCCTTAATTTCTAACGGTTTTTCGCTCTGATCACGCCAGTGATCCAAAGGGTGATCCACCGTGTCTTCCGTACCTTCTTACCTCTGGTTGTCCCGACACTCGATCTTCTATTTCAGAGTCGTAGTGCCGTCAGTCCTCCGTCCGTTATTTCCCTGTGGCGAAATACGTCGTTCTTTGCAGACTCGCTGCAAGCGCGAAGCGTTGATCCGTGGCCGTGAGTTGCTCTTGCAGGTCCAGAAACTCTATACCCAAGCTTTCCAGGGGATTAGGCCTAGCCTCGATTCTTTGCGTGGTGCTTGGGAGGCGGGCGGCAAGCGAGTTGCTAGTTGGGCGGGTTGGCTCCGGCAGCAGCAATTGGTCCATTTGGCGGACAGTGCCGCGTCTACGTCTCCAGTGCCCGTGAAAGGCAGCGGCAAGGCCTCGCTGAAGGCCCGCAGAGCTTCTTCACGAGTAAGTCCTGCGCTGAAGAAGGGGCTCGTGGGGGATCTTCCCAGTAACGCTCCTCGCTTCTCCGAGGTGGTTCACGAGTGCTTGGAGCATCAACGGCAGGAAGGGATCGCTGCCAAGACGATTGCTGATAAACGATCCGTAGCGGAGATGGTGATCCGTATCGTTGGTGATCTTCCCGTCGACCTGATCACTCGACAGGACGCCCGTAAATATCGAGAGACAGCACTTAAGCTGCCGCCTCGCATCTACCAGTTGCCTGAGGGCCAGTCGTTAGAGCAAATCATCGAGAACGCGTCCACCACGATCAGCCTCACCACGTTCAACAACTACGTTAAAAACCTGACTACGTTTTTCTCTTACGCTATTCGCGAGGGATACTGCGAGCGCAATCCGTTCGATGGCCTTCGAGTCAGGCAGCGGGGCAAGGTCAGTGAGGAGCGAAGCGTTTTCACAGAAGACGACCTGCGCCGTCTTTTCTCAAAGCAGGTGTACGCATCAGCCAACTCAACTCAGCCGCACAAGTACTGGCTCCCGCTGCTTGGCCTTTACACTGGCGCAAGGCTCAACGAACTATGTCAGCTTTACCTGGATGACGTGGTCGTTATCAACGGCATCGACTGCCTTCATATCCGCGCCACGAGGCCAGATCAGAAGCTTAAAACCATTACATCGGAAAGGCTCGTTCCGATCCACTCGAAGCTAAAAGCGCTCGGGTTCCTTGAGTTTGTCCGGGCGCAGCGAGAGGCTGGACATCAACGTGTCTTTGCAGAGCTGACCTTACACAGGGCGCACGGCTACGCTGCAGCTCCTTCCAAATGGTTCACTCGTGTTCGGGAGCAGTTGGGCTTCCGTGACGGTGGCGAGCGCAAGGACTTCCATAGCTTCCGCCATACGCTTGCAGATCATCTGAAGCAGAAGGGGGTAGTCGAGTCGCTGGTAGGGGGCATCCTTGGTCACCAGAGCGGGGGGATTACCTTTAATCGTTATGGGAAAGATTTCAGGCCGGAGGTTTTGGCTCCGGTGGTGGAGGCAATGGACTTTGATGCTATGGAGTGGCTGCGGTGACTGGTGATGGTGGAGTCCATGGTGCTCATTCCCCGAAGAGACGCACGAAGGTCGCCAGCGATTCCTGACGCAGCGCCACGCAGTTGTCGAAGACGACAGCCTTCGGTGCCATCTCCTTGTTCTCCAGGGCGAGGCGGTCTCGCTCTGCCTTCAGCACCCTGGCCTGGGCGATGACCTTCTCCATGTAGGTGAGCGGGTCGTCGAGCACTGCCTCAGCGGCGGACGCATGAACGGCCACATCCTCGGTGGCCAACCGGTCGTAGGAGCGGATGACTTCCAGGTTGAACTTCGGGCTGATCCACATGGCGTAGGCGTAGACCAATTCCTTTACGACGAAGGTGCCGCCGTTACGCCCCATCAGCGTCACGAAACTCTGCGTTTTCGCAGACTTTTCCAGTTCCGCTACAAGTTCCGAGGTTTCAGCGCGGCGCATGAAGAAGGCCGGTTGTTGGTTGCTGTCACCACCTGCAGCCTTGTGGAAATCGTTCAGGCAGTAGCGGCCCTCGGCGTCCTGCTTGATGGTCATGCCACATACAGTCAGTTGCTTGCTCATGTTTTGTCCTCCAGAAAAGACGAAGCCCACTCAGAGGCGGGCTATAGGTGTTCGTTTGTAGTGAGGGTTTTTACTGGCCGATCAGGGCGCTCAGCTTCTCTGCGGTCTCCTTGGCAGCTTGGGATTCAGCGAGCAGCATGAGGTTCTTCTCTTGCAGACGGTCGATCTGCTCGGTGTTGCGGCTCACCTCCAAGTTGTTCGAGGCAGTCAGTTGTTCGAGCTGGTCGATTACCTTCTGGAAGGACTTGAGGATCTTGTTGAGGTGGATCATGCGGCCTCCTATCGGGAGACAAGACTGAGAGAGAACTATGCGTGTGCGTTTAGTTGGACTGACCAGTTGGGTCGCGCTGCCGCTGTAGCCCTTATAAAGACTAGAGCTTCTAATTATTCAGTTATGCATTTAACTCCGCACTGTAAATGAGGCGGGAGTGGAAACGTTGAAGCGCCCCGATACGGTTTGCTATTTGTAGTGAATATGACAAATCAACCGGAGGTTTCAGCCAATGATCGATAATCAATTTGGCTTCTGCGTCTCTATTGGTAAAGCACGTTTTTGCTTATTCATCGGTGACGTGTACGTCCGAGTGCCGAAGTGCTTTGAGTTAGCCTGGAATAGCACTGGTTTCTATTTCGGTAAGGATGGAGCGTGACGTACATGGAAACCACATTCAGCAAGCAAGCCCTGGCTTATGATCGGTATGCACTTGTCCAGCTTTTCAAAGCGATTGAGGATTTCCGTGCCGTTGACCCTGAGATACCGGCACAAGGCGTCGCATTGTTCCTTTACTCGGCGATCTACCCAGGCTGCACGATGACGGACCTGCAGAAGCATCTCGGGATGACTCAGTCGTCTTGCTCAAGGAATGTGTCGGCTCTTTCTGAGTGGCATCGTCTCGAAAAGCCAGGGCTCGGGCTGGTGGCGGCAACTCCAGATCCGATGGAGCGCCGTAGGAAGATCGTGCGTTTGACCGAAAAGGGGGAGCAACTAGCGGCCTCCCTGACCGAGGCAATCATGAATCCGGTTCGGCTGTCTTCGTTCTCAAAGGCGGTACGGTAAAAATAACCCCCAGCCCCAAGCCGATGGTCGGCCTCCTGGCTGTCCGGGCGAAGGGGGATGGACGTTCTGTCAGTCGCTGCTTGTAGGTGCCAGCCTGAGCACCGGAAGGCTCATCTGCTGGGCTGCTTTCCATCTGCGCTTATCTGCGGCCAGGATCTCGCTCAGCAGCGGATGTTGCGCGGTGCCTTCGGCAGTATCAGTCAAGCCCGAAGTGCTCCGACTCCTGGTCTTCCTGACTTCGTTGGCGATCCTCTTCATGAGCGAGCCCCTTCGGTTGGTCTCTGCTTGGATCTAGCTACCAGCTTGAAGTCGGTCTGCCAGACGATACAGAGCAGGTACAGAGGAACCAAAGGCCAGAGCAGCACGGCACCCAGGAACATCAACTCAGGGAAGCGCATCAGGCTGCCTCCAAGTGCTGCTCGGTAATCGCTCTCAGTCCCGTCAAGGCCATAGCTTCCATTACTGACCGAGGTAAGTCGTAGTCGAGCGCAACCCTGTCGATTGCGAGCTGGCAGAGGCGCTTGTACTTCTCAGGATTCTTACATGCCAGCCAGTGGTCATGTTCGGTCAGGCGGTCGAACTCTCGTAGTGCCGGGAGTGCTTTCTCACGAATGTTCTCGGCCAAGGCATCCAGAAGCTCGGTTCGGATTTTCTGCTGGCCCATGATGAACATGCCGCGTTTGCGGATCGAGGGCAGTACCTCTGCCACGACCCACTCCTCGAACCTCTCTGCAGACTGGAGCCTTGAGTTGAAGATCAGGCGATAGACATCTCGCTCGGGGATGATCCTCATGTGGCGCACCTGACCCGTCGATTCAACGGGTGAGGTGATAGCGGCTTTACAGTGTTTGCGTATGGCCTGATCAGTGTCCGTGTATCCCAATGCTTCGGCGACATCCTTGGCAATAAACCAAGGATCATCATTGAAGAAGACAGTGCGGATCTCACTGCCATCAAATGCGTAGGCGACGGTTGGCGGGGTGTTGGTGGCGTTATGAGCTATGTTCTTGGGGATGATTTGCATTGAGTAGATCTTCCTTTTTGTTCAGCCGTCAGAGTCCCTTCCATCCATGCCACCAGCTCCCATCTACAAGGGAAACACGGACGGCTCTGACGGCTGGACAAAACGGGCTGGGTTTGAGGGGAGCTGCAAGGGATGCAGAGTTGATGCTTGGTGACTTGCCCAGGAGTTCCCCGGTGTCTGGATGCCATCCATGAGCCAAAGCCTGGGCAGCAGTGGTTGCCTAGGTCGCTACTGTGCTGAGGCCAGGGCTGATGGATGACAGCGGCGATTGAGGAAGCTCCTGGGCGGAGTCATTTGGAGGTACATGAAGATGAGCTGGAGGTGGGCTGACAGAGGGGCTTGGGCTTCCTGACAGCCACTGACGGGGATGGTCACTGACAACATCGTCATCGATGATCATCAATCCTGTGTCAGCAGAGTTGGGGAGGCATCAAGAGTAACTTGCGGTGTAGCTTGAAGATCACATGCCAGTGTCTCCGCAAGATAGGCTTGATGCTGTCTCATTGCTTCGTTCTTCATTGATGGATTGATGGTAATGACCAAGGATGAAGGACAGCTCAAAGACACTCATAGAGTGGCTTCGCCATCCACCGCTACACCCCGCGAGTCATCGCAAGTAGCCAGCCTCGACTGGGTGCCATCACCTCCCAGCCAGCTATGTCAGGTTCGTCATCACCCGTGACTGCTGGCCGATTGGTCGGGGCAGTGAGAGGGGCTGTACGCCTGGAGCTCAAAGTAGCAGTAGGTACTCGGCGGTCGCCTCGCTGGGCTGTTGTCTTTCCCTGGCTTGATCAGTCCCTCCGGCGGTTTGCGGCAGCGATGATCGAGTGTCTTGGTTGAGGATCGAGCGTGCGAGATAGTGCGTTCTTTCCTCCAAAACTGTGTGTTAATCGATTTTCGTCGAACGTGCTGCGATCTTGCTCGGTTGTTTGAGTGGAGGCGCCCCTCGCTAGGCTCAGGCAATCAGGAGATTCTCCAGGAGCCCCTCACCAATTGGCTCCGAGTGGGTAGCCTCCCTGCTGTGGTGAATGATCACATCATCGACACCAGCTAGGTCGCCCTTCACCACATCCCAGCACCATGTACCGAAGCCGCCACGCGAGTTCACTGCCCTCACCCAGGCATCGAGGGCCATACGCTTGGCACGGTTCTGCTCCGAGTCCTCGCCCTTGATCTCCAGCACCATTTGCTTGCCATTCGCTAGCTTGATGAGGAAGTCCGGCACGAACTTCCGCTTGCTGCCCCGCCAGAGGTAGTAGATGTTGAATCCGAGGTGGTCATTCTTTGCGAAGGACTGCACTTCCGTGCGCTCCTCCAGCACGTTGGCGGTGTAAGCCTCCCAAGTACTGTCGGCCACCACATGGCTGATCTGGGACTTGACCGTATCCAGGCATGGCTTGGTCGAGTACCAAGTACGCATCAGCCGGGTTGAGCCAATGGGAATCTCGCTGTCGAACACAGGTTCCAGCCGCTCGCAGTTCTGCTGCTGAACGTGCATGACCACATGGGCAACGATCCGGTCTATAGAAAGCGCGATCAGGATGCGCTTACGGAGCGGATCTCGGTGGAATAGTGAGGGGATCTCCAGCTGCGACGAGTTGAAGAACTGCTCCACCAGCCGGATCAATTGCTGGATCAGTATCTCCCGGCTCCCGGTGAAGCCCTGCTGTATCGTGGCGAATGCCTTGCGGGCCGCTACGAACAATAACCGCTGCATACGGAATTCCTCCGGTAGCTTCTCAAGATCGATGGACACAGCCTTCGACAGATCGGCGGCACCACCCAGAGCAGGGGCAAGATCAGCGGTGATGTGGATCTCTGCCGGATTCAACTTCATCGGAGAAACCAGTGACCAATCCACAACCAGCTGCGGCTGCACGGTGACATCCACCCGCAACACGTTGGGCCAACTGATTTCCATCTCGCTGCGCTCCTTGAGCGATTCAATTTGGGTGCTGGGCTTGGGCGGCTGCCGTCCTCCGAGATCAGACTCATCGGTGTCTTGGAAGATCGACAGGGGAACACCGAAGACGTTGACGTACTCAGGAACGAACAGATCCCGCTCGATCCCATCCGGGCACAGCACCCTATCGGTGTCGTAGGAAACCCGGCGCAGACCACGCCCGATCACCTGCTCACAGAGCAACTGGCTGGTGAAAGCGCGCAATCCCATGATATGGGTGACGTTTTTGGCATCCCAGCCCTCGGAGAGCATCGCCACCGAGATGACATTCTGTAGATCCTGGCCGGCCGTATTGCGCTTGCCCACGTTATCGATGATGGCACGCAGCAACTGCTCCTTTTTAAGGGTACGCAGCTTTGCCTTTTTCGACTCGGGGATCTTCGCAGCCTCTAAGATCTCTTGCAGGACAGCCTCGTACTCCTTGTTGCTGGTCGCTGTCTCACCGATCTCAGCTTTTTCCAGTACCTTCGAGTCCACTCGCAACGTGCGCTCGGGAGCCTCCAACTCTGGCCAGTAGGCATCACCTTGGCGGAAGTAGTGCTCAACCCGAGCGGCAGTCTCAGTACGGTTGCACACGGTGAGCATCACCGGGGGAGACACATGACCACTCTCCTGCCATGCCTTGAGCGCTTCTCGCCAGTCGGCGCCAAGCAGGGTGTAGGCCTCCTGAACAATCTGCGGCAGAGGTTCGTGGGGCTCGGCACCTCGCCGGTTCAGGTCTTCAGCAACGTCGGGTTCGCGATAAAGATGGTAGAGCTTCGACTTGTAGGTCTGGGCATTAGGGAGGGCGTTGTCTCGAACAACCACACGGGGCGTCTTTACAAGACCGGCTTCGATTGCATCGTTCAGGCCGAAGTCGGATACCACCCACTCGAACAGGGCGGACTCGGTACTGGTCTTGCCAGTAGGAGCAAAAGGGGTGGCAGAAAGATCGAAGCAGCGGATGATCCGGCGCATCTTGTGGATGCGATCCAGTCCCTCAATCCAGCGGGTAGCCTCTTCGAGATCGATGCCTAGCTCTTCAGCCTCCTTCTTGCTGACCTTGACCTCAGCGGGTTTGCGGTAGGCATGGTGGGCCTCGTCATTGATGATGACGAGATCCTTGTAGCTCGCCAGCTTGCCCAGGATTCGCCTGACGTAAGCCTGATCGCTCTCGGCTCCCTTCTTGACCACGGAGCGATCCTGCTCCTTCAAAGGCATCAGGGTGTGCCAGTTTTCGATCAGCAACTCAGCCTGATTCAGCTTTTGTCGCATCACCTCGTTGGGGCACAGAGAGAAGGCATCGTAGTAGTTATCTGGGTGTCCCGGCTGGAGAATCTGCAGACGCTCTTTGACGGTAAGCCCCGGCGCAACGATGAAGATGGCGCGGGAGAAGTCCTTGTTGCGCTTCGGATAAGTTAGCGCATTCAGCACCTGCCAAGTGATGACCATTGCCATCACCGTAGTCTTGCCGCTGCCAGTCGCCATCTTGTTGCACAGGCGCTCCCAGGCTCCCCCATCCCCAGGGATGGCAATACCCTGCTTAAAGTCTTCAGGGGCTTCAACGTGCCAGATCAGTGTCTCGATGGCCTCCAGCTGGCAGAAGTAGAAGGCATAGTTGCGGTTGGTATTCGAGTCGTACCAGTGTTCAAGCAGCTTGCGAGTGATCGAGGTGACACCGGGATAACCCGCATCACGCCACACATCGACACGCTCACGGATTCGATTGACCAGATCGAGTTGAACAGCCCGAACCGTGTTGGCTCGGGTGTCGAAGATTTCGTAACCTGCAGGGCGTCTACCATCTATCAACTTCAGTTTATTGTCGCTCATGCGCTGCCAGTGGTGCGTGGGGCGCTCGAAGGGCGAACTGATGATCAGGGACTTGGCTTTGCTCATGATGTCCCTCTCAATTCAGCGCAATGACTTTTAGGGACTCGATGCCGCGATCATCGACGATCTTGACTGCGATCTTGCGGTTATCTCCTGCCTCAAATGGTAGGCTGATAGTGCCGTGGAACTTATGCAGACGCGACTCGTCCAGCTCGGCACGGATGTTCTTCTTGAGCTTCTCCCAGCCTTCACTTTTGCCCGCCATCGGGAAGAATACCTGATGGGGGAACAGGCTCCGCTCGTCGTAATCGGTGTCCAGCGACCACATGGCGATTTTGCTCTTACCACCGGAAACCAGCTCGCCCTTGGCAGTATCGAAGTAATCGAAGCCATGCACCTCCACTTCGTAGCAACCATCCTTTAGCTGACGCACCTCGACATCCGGCTGGCCCATCAGCCAGAAGCTCTGATTGCTGCTACGAGCCTTCTTCAAATCCTCGGTGAGCAGATCGGTGTTCATCTGGGCCTTGAGCGCAGTGATACCCTTGATGGCGTCGATGTCCTTTGCTGCCTCAGGATCGAAAGTAAAGGCGCAGAACACCACCATCTTAGGCAGCGGGAACAGATTGCCCGCTTCGTTTAGGGCATTGGCTACCTGACGCTGCTCCAGGGCGGCGTGCTCCGGGCCAAAGCTGACGACCACACGCTCACCGCTGTCGAGATGACCGGAGGCATGAAGGCTCTGCATATCCTTGTCGAACGGAAGTGGTTCCAGATCGGCGAACTTGAGGAATTGGCCACCCTTGCCCCGGATGCCGGTCTTCAGCAGCTCAGCCAGCCACTGGTGCTGGCGACCGGACTCACCGGTACGGGCAATGCTGGCATCGGCTTCATCTGGGCCAGTGACTTCATCCAACGCTTTAACACTGGGGAATGGGACTGCTTCTACGGTGAAGGGGCCAGTGATACGCAATTTGTTCTTGGCAATCGAGGGTTGGTCGTAGAGAACTTCCTGATCAGCGTGGGCGGCAATAGATGCATCCATTTGACTTTGCATCGCTTGGCGAGCCTTATGGAATTCAGCCAATGACGCGAGAGCTGTTTCTGACCAATCGCTAGGTGCTTCAAAAGGAACTTCCCACTCGAGAAATGATTCACCTTTAAAAAAATTAAGCTTGCTGTCCTTACGTATGCCTTCAGTGATCTGATATTCACTTTTCGGTGGCTTGATAATTAGTTCTTTATTGAGCGCTTGAAGTGCTTTCTCAATCGCTGGATGCATATGCTCATAGATCTTATCGATGTCCGGGTTATTGGCGATGGACTTGAGAGTAACGTGCGGCACAGTTTTGTAAATGAACCCCCCTTTTAAGCCTTCGTGAGGATACTTTAACTCGAAATAATCGTAGCTGGCAGTCATTAAGCGCTGTTTGGCTAAGGTAATGGCAACGCGAGAAGTATCACATGTCATCCAGCGCCGCCCCCGCTTTTCGGCGACGAAGGCGGTGGTGCCAGAGCCACAGGTTGGATCGAACACAAGGTCGCCAGGATCCGTAGTCATTAGAAGACAGCGCTCTACAACTTCCGCGTTGGTTTGAACGACGTAAATAGGGTTCGCGGCACCGCCCAAGCCCGACCACAGGTTTTGGTAACCGCTATAAGGAAAGTCGTCAAAGCGTACAGCCAGTCGAATTGATGACTTGGTTGGAATGGCTCGGAGGGATTTCTTTACTCGCTCAAGCCCTTCTGGCGTTGTGCCCCACCAACGATTTCCTGGGGTATAAGTAACACCGCAGTATTTGGTTTCGAATTTTGCTCCCGGCCCAGGCTTTGTCATCAGTACCGACATTGCTAAGTAAGCACCATCAGGTACTTCATGGGGGGCAGTTATATTCAGGTCTCTGGCCGTCTTAAAATACCCTCCTGAAAGACTAACTGTTGTATAGCCCTCGCCAAGAGGCGCGCCCTTCTTATAAAAGAGGCGATTGAACTTGGCTCTTGACGCATCGCGTGCATACCAAACAATGTAATCAAGAATCGCACCAATCCTATTTGAAGCTTGAAGCCCTCCTGCAGCTTTAGTAAATGAAATCTGGGAAACGAAGTTTTCGGCCCCGAAGACTTCATCCATAATTTCTCGCACATGGTGGATATTATCGTCAGAAATCTGCACAAACACGCTGCCAGTCTCATGGAGCAACTCTCTCGCCAGCTGCAAGCGATCCCGCAGATACGTCAAGTACGAATGGATTCCCAATTCCCAAGTATCTCGAAAAGCCTTAATCATTTCCGGTTCTTGAGTGAGATCCGCATCATTACGATCCTTCACATCCCGCTTGCCCACAAACGGCTGGAAGTTGGAGCCGTACTTGATGCCATAGGGCGGATCGAAGTAGAACATCTGCACCTGGCCAGCCATACTCTCCTTTTGCAACAGGCTGTTCATCACCAACAGACTGTCACCCGCCACCAGCCGGTTGGCCCAGCCGCGCTCATGGCGGTAGAAGTCGATGGCATCCCGCAGCGGCAGATTTTCGAAGGGGGCATCGAACAGTCCTGGTTGGAATGCCTTCTCGGTTCCCTTGCCTTTGCCTTCCGTCTTCATCGCCTTCCGAACAGCCGACAGGATGCTTGCTGGGTCGATCCGCTCATGCACATGCAAGCTAACGGTATCTACCTCAAAGCTGGTGCGCTCGGCCTTACCGGCCCAGTTCAGGTAGGGGGACTGGGTGCGCTTCAGCTCCTCCAATGCCTGACGCATCCGTTCGGTATCACCTGACTCCAGAGCAACATCAATCAGCTGCTCGATACGGGCACGCTGTGGGTCGAAGTTTAGGGCCGGATCGAGGTGCGGGTCATAGGCCCAGTTGCTTTTCCCTGCATCAGGATCGGTGGCCGGAGTCACCATGCCGACTTCAGGGTTGTTTTTGCGCTTGTCCTGGTGGCGATAGGATATCACCTGTATTTCTTCAGCCGGCTTGGCACGACCAGCAGCGGGTTTGGTTGGTGCAGCCTTCGGCTTGTTCTTCGTAGCTGCGACAGGTTCCTCGATCTCGACGACCTGAGTAGCCAGCCCAAAGGAGGCCGGCTGTGCATCTACAAGACGCACCGATCCACCACGACCCTTCCCGGTTGCCACAGCACCGCTAGCGAGCAGCTCTGCGTGAGTTTCCCAATACTGTTCATCGGTGATCGTCAACCCGTCTTTGGAGAGCTGTTCTTCTATCTCGCGGCGAAGAGCGCTGTTGCCCTTCGTGGCTCCATCTGCAGGAAGCAACGAAAGGAAAGTGGCCTTGAGGCGTTGGGCCAAATTAGTCATGAGGGAGGACTCCACATCCATGTTGGGTAACGGGCGAGCCGCTCGAAATGCATAAACGCGCTAGAATGCCAGCAATTGATAGCTGACGCACGCGCCGCCAGCCAAAAAAAATAATCACGCGGCACCGGAAAAGCAAAGGCGAATCAAGCGGTAATCTGCAGTGCTCTGCAAGCCCTCTTCACGGCTGCCGTAGAAATCCCCCAGTGCTTGGCGGTATCCGCAATGCTGGCCTCGTTTTCTTTCCTCCAGATAGCCACGGCCTGATCATCGATCACCTTCGGTGCCCCTAGCTTCTTACCTTGGGCCCTGGCTCTCTCGATCCCGGCCATCTGACGCGCCTTAATACTGGCCCGCTCCAGTTCTGCTACCGCAGCCAGCATGGTGAGCATGGCCTTGCCGACTGGACTGGATAGGTCGAAACCTTCTCGCATCGAGACCACTGTCACGCCCTTGGCTTTCAGGGATTCAACAGTTTCCAGAACGTCGACGGTGTCCCGCCCCAGGCGGTCGATGGCTGCCACAACCACAGTGTCTCCCTTCCTGGCGTAAGCGTGGAGTGCTCTGAAGCCCTCACGTTGCATAGCCTTGGTGGCCCCGCTTGTCGCCTCATCGGAGAACCACTCGCTCACGTTGAAGCGTTGTCCGATGGAGTGGCGCTGAGCCTCAGTGGTCTGGTCGTCGGTGCTAACCCGGACGTAGGCGAGGGTAGCGGTCATGGCAGATAGCTCCTTCATTGCTGCGTGGATCATAAATCTGGGTCAAAATGTTATTTGGCGGATCAGTTAAAATCAACAGTTTTGATCCAGCTGAAGGCCGCGGCGCTTCGCCTAGCTCCAGAGATGCTCAGGTTGGCTCGCGAGGTACACTTTCTGATCCAGGCCGCTGGCAGCAGCTTCCGCTATAGTCCATAGACATTCCTGATACGGACACGGATGCCATGCGTGGAGAGCTTTTGACGTCAGCCGAGTCCTTGCTGAACTTGATGATCGCCCATGCGACCGGCTCACCCGGAGAGGATGCCGATTACATCCAGTTGCGGAAGCAGCTACTCGCTGCTGCGCTTGGGGACTTGGTTCCTAGAACGGTGCAGACATGTCGCTCGCTTGGGCAGTTCTGGGGAGTCATCAAGCAGAAGTTCGGCACCTATCAAGAGCGAAGGGACTATCTCTATGCAGAGTTCCAACCACTTCTAGATCATCTTGAATCGGCCTCTCGCTCTCCAGCAGACGAGCTAATCAGTGGTTCAGTCAGGAAGCTGGATGGGGCCTACGTTCATGCCGCCTGGGAGAAATCTCTGGAACGAAGGAATAGTGATCCAGAGGGCGCCATCACTATGGCAAGAAGTCTGCTTGAGGCTGTGTGCAAGCTGATTCTTGATGGGGCAGGGGTGAATTACGGCGACGCCCCCGATATCAACAAGCTTTATGGTATGGCTTCCGAGCAGTTGAAACTCTCGCCAAGCCAACACGCCGATAAGGACTTCAAGCGCATTCTTGGTGGATGCACGTCTGTGATCGAGGGGTTGGGTGGCCTCAGGAACAGACTTGGTGATTCCCACGGGAAGGGAGCCACTTGGATCAAACCCGCTCCCCGACATGCTGAGCTAGCGGTCAACTTGGCTGGAGCTATGGCTACGTTCCTGATCGCGACCTGGGAGTTCAGGCAAGGCAAGGAAGCCTAGCGCGTGGCCGGGGAGGGTAGTACTTTTTTTCTGAGCCCCCAGGGGGATACCGGGGGAACCGTCGTAGGGCTGCGTCGTATATACCATCTCGCATTTTTGCTAAAAAAAACCCGTTTGGGGTGTGGCTTGGTGATCCAAAAGGGATCCAGAAGTGATCCGAAACGGTGATCCAAAGGTCTCGCAAGGACATTCACTGGCCATATAGAATGACGACTAAATTCGAAAACAGTGTGACGAGCAGAAACGCTAGAAGTCAGGATTGGCGAGGGTTCTAGGCCCCCCGCAACGATTACCCGTGAACCTGGTCAGATCCGGAAGGAAGCAGCCACAGCGGGAACATTGTGTGCCGGGGTGTGGCTGGTGGGGTTGCCTCCATAA
>Ga0307405_10000346_pt1 | contig 17348 bp, 17 predicted proteins | sample 322Cmetagenome_2_FD_203311 | JGI IMG/M metagenome (GOLD analysis project Ga0307405, IMG submission 203311) | Maize rhizosphere microbial communities from greenhouse at UC Davis, California, United States - 322HYB-C-1 | ecosystem: Host-associated > Plants > Roots > Rhizosphere > Soil | place...
GAGTGCCGGCGCATATTGCCCGGTCCATGCAGCGGACGACGATTGCGGGTGATTATTCGCTTGGCCGCTGGGCGGAGCCCGTGCGGAGTGGCGTCGTCCAAACCGCAGTTATGGTCTGACTAGTGAAATGTTCAACGGCCCTCGCTCCTGGATTCGCGTGGAAAATTACATTGGAAATTGCATTTTGCGTCATGCCTTTTAGTTCTCCTCGTGACGTTGGGCTTCCAAGAAATCTGGGATGCGATGGTCGCGAGCTTTATATTCATTCCTGTTACCGCGCAGCGATTTGAGTGTGTTCGCGCCGTACGGCTTGCTCCGATTTGCCGAACTTGAGTCGTGACGTCAGGAGAATTGGATAGTGCGGAAACGTGGATTTGTCGGATTGAAAGGTGTGACACTGGTTGCCAATGAAGCCGGCCCCGAAGCTGGTGCTCCCATATTGTTACTACATGGCGGAGGGCAAACTCGCGGAAGCTGGAAGAATGCGGTAACCCGCCTTGCTGCGGAAGGATATTTGGTGATCGCACCGGATATGCGGGGGCACGGAGAGAGTGATTGGGCAGCCGATGCCGATTATACGCTGGAGGCACTGGTCGGCGATCTTCGCGCCATCGTAGATACTCTGCCAGCCAAACCTGCGCTAGTCGGCGCATCTTTGGGAGGAGTCACCGCGCTGTCATTGCTGGGGGAAAATGATGCCCCCGACGTGCGGGCGCTGGTGCTCGTCGATACGGCGCCGCGGATCGACATGGAAGGCGCAAAGAAGATCACAGCCTTTATGAACGCGAATACCAAGGGCTTTGCGAGCGTTGAGGATGCTGCGGATGCAGTGGCTGCTTATAACACTAGCAGGTCGCGGCCAAAGGATGTTTCGGGCTTGCGGCGTAACCTGCGCGAGGTAGACGGGCGGCTATATTGGCACTGGGACCCTGCCTTTATGGGAACTAAGAGGGTTGAGGCTGGAGTGTCTCGCCGACGGCTTGAGAGTGCGGCGAAGCGCCTCAAGGTGCCGACTTTGCTAGTGCGCGGCGCACTAAGCGACCTCGTAGGTGAGGAGCAAGTAGACCATTTTCGTTCATTGGTGCCGCAAGCCAGCTTGGTCGATGTGGCGGGCGCTGGTCACATGATTGCCGGAGACCGTAATGACGCCTTTAACGACGCAATTCTCACTTTTCTGTTGCAAGTCGACGGACGTGCTTGATTATCAAAGGGCCGTCTATATACGCTTGGCATTTTTTTAAGGGATGCGATCTTGAAGCCGAGCCTGCCTAAACGATCAAACGATACACTAGCCGGAGCCGTGCGCCCGGGTGCTCGTCGTGACGAGTTGATTGAAATTGCAGCTGCCATGTTTGCAGAAAAAGGATATGCAAACACTTCCATTCAAGATATCGCAGAAAAACTCGGGATGTTAAAAGGCAGCATCTATTATTATATAGATGCAAAGGAAGATCTCTTATTTGAGGTGATCCGATCAACCATGATTTTCTGGCACGGTCTGGTTAAAGAAATTCGAGATTCGACTGCTAATACTCTAGATCGCTTGTACACTTATATTCATCGTAACATTGAGGGAAGCCTTCATGCGCGTCATCGGACGGAAGTCTTTTACCACGACTTCCAGGCTTTGTCTCCCGAACGACAGCTAGTCATTCTCGACATGCGGCACGAGCATGACACCCTTCTTCGCGATCTGATCCGTATTGCAAAAGAAGAAAAGCTGATAGCGCAGCATGTTAATGTTAAGTTGGTTTCCCTCGGGATTCTTACCATGAGCGGTTCGCTCTACAGATGGTATAATGCAGATGGGGATTTGTCCGCTCGGTCGATCGCGGACGAGCTAACCCGTTTTGTGCTACGAGGTCTTGGTGCTGTGTCAGCCGAGGATTCTCATGGGTGATGGGTGCCCAATCATTCCGCCGGAAAGAAACCTTTGGGCGTGCTAGCAAATATCGATGAATTTCCAGTGAGGGGGGCATACGGCCGTTCGCCGCTACAATTGCGAGACAGTCTAGGTTATGAGGTCACAAGATACCGGTATGATTGGCCAACGGTCGTTTCAAATCGCATCGCCGGTTTTTCATTCGACCATTGTGTGTGAAGATTTCGATGAAGCGCGAGAGACCTTGTCACGTTTGTTCGAGACCAAGGCGTGGGATGGTGGCATTTGGGCTGGCCGCCGAGCGGTCTTCATACCGGTGGGCGACACGTGGGTGGAAGCGATGATGTCGATCAATCAACCGGACGGACGCGGTTCGCTTAAGCACTTTTTGAGTCGTATCGGCGAGCACTGGCATTCTCTGGCATGGCATGTGGAAGGCGTTCAGGCTCTTGCGGATCGAATGCACGCCGCAGGTGTTCGAATGTTTGACAGCGAGTTGGAGTTGATCGAGGACGAAGTTCCGGGGCACGGACCCTTTCCAACCGGAGAGATGGAACCACCGATGCCCCCGGACTGGGAATCGCGCGTGTTCTTTACCGCGCTGAAGGATAGTCATGGCGGGCTGGAGTTCGTCGAGCCTACGATCCCTCATCCTTTCCTCCCACGACTGGAACCGATTGCACACCCCGAGCCGAATGGGCTTGGTATTACAAAGAGTACGCATAACACGTTTGTTGTAGCCAACATCGAAGCTGCATTAGATTTCTGGGTGCGCGTGATCGGCGCAGAGCTGGTGGGACACGGCAACAACCCATCAGCTGGCACCCTCAGCAGCTTTGTTGGTTTTGGAACCGGCATCGGTAACATTGTTGAACTGGCTCAACCCATATCGGGAGGAGCTGCGCGCCGAGATCTCGAAAAGTGCGGAACCGATATGCTGCATGCCAGCCATTTTCATGTGCTTGACCTTGCGTATGCGCGCAATCGCTTTGAAGGAAATGGATTTCGCGTCGAATGGTCGAATGATCACCAGTTCGTTCTGGAGCCGTCATCGACGCTGGGAGCCAGATTCGGCTTCACCGATCTTAACGATCCGCCCTTCATGTAACGGGTGCCGGACAAGGAACCGTATCTTGTGAATATAGCGATCAAGCGGGACAGGGAAAAGATTCCATACGCGAAGCCACAGCCGTTGGCGATGCGACCCGATTTGCTAAACCCTTTGGCGCTGGACCTTGATGCCGAACCTGAGCTTGGGCTACCCCAGGCTGGAGGCGTCGATGCCAAGCCTCTTTTGCTCAACGTGAGTCAGGGATTTTACGCTAATCTTCTCCGCGTGCGCCGCTCCGGCGTGTCGTCACGACATTGCCATACGGTCCGGCCCATGCGTTCACTTTGCTCGGAAGCCGGCACTATTTGGAAGATGACTGGGAAGCGGTCGAAGGCAGCTAGGCCTTCGAACCGCCCGGAGAAGCGCACACGCTTAATGTTCCGAAACATGTGGACGAAATGATTACCCTTTTTCACGTCACCGGCGGCTATGCTATGTCAATCCACAGGGCCTGGCGGCCGGATATGACGACGTCTTCACGGAGCTTGACGCGGCCCGCGCTCACCAATGCGAGACGGAAATGGGTTTGAAAAACTGGAAACTTCTATCCGATAATTTTGATTAGTGGACTATTATGGCAAATTCCATCGTCTGGATTAGCGGGGCAACTCAGGGCTTGGGAGCGGGTTTGGCGGATCTCGCTGCCGAAAGTGGTGCGAGGGTGATCAATTTCGATCGCGCACCTTCGAACCGGCATGAAACGATTGCCTTCGACCTCACCGATCCGAACTCCTGGGAAGATATCGCCAACCATTTTCGCGATATCTTCGCGATCGGTAGTATCGAAAAGGCAACGCTGTTGGTGGTCGGCCACGCCAATATCGGACAGGGTCTACTGTCCAAGGTCAATCTCGAAACCTACCAAAGGTCGCTTGTCGCCAATGGTGTTGCACCAATCATGCTTGGCTCCCTTTTTCTCAGGAACTTGCCGGAGGATGTTGCGGGCGGTCTGATGCTCATGTCGTCGGGCTCTGCGGCTCGGCCGGTTATCGGACAAAGCTCCTATTCGGCCTGCAAATGTGCGATCGAGGGATGGGTGGGGGTGATGAAGCAGGAAATAGCTCGGGAAGGCAGGGGCCAGTGGGTAGTCGCCGTCCGGCCGGGGTTTGTTGATACGCCCTCGAACAGGGAATTGGCGAACGAGGATCCCGAACTGTACCCGCGCGCGGCAAAGATGGGCAGCATCATTGAAAAATATGCGATCAGCAATACCCTTGGAGCAAAGCGTATCTGGGATGCGTTGCCACCATCGGACGAGGCCCGGATCATCAGTTTTGACGGCAGGCCGCAGGACGGTCCCGAGATCATTACGTAGTCTTTGGTTCCGCCAACAGCCGTAGCTTGCAGCCCCACCTGGCCGCTAACCGGATGCGCTCATGCGCCTTTGCATCAGAATGTGAGCCGCAATTACTTTAGGTCCCAGATGGCCGGCAGTCGGAATGTGATGCATTTTCGATTTACCCCGCCGATCTTAGCTTCAATCCTTGTCGTTTGGGAGAAGCGCTTCGCCGGCGTCTTGACAGAGCACTGATAGCAGGAAGGCACGATTAGCCCGAGGCGGAAGCGGTAGAAATTCGCTGCATCTCGGTCTTGTCATTAGACTTACTTCCAGTCTATCGTGCTCTTTGACAAGATTTGTGTTGGCGGGAGAGTGAGCATATGACGTCTTTAATGCCTCAATTGCCGCTCCATGTACGGGACTTGGTTGAACAGGGAACTTATATCGATTTTGCCACGGTCTCCGCAGCGGGTGTGCCCATCGATACGCCGACATATTATTTTCCCAGTGACGACCTTGCGACGATAGATATCGCGACCGGTTTGGCTTATCCTGCCAAGGCGGAACGGGCGCGCCGCAATGCGCAAGTGGGTCTGCTTATCGAAGGAAAGCCAGAGCAGCCGGTAATCTCTATCCGCGGACGCGCCGCCGTACGCGATTCCGATTTCTCTGCAAATGCGCGTCGATATTTAGCTGAAGCGGGCTATGATCGAATCAGCTTTGGGGTTTCTTGGGAAGTCGCGCGCCAAGCCGTTTGGTATTGGACGCGAATTATTGTCGAGATTATGCCAGAACGCATAATGTGGTGGGAGAATTTTGCAGCTGCGGATGGTCCGCCAAATGTGTTGAGCGCTGCCGAAGGTTTTGACTTTCCGCTTTCTGATCCCGCACCTGCGGGGACCGCGAGCAAGCCGTCCAAATGGCCTGAGCGCAGCTGGACTGAGAAAGCCCAGAGCGCGATGGCACGCTCTGCTCCCGCTCACCTTACAGTTTGCGACAAGGACGGTTATCCACTGCCGATGCGGGCGCGTTTGGTCGAGGAGATTGATAACGGCTTCCGCCTGATCATGCCCAAGGGACTGCCCTGGGCATTGTCTGGAAATGCGACACTGACCTTCCAAGGGATAGAGACCTTCGTGGGACAAGTCATGTCCGACGGGGAATACTTTACATTCATTGTCGAACGGACCTTGCCCGAGCTTCCGATGATGAAAAACCCAATTGAAGTGTTCCAGCCAAGCGAAGAGGTAAGAAGGTCGCTGCTCGCTCGATTGGGAACTGAGCTTTCCCGCCGCGGTCAACCCAGCGTCGAGATTCCGGTTGAGCTTCCGGAGCCAACCCGTCTCTTCCAAATCAGACGACCAGTATCGGGAGGCTCGGTAAAGCGCTGAGATGTCGCTGACACAATAATCAAGCGTCATTGGAACGAGCGGGAGAATGAAATGCCACATCTTACCGGCAAGATCGCGCTCGTTACGGGCGCATCGCGTGGAATTGGGCGTGCTACGACGCTGGAACTCGCGCTTTGCGGCGCTCATGTGATCGCGCATTACAGTTCCAGTGAAGGCCATGCAAAATCGCTGCAACAGGAGATTGCGCAGGCTGGAGGCAACGCCGAGATCGTTGCCGCCGACCTCGCCGCGCCCGATGGTCCGCATCGGCTTGCCGCCGAGGTGCGTCGGCTGACCGGCGACGCGCTCGACATCATCGTGTGCAATGCCGGTTTGCTCAATAAGTCCAAACTGTCCAACGAAACGGTCGAGGGCTTCGATCGGCAGATGGCGATCAATGCGCGCGCGCCCTTCTTTCTGATCCAGCAACTCGACACGGCCTTGCGCGATGGCGGAAGCATTGTGATGCTGTCTTCGATAACGGCGACGCGGGACGCCGGCTTTCCTTCCTACGGCGCGACAAAAGGCGCCATCAGTTCGTTGGTGGTGTCGCTGGCCGCATATTTCGGTCCCCGCGCCATCCGGGTAAACGGAGTGGCCCCGGGAGGAATCGCAACCGATCTGACCGAAGGTATACGCCATCCCCAAGCGCAGGAAAGCATGAAGAGGGTTCAGGCTTTGAAGCGGATTGGCCAGCCGGATGATATCGCCTCGGTCATCTCTTTCCTGGCGTCCGATGAGGCCCGCTGGATCACGGGGGCGATCTTGCCCACCGACGGTGGGGCAAAATTGTAGGGACCAAACTCGTTCCGCCGAGCTTCACCGGCCTCCGTCGACGGGGAGGTTCACACCGATAACGAAGGACGAGGCGGGCGAACTCAACCACAGGACGGCCTCGGCTATTTCGTCGGCTTGTCCGAACCGACCCAAGGCATTGGGGCCTTTCACCGATCCGCGATCTTTCGCCTGTTCTATCAGGGGACGGGTCAATGGCGTCTCGATAAATGCTGGACATACCGAATTGATGCGAATCCCTTTTGCAGCATATTCCTTTGCCACTGATCCAGTCAGGCCGACTACCGCATGTTTCGCGGCCGAATAGGAGGCGCTGTGAGGGCCCGGATTCAGGCCCAGGCTCGACGCCATGTTGACAATCGTGCCACCGCCCTTGTCGAGCATCACGGGGATCTCGGCTCGCAGGCAGTTGAAGACGCCCCAGTAATTCACTTCCATCAAGCGCCGCGCCTGATCTTCTTGCGTCTTTAGGATATTGGCGAACTCACCGAACATCCCGGCATTGTTAAGGACGCAATCGAGACCGCCGAACCGGTCAATGGTTGTTTTCACGCCTTTTTCCACGGAGGCGGTATCTGTTACGTCGCACCGGAACATAACAGCCTTGGCCCCAAGTTTCTCGACCATGTCCCGGGTCAGCGAGAGTTCGTCCATGTTGAGATCGCCTATAGCCACATTCGCCCCGGCCTTGGCGAAGGCACATGCAGCCGCTCTACCGATGCCTGTCGCCGAACCTGTCAAAAAGGCCGTCTTGCCCTCTAAGTGCACTTTTCCCTCCTGGAGATCACTGACCGGATCAGACGAGATGCTTCTCGAACCAACTCGCAGCGGCATTTGCCGCCTCTGTGCGATTTTCCGCATAGAGGTCATAGTGCCCGCCCGGCAGCATTATGAGTTCTTTAGGGCCTCCAGCCCGCTCGAACGCCTTCACGCAGCTTGAGGTCGGTGTAACTGCATCCTTCTCGCCAAGGATCATCATTAGCGGAGTGGGTGCGATCCTCTCGATGGTGGCTCCGGGTTCATACTCCGAGTATAATTCCAGCGATCTCAGCGTGATTTCATTGCGCCAGTTTGCGCGGCGGAACTCCTCCAGATTGATGTACCACGCTGCGCCATTATTGCCGAAGTGTGTCCGGTCGGGATCTACGACGGCCTTCGGCATATCGGGAATCACAGGGACCATGGCCGGCGGTTCTCCTCGGAAGCGTTTCAGGCGATCCCGGTTGAACGCAACCGTCATTTCCGCCCACTGATCCTTGGAAAAACGCAACTGCGTGTTGTCCCAGCCGCTGATGGTCGGACATTGTGACACGACGCAGCGAACCCTTTTGTCGAAGGCGGCGACGGTGAGTACATGGCCGCCCGCATAGCTTGTGCCCCAGATGCCGATGGCATCCGGGTTCACCTCATCCAGCGTTTGCGCAAAGCTGATTGCGTCGCGATACCCTCGCGTCTGTGCTATCGGGTCTATTTCCTGACGCGGCAAACCACCGCTCTCGCCGAAACCGAAATGGTCATATGCCAGCACGGACAGGCCGCGCGCGACAAAATGTTCGGCATAGGAGTCCAGGCACATCTCCTTCGTCCCGCTCCAGCCGTGGGTCATAATCACCAAAGGCCCAGGCTTGTCTCTGCCGCTCGGCAGCAACCAACCCCCAAGTTCCGTCCCATTGCTAGCAAAAGCGATGCTTCGCGCCCCGCGCGGCAAACCGTCAAACTGCATGTTGTTCCCCTGGATATTTATCGCCCTCGAAAGAGTATCGCCACTTGTCGTGGGATCGGTTACTACACCGGCAGCAGTATCAAAGAATGAGTTTAGCGATCTCTGAAAGCACGAGACACATTCGACATTGCGACCGCCATACTGATTGATCCTACCTATCGAAGATTTTTACCAACAATGTCATTGTCTCCATCGCCCCGGACAACCCGTCCTACTTCATTGCGTCGCCTTCGATAGACGGGATAATCAGATCAGACCCAGCCTAGCGAGCGATTGAAGACGCCTGCATTATAATAAGGCGCCACTATCAAGCGCCAATCGCTGACCGGTCAAAAATGAGCCCTGATCGGAAGCAAGAAAACAGCATACGCCACCAGCTTCCAGCGGATCCACTACTCTTCCAAGCCGGTTTCGGCCCAACAAATCCCTCATAAGGACCGTCCAGCGCTCTTCACTTGTTTTCGGATCCGTCGGGATTTCCCGTGGAAGCATGTTACGGATCTCTTCGAGAGTCTCCCAGGTTACGCACCCGATTTGCACGGAGTTGAAGCGAATATTATGTTTACCTTCCTCTGCTGCACTATTTTGAACAAGTTGATAGACAGCGCCTTTCGAAAAAGCGGAGAGCCCGTCATAAGAAAGATGACGATGCGTCGCTACAGTCGTGCACGCCGATACTGATCCGCCGCCGCTCGCTCGCAATCGAGGCACGGCTGAACGAAATATCCGGTAATACCCCATCGCATCGTCATTCAGATATCTGCTGACATAGTCTTCGGGGTAATCGGCCAGCTTGTTGAAAGTAAATTCCGTGCCGCTCCCGCACACGACGGAATGGACGCGACCAAATTGTTGTATCGCGTCGTCGAATACGTCATCGATTGACTGCGTTATCGCAGCATCCATCTGCCTGGCGTGAACATCATAGCCCTGTTTTTTAAGTTCGCGCTCTAGATCGAAGGCAACCTTTTGTCGCGATCTATAGGTGAATATGACGGGCACGCCGGCCTCGGCGAAACGCCTGACGGCTCCGCCGCCCACCCGGCCCGTGCCTCCTGTAATCAGGGCGGCGCCCTTGGGGAATGTCAAGGTGATAGCCATTCTATGTCCTCTGTCATGCGCATTTGTTAGTCGGCGCGCCAGCAATATCGCCGGGCGCAATCTTGTTCTTCTGTCCGAACTCGGCGCCGCCAACGCGATTCTCGGATCAAACGCACATACGAGAATGATTGTTGGGCTGGCGGCGCCGTTGTTCCGGATTGACTAACTAGCCCTATTTGGCATTTTCGCTTTTTTCCCAACTTTTCTCGGCAAGTGTATTACTTTGCCGTGGCGCCATAGCGTTCATCGGACGAGAAGTGCTCGATCGGCTCCCAGACACCATCGACGGGATTATACGGCAGCGCCACTTCAGCGCAGACATTGCCCGGCATCGGTACGAGAAACCACTTCTGCCAATCCATCGGCTTCTTCTCGCCCTTGATGTTGTACATGTCGATGAGGCCGTCCGAATAAGTCAATTTGTCGGTTGGTTCGGGATCGTCCAGAGCGTAGGCGTGAATTTTAAACCCCGCCTCGCGAACGGCTTCGAATTTTTGGTCCACGTCGGGGGTGGCGAAATGGATATGATCGACCCTGTCCTGCGTATTGGGATCTTCCGCGAATTTCTTGGAAGTCACAAATTGCAGTTCGAGCCCGTTGGGATTGATGAACGTCGCAACCCGCGTAAGATCTTCGCCTTCTCCCGCCGTCTGATAAGCGGGTTCATATTCGATCATGGCGGGGTCCAGGATCGCCAGCAGTTTTTTCCACTTTGCGACGGATTCGTCCAGGTCTTTCACGTAAAAAGCGATATGCGTTTGTATTCCGCGTGGCATGTCTTTACTCCTCTTCCAATCTTTGAGCCATACGTCAGGCAGTGATGAAACCGCGTTTCCGGCTTATTCATTCCACCGGATTTTTATATTGTCCTATCGACCCCGGTTGAACTTCAAGGGAACCTCGATAAAGGCCACGCCGGCACCAAAATTGGGCGGCAGCTTAGGACCTGAGTCGGCAAGTTCGAAGTCGGGAGCAAGCTTCAGCAAGGCACGCAGTGCTGCGGCAAACTCCACACGCGCCAGATGCTGGCCCAAGCACATATGCGGACCGATGCCGAGTGAAGCCATGCGGCTCGATTTGCGCCGGAAGTCAATTTCATAAGGGCGGTCAACGAATTCTGGATCCCAATTGGCCGCCGAGCGGAACATCAGCATCGGTTCACCGGCGCAGAACAGATGTCCGCCGATTTCGATGTCTTTCGCCACTTCGCGGCCGCTGAACGGCGTGGGTGAGAAGACACGAATAAATTCGTTGACCGCTGCCGGGATGAGTTCCGGATTGTCGATCAACTCTTGCCGCCGGTCGGGATTACGCGCCAGATAGACCGTCGATGTGCTGATTGCTGCCTGTGTCGTGCCAAGGCCACCAATGATCAGATTGTTTATGGTCTTGTTGATCTCTTCCTGGGACACGCGCCGCCCGTCCTTTTCGAATGTGCATAGCGCACCAACGACCGTATCGGGGGCCGGATCCTTGATCAATTCGGCAACGGTGTGGGCGATGTTTTCGCCATACTGCCGCAGTTCAACCATACGATCCTGCTCGGTACCAATGGCATAGGTAGCATTGTGGATGGGATCGTTATACTTACGCCAGTCTTCCGGCTCGAATCCGAACAGGCCAAGCGATGTCCGGCCTGTCAGGGGCATGGCGATGTCGCGCACCAGTTCAGCCTCTCCCGCGTCGATTGCTTGGCTGACCAGCGAGGCCGCGAGATCCTCTACCTCCTGCTGCAGCTTCGCAATGCGCGAGGGCGAGAAGAGCGGGTTCAACGCGGCCCGATAAAATCCGTGCTCGGGGGGATTGTAATTGGCCGGAATCAGGTCCGGCATCAGCGAGCGCGGTACAGACTGCGTCCATCCCGAGCTCAGGAAGTCCGCCGGCTGGCTGACCCTCTGCATGAGATCAAAGCTGCTCACGACATGGAATCCGCCATATAGCGGCGATCGGAGCGCGGGCGCCTTTTGCGACGCGGCTTTGGCAATGTTCAGAAAGTGCGTCTGAAAAAATTCAGAGCGATGATCGAAGTTGTGAAAGAACGCCTCCACCTCGTCGGCAACGGCCTCATCATCCTTCATAATCTCAGCGAGCATTAAAAATCTCCTTGACATAAAGCTTTGAAGTCGCTGGCGGATAGCGCAAGTTCCGACATCTCGGCAGTAATAATAAGTAAAAAGTAAATTTGCCTTTCAGAACAAAGAAATAAAAAATAGCAAACTAGTATTTTTCTACACAAATACGAGTAAGTATCCAGTTTTCTATCTGCCACTTTTCATCTATTCGGCGATATCCGATATTATAGTGGCCGTAGCCGTTCATGACCTTTTTTAGAGCTCCTGCCTGGCCAGACCACAATATATCCTCCATCGCCCATATGGCTCGCGCTCTATCCTGACCCGTAAATTCCAGGGTTCGAAGGAAACCGCGATGCGCCGAAGTAATGGGCTCCATTGAAGTCCTGACAAACTCGACGATCGCTTCCCTGCCCACAACGGGGGGGATTGACGCATCTACCGCCGCGCGAAAGTCAAAAACTGCATTTTCCGCAATAACGCCGCGGAATCCGTCCCAGTCTTTCGAATCGACGGAGTGAAAATAATCCTGCTGCAGCGTTCGGATCGCTAGTTCATCGACTACCTTGTTGTCCATTTCTTTGATACCTACCGATAGAGCAGCATTCGAGTATTTTTACCGATATGAAGTTTGCCCTCAATGTTGGCGTTAATCACACAATCAGGCGTCAGTGTTGCTGGGAAACTCAATAATGACCTTGCCACTGCTCTCTTCGGCAGCGCGGCGCAGACCAGCCAGGACATCTTCGAAGGAGAATCTGTCCGTCACCATTGACCTGGCCTGATCCTTAATCTGCGGCAGGGTGGTCAATGCCTCGGAGAGTTCCTCCTGATAGCCGACCGATCCCGTCATCATTATTTCCTTGCTCATGAAAGTGCCGACATCGACGGGAAACGGTTGGCAATGCATCGCGACGATCACGAAGCGGCTATGGGTCCTGGCCAGCGATAGCGTCGAGCGCAGGACGGGTGGCGCACCGGCGGCATCGAAATACATGTCGGTGGCGGCGACCTGCGTCCCGAACACGTTGGCTTCGCCATGCTGGGCAATGATTTGCCGCTTCAGTTCCTCATCACCGACCTTTGCATCGGTGACATGATCCGCGCCCATGGCTTTGGCGAGTTCGAGACGTTCGGGGCTGAAATCCACGGAAATGACATTGCCAATGCCCTTGCGCTTGAGCCACAGCACGATGCCCAGACCAATGGGACCCGCGCCGAAGACTACCGCGCATTCACCGGGCTGGGGTAATGCGCGATTTACCGCGCGCAGGGAGACCGCGAGGGGTTCGGCAAGTGCTGCGTCCGCATAGGATAGGTCTTCCGGTATTGGCAGGAGAGTCTTGGTCTTCGCTGCATCGCGCACGAGGAGGAAATCGCTGAGCGCTCCTTCCGGGCCACCATTGCCTATGACTGCGACAGTCGCCATCGGATTTATGATAACACGGTCGCCAGCACTGACGCCCCGGACGGCATTTCCTACTTCGATGACTTCACCGGAGGCTTCATGCCCGATGGGCATCGAGCCGACTTCACGCTGCAGTTGAGAGGCGCCATCCTTGATATAGTGGACATCTGTTCCGCAAATGCCGCAAGCCCGCAGGCGCACCAGGACGTCGTCTCCCGTGATCTTGGGATAGTCCTCCATACCTACTCTTACGTCGTCTGGACCATAGACGGATACAACACGCATCTGGGCTGCTTTGTGCATAGCATTTCACCTTGAGAAGCTGCGTCGACGGCGAATGCGGACCTTGCTGGACGTGTTGACGCGATCTAAGTTCAAATGCGCCGTCTTCATTTTCTCTCTCCGGTCAAACTAAAACAGAGACGCCATCCAGCCCCCGTCAATTGTAATGATGTCGCCTGTGTGGAAGGAGGCTCCGTCGCAGGCCAGATAGGCGGCTATGGCTTCAAGATCGCCGGGCGTTCCAACACGTTTCATGGGAGCCCGCTGGGCTGAAAACGCATCAATCGCTGGATCGTCCACAATACCAGTCTTGATATAGCCGGGGGCGACCATGTTCACGCGCACACCATGTTGTGCGAGTTCTGCCGCTGCGGATCGCATAACGCCGAGAAGACCAGACTTGGCGGCAGAATAGGCCATCATACCCGACCCCCCACCAAATACAGAGAGGCTGCCGCAAATGAGAATGGAACCGCCGGGACGCCCGGCCTCGGCGCGGGCTTTCATATGGCCGGCAGCCGCACGCACGACATAAAAACCTCCGTTGAGATGAACCTCAATCATTCGTTGCCATTCGGAGGTAGGAATGTTGGGGATCGACGGGAAACTCTGCCCATATCCTGCATTGGACACGACACAGTCGATGCATCCATCGGAAAGCTTTATCGCGTCGGCGAAGGCTTCCTGAACTTCTCGCTCCACACTCACGTCGATACAATGCGAATATACGTTAGGGCTGCCCGCCTCGCGAAGGTTCGCTTCTGCTGCCCGATTCTTCCTTTCACTCCGTCCCCAGACAATAATATTAGCGCCTTGTCGCGCCATGCCGCGTGCATAGCCGAGACCAACGCCGCTATTTCCTCCCGTCACAAGAGCGGTTTTGCCTGTGAGGTCGAATAGCGAACCTGGGTTGATAGTTGTCATGGTTGTTGCTCAACAGCCGTTTTCAATGCAGCGATGAGGTTGCCCGCACGTCTTTCATTTGCCATTGAAGCGGTTAGCAGATTGGATACATAACCAAAGCCAATGCCGGTTTCGCGATCGGCAAAGCCGATCGCACCGCCAGCACCTGCATGGCCGAAGGAGGTCGGGCCCAGCATCGGTACGGCAGGTTGAGGCAGCTGATAGCCTGTACCAAATCGGCTGAAGCTCGTCAGAACCGCGTCTTCACCACTGCATTGCTCATTCGTGGCGGCGTCCACGATTTCGTCATTCAGCAAGCGCACGCCATCGACTTCGCCGAGGCAGGACGCGTACATGCGGGCCAACGCCCGGGCATTGGTTACGCCGTTGGCGGCAGGCTGCTCGGCTTCAAGAATGCTTTGATCGTTCCACGTCTGGGCATGCGGTGTCGGCAACACCTGATTGGTAGTTAAAACCCTTGAAAACAGCGTTGTCGGGTCAGACAAAGTTATTATCAGCCGCTCTACGGCAGCCCGGACATCTGGATGCGCGATTTTTGTCAGTTCGTCGGGGTCCGGCGTGCCGTCGACAAGTGGGGCGAACTGACGGCGATGGCTTTCCGGAAAGCCGATCCAGAAATCAAGGCCCAGTGGGCGCGCTATTTTTTCGGCGAAGACATTTCCTAGGGATCGGCCAGTGATGCGACGCATCAACTCGCCGGTCAGCCAGCCAAACGTCAATGCGTGGTAACCGAGGCCGGTGCGAGGACGCCACAGAGGCGCTTGGTTTGCCAGATGCGCGGCGACCCTTGTGCCGTCCAGCAGTTCTTCGCGTGACAGCTCATGTTCGAGAGCTGCCAGTCCGACTTGGTGACTCAGGAGGTCCCTAATGGAGAAATCGCTCTTACCGTGTGCGGCAAATTCAGGCCAGTAGCTGGCTACTGAGCGATCAAGGTTCAGGTCACCCGACTGATGCATCATATTGAACAAAGTGGCGGTAGCGCCCTTCGTCGCCGAGTAAACCAGCGTCACCGTATCTTTGGACCACGGCCGGGTCCCTTGTGGATCTGTCTGTCCGCCCCACAGATCAATCACGGGTTCACCGTGTCGATAAACCGAGACACAGGCCCCGATTTCCAACCGCTGTTCAAAATTCTGGACGAAAGCGTCGCGGACCACCTCGTAGCCGGGAGCGACCAAACCCGAGATGTGGGTGACGGTTTCTGTCTCTATAGCTTCGTTCACCGCGAACTGCTCTCTTTGGTGCGCAGTTCCGGGAAATCGACGTCATTCCACTCCAGCTCGCCTTCAAAGCTCCCTGATGTGGACCGCTGAGCTGCGTGGGCCCGCAGTTCCACACGTCGGATCTTGCCGGATATGGTCTTGGGCAGATCGCCAAACTCCAGCTTGCGAACCCGTTGCCACGCAGCCAGATGTTCGCGCGCATATTTGAGGATTTCGAACGCGGTTTCGCGTGTGGGCGTATAGCCCGGCGCAAGCGAGACATAGGCTTTGGGAACGGCCAGCCGGACCGGGTCGGGTGCCGGTACTATCGCGGCCTCCGCTACGGCCGGGTGCTGGATCAAAACCGATTCAAGTTCGAAGGGGCTGATCTTGTAGTCTGAAGCCTTGAAGACATCGTCAGTCCGACCGATATAAGTAATATATCCGTCGCGATCGATCTCCGCCAGATCTCCGGTATGATAGAACCCATTTTCCCACGGACTCCCCCGACCGATGTAGCCCTTCATTACATTGAGTGGCCTGGCCTCGAAATCCAGACAGATTTCTCCCTCACCTTCGGTAACGCGATCCCCGCTATGCGGATCGACTATCACGACCGCAGCGCCGGGAAGCGGCCGCCCCATCGAACCAGGGCGTATCGGTTGTCCAGGCGTATTACCGACCAGTGCTGACGTCTCGGTCTGACCGAAACCGTCACGAATGGTCAGTCCCCAGTTGCGCTCGACCTGACCGATAACCTCCGGGTTGAGCGGTTCTCCAGCACCAATCAGCTCGCGCAACCTTGAAGGACGCGGTCCCATCTCGGCTTTGATCAACATCCGCCACACGGTCGGCGGCGCGCAGAAGGACGTAATTTTTTCGCGCTCCAGATGCCCGAGCAACGCCTCAGCATTGAATCGGTCATAATTGTATACCGCAATGGTCGACTGAGCGATCCAGGGCGCGAAAAAGCAGGACCAGGCGTGCTTGGCCCAACCCGGGGAGGAAATATTGAGGTGAGTATCCCCCGGGCGAAGTCCCAGCCAGTACATCGTCGTAAGATGACCGACGGCATAGGAAAGTTGATTATGCTCGACCAGTTTAGGTCTGCTCGTCGTGCCGGAGGTGAAATAGCGCAACATAGCGTCGTCGACTATACCGCCCGGTGGCTCGATCGGGTCGTCGCTCACCGGTGTGCTGTCCTCATAGTCCAGCCACCCCGAGCTGTTTCCGACTGCAACGCGGACACCGAATACGCTCAGCGTCTCGAATTTCTGTGTTTCCGCAGCGTTGGTAATGATATGGCACACATCGGCCCGGTCGATCCGTTCTTTCAAATCAGTCGGTTCAAGCGCCGTGGTTGCCGGCAAGATGACCGCACCGATCTTCATGATGGCGAGCATGGATTCCCAGAGTTCTATCTGATTGCCGAGCATCAGAAGAACCACATCCCCCTTTCTCACACCTACGCTCAGCAGCCAGCGCGCCAGCTGGTTTGACCTGCGCATCATCTGATCGAACGTGACGGACTCCCGTCCTTCATCACTGAAGACCACCAATGCCGGTTGTTGTAGACCGCGCGCTATCTCGTCGAACCAATCCAGCGCCCAGTTGAACCCGTCCTCAATCTCAGGCCATGCAAATCCTGTGCGAGCCATGTGATAATCTGTGCGATGTTCAAGGAGAAAATCACGCGCATATTTATAGTTTTCGCGGCCTAAAGACACTTCTTCCCAATCGCTTTCTGTGGACCCTCGATAAACACTAAGTTGTCAATAAACCCGATCATGCCGCCTCCGCGTAGGTTATCGGAGCCTGAAGCTTGATCTCGTGAATAGCAGGCAGAACTTCCCTGGCGATGAGGTCCGTGCTTTTGTCGGCTATCTCTTTTGGCATGCTGCCGAAACGCGTCACGAGCATGAATTCTTCGGGGTGGAAGTCCTCCGCGATCTGCTGGAGCTTGCGCACGCACTGGTCCGGCGTGCCCCATACATGGTTTTGGATGTAGGTCTCCGCGAGCTTCTGCGCCATCTCCGAAAGGCCGCTGACATTGTTCGACATCTCGGCGTAATGTTCATAGCCTTTGACGTTCTTGAAGTGCTGGCTGCCCAATTCATAGTTGCGGGTCGCACTGTCGGTATATTGTGGCAGATAATGGCTGACCAGCCGCTCGGCCTC
>Ga0307405_10000349_pt1 | contig 17327 bp, 17 predicted proteins | sample 322Cmetagenome_2_FD_203311 | JGI IMG/M metagenome (GOLD analysis project Ga0307405, IMG submission 203311) | Maize rhizosphere microbial communities from greenhouse at UC Davis, California, United States - 322HYB-C-1 | ecosystem: Host-associated > Plants > Roots > Rhizosphere > Soil | place...
GCTGCGCGGGCAGCGCGGCGCCGTGCGGGCGCGCACGCTCGACGAGCTGCAGGACGCCCTCGACCGCCCCTGGTCGCCGGACGAGGCGGACGACGGGCGGGCGCCGTACCGCGACGAGGGATACGCTCCCCGCGACGAGCGGACGGTGAAGGAAGTGGCCGCCGAGTTCCGCCGGGAGCGGGACCGCGGCCGCGGCGGGCGCCGCGTCAGGCAGGGGACGCGCGACGCTCGCGATACGCGCGACGCGCGCAATTCGCGAGACGCACGAGACGCACGAGACGCACGAGACGCACGAGACGCACGAGACGCACGAGACGGGGGCGACCGCGGTGGGCGGGGGTCAGGCCGGACGGGGCGCCCGCAGGGGCGCCCAGAGGGGCGCCCGGAGCGCGGCGCGAAGGCCGCGCGCGGGGGGCGTCGGCGGCGCGGGGGGCGGTGACGGGCCGCTCAGCCGCCTAACGCCTCAGGCGCCGCGCCGGCTCGCGCGTCCGGCCCCTCGTCGGGGAGGGCGACGCTGTACGTCTCCTCCTTGTACGCCGCGAAGCCGCGCGCGAGGTAGTTCGGGAGCGCGACCGGGCTGTCGAGCGTGCAGGTGTGCAGCCACACGCGCGTCGCACCTAACGACCACGCCCGCTCCGCGGCCCGCGTGAGCAGGTGCTTGCCGAGCCCGTGCCCGAATGCGCGCTCCACGAGCCCGAAGTACGCGATCTCCACCGAGTCGTCGTCGTGCCGCCGGAGCTCGTAGAAGCCCGCGCGCTCGCCCTGCCAGTGGAGCACCCACACCTCCACCGCCGGACTCGCCAGGTGCGCCGCGAGCTCGTCGTCGCTCCAGGCGAGCCGGTCGCGCCAGTGGTAGTGCGCGCCCACCTCGTGATAGAGCGCGCGGTAGAGCGCCACCGGACACGGGTCGCCGCGCTCCAGGGTGATGCGGGGGTCGGCGAGCGGAGCGGGGCGCAGCGCGCTCGGGGCGCGCATCTCGAGGTAGGTGCGGACGACGTTCACGCCTAGGTCGGGGCGGGGGGCACGGCCACGGGTGGAGCGACAGCCGAGGAAGATAAACGAATGGACCTTTCGGTCCTAGTCCGACGTTCTCATGGTGATCCCGGGCGCTTCACTCATCACCCAAGGGAGTACATGTGTATGTCCTGTAACAAATTACATCGTACTTCGGCGGATGGGTTGACGACTGGACCGGCCGGTCCTAATTTGCCCCCTGTGACCGACCGCAGAACCCAAATCCTCGACGCCGCCGCGCATCTTATTGCCGAGCGTGGCTTTACGCACACCTCGATCGACGACGTGATTCACGAGGCGCGGCTGAGTGGGAAGAGCCACTTCTACCACTACTTCAAGTCGAAGGAGGAGCTCGGCTACGCCGTGCTGAGCCGCCAGTTCGAGCGGTTCGCGGAGCGGGGACTGGCGATCCTGCGGGAGCCGATGATCGACCCGCTCGAGCGGCTGCACCTGTTCATCGACTCGCTGGTGGCGTTGCAGGCGGAGCGGAAGTGCAAGGGCGGCTCGCCGTTCGGGAGCCTGGCGTCGGAGATGGCGGATGCCCACGAGGGCTTCCGGAAGCGGATCGAGGTGGTGTTCGAGCAGTGGGCGAGCCAGATCCAGTCGTTGCTCTGGGAGGCGCGCCCGCAGCTCGCGGAGGACGTGGACGCGGCGAGGCTGTCGCGCTTCATCATCGCGACCTTGGAGGGCGCGCTGCTGATGTCGCGCGTGAACCGTGACATCGCGGTGCTGCACGGCATCGCGGCCGACCTGAAGCGCTTCATCGCGATGCACGTGCGCGACGGGGCGGCCGTGTAGCCGGCGGTCACAGGAGCTGAGCGCGGCGGCCGCCCGCGGGCACGGGGCCGGTGTGGCGACCGCTGTGGTGCTGGGGCGTTTGGGAGAGCTTATGGAACGGACCGGGGGGGGCGAGACCACGTATTCGGCGCACCCAGGCGCTGGCATGCTGCGCGCCGACGAGCGCGCGCGGCCCACCGACGACGGCGCCGGCGAGCGCCAAACCAGCCCCGCTCCGCGGGAGCAGTTCGAGGCCGAGGCGCTCGTGCACCTCGACGCGCTCTACAGCTTCGCCCTCAAGCTGGCCCGGTCGCGGGACGACGCCGAGGACCTGGTGTCGGACACGCTGCTCCGCGCGTTCGAGCGGTGGGAGCAGTATCGACTCGGCACGAACATCCGGGCCTGGCTGTTCACGATCCTCTACCACGTCTTCGTGAGCCGCAAGCGCCGGATCGACGCGCGCGAAGTGCAGCCGAGCGACGAAGCGGAGGGGTGGTCGTCGTTCGAGGCCGTCGGGGAACTCGACCCCGAGGGGCGCTTCTACGACTCCTTTCTGGACGACGAGATCACGCGCGCGATCGACTCGTTGCCGGAGGAGTACCGGTCGGCGGTGATCCTGAGCGACGTGCACGAGCTGCGCTACGCGGAGATCGCCCAGATCCTCGGCGTGCCGGAGGGGACGGTGAAGTCGCGGCTGTTCCGCGGGCGGCGGATCCTGCAGAAGAAGCTGGTCAACTACGCGGTGGAGATGGGGTACATCAAGTCCGCCACCGTAGCACCGAGCTAAAGCGCGGGCTTTCTGTGGCGCCGGGTGCGGCACACCTCTCACGGGCCACACCAGAGGCGTAAATGGGGCCGCTCATGCGATCAGGCATGGGCGGCCTCTCGCGTTTCGGTGGACTCCGTGACTGGTGAAAGCGCGCTGGTGAAAGCGCGCGCCGCTGGCCCTCAAACCCTTTGAGCTGGTCAGTGGCTCGCGAGGCGCGAGCGCCGCCAGCGTCGCCAGCAGGCCTTGCCTAGGGAGCGTGTCATGCGTGTGCCCCCCAGCCCCGTCGACCCGGTGCATCCCGAGCATTCCGTGCATTCCGTGCATCCCGCGCAGCGCCGAACCTGCCTCCCCCCGCTCCTTGCCGCCCTCGCCGGCGCCGCGCCCTTCACGGCACCGACGCCGCCAGCCGAGCGCGTCGCGGCCGCCCTCCGCGCCTTGCGGGGGTGGGACTACGCGGGGCGTGGCGCGGTCGCCCGGATCGCATGGGAGCAAGCGACGCCCGCGGCGCGCGCCGATGCGGTGCCGCCGATGGTGCGGGCTCCGCGCGCGCACTTCGGGCTCGTGATCCCGGGGGGTACCCCGTGGCGGAGCAGATAGAGGAGGTGTTCTCGTGAGCGCGGGTGCGGGTGTGGATGACAAGGACAGAGGCCAGGCCGGCGCGAGCCGCTCGCGCCAGGCCCTGAGCCCGCCGTCTGAAGCGAGGACGCACGGCTCCTCGTCCCCCCGAGATCGTACCGCCGAAACGAGCGCGGCTACCCGTGGAGGTCGTCGATGAAGGTCAGCGTGAGCGTCTTGCGGCCGACGACGACGGCCTTGAGGGCGTCGTACACCGCCGGGTCGAGGAGGCGGCCCACGTGGTTGGCGCCGAGGTAGTCGATCACCTGCTCGGGCGCCATCGGCTCGCGGTAGGCGCGCTTCGACGTGAGGGCGTCGAAGGCGTCGGCGGCGGCGAGGACGCGGCCGCCAATCGTGATGTCCGCGCCCCGCTGCCCGCGCGGGTACCCGCTGCCGTCCCAGTGCTCGTGATGGTCGCGCACGTAGTCGAGTACCACGCCCAGGTCGTCGAGAGGGGATAGGATCTCCAGGCCGATGCGCACGTGGTCCTTGACGTGCGCGAACTCATCCGGCTCGAGCTTCCCCGGCTTGTTGAGCACGCTCTCGCGGATGCCGATCTTCCCCACGTCGTGCAGACGGCCAGCGAGCCGCACCCGCTCGACGGTGTCGTCGTCCAGCCCGAGGGCGTCGGCCATCGACGCGGCCAGCTCGGCGACGCGCTGGGAGTGGCCGCGGAGGTAGACGTCCTTGGCCTCCATGGCGTTGATCAGCGTCTCGGCGATGCTGACGGTGAGGGACCGGAGGGCGAGTCGCTCCCGCTCCAGCTCCGTGGTCCGGAGCGCCACCTCCTCGCGGATCAAGGCCTCCACGCGCCGCCGCTCGATCGACAGGTCGCGCTTGTGGAGGGCGCGCTCCACCGCGCCGAGGAGGTCGGGCAGCTCCACCGGCTTCATCAGGTAGTCCGCGGCGCCGCGCGCCAGCGCTTCGGTGGCCGTCGGCGCGTCGTTCACGCCCGTCAGCATGAGCACGGCCAGGTCGGGGTCGAGGGCGAGTGCCCGGGGGAGCGTCTCCACGCCCGACAGCCCGGGCATGCGGACGTCGCACACCATCGCGGCGAATCGGATCCGCCCGAGCAGGTCGAGCGCCGCCTCGCCCGACGCCGCGACGTGCACCTCGTAGCCGCGCAGCCGCAGGAAGCGCGACAGCGCGCCGAGGACCGCCGCCTCATCGTCCACGAGGAGGAGGCGCTGCGCCGCCGGGTCGCCCGCCGGCGGCCCACCGCGCGCCGTCGTCGGGCCGTTCCGGGCGTTCGCGTCGAGAGTGGTCATGTGCTGCTGCATGTAGTCCTGCATGTAGTCCGGCATGTGCTGCGGCATGTGCTCCTGGCAGTGGGGGGTTCGTGGCGAAGGTTCGTGGCAGCCCGTCTTATGGCCCGCCGGGGAACCAGACCGTGTAGACGAGCCGGGCGGGCGCCGACACGCGCCCTCCCGCGCGGCTGGCGCGCCGGCCGCGGCCCTCCCCACCACCCTCGCCACCACCCTCGCGGCCACCTCCGCCGCGGCGCTCGCCGCCGTACTTGACGTGGAATTCGAGATCGAGCGTCCGCGTCGGCCCGGGCCGCGCCCACTCGGCGACCACCGCGGGCTGCCCCCCGGGGGCCAGCGTCGCCAGGCCCCCGCCCGCAACGCGCACCGACACCGACGGCGCACCATCCGGCGACTCGCCCGGCACCGCGGCCACGCCGACGGCGATCTGCATCGGCACGCTGCCGGCGACGGTGAGCCGGGCCGCGTACACGGCCCCGGCCGCGTCCCGCCGGACCTCGTGCGGCGGCGTCACCTCGCGCACGGCCGATACGTCGGCCACGTGCGCCGACACCAGGAGGACGCCGCGCCGCGGCTCCCGGCCGTCCCGGCCCTCCTGCGCCGCCGCCGGCGCGGCGCGAGCCGCGGAGGCCACGAGCGCGCCCCCGATCAGCGCGCGCGTCGCCCGCGTCGCCTGCACTGCGCACCGGACGTGCGGGCGCGCTCCCACGAAAGTCATCGTCCACGACATCGATCACAGACTGCCTGACGCGTATGACCGTCACACTCGTCCGGCGTCGCAAAACGTGATTCGCCGCGGCACCCCGTGTGGAATAGTGGCAGAACGTGAGGAATGGTAGCAAAACGTGATCGAGAGTTGCAAAACGTGAGAAGGCCGGCGACCGCCTGCGGGTGCGGCTCTACGCACGGCGCCTCGAGGCGCGGAGCGCGCACGAGCCCGCGCGTGCGGGGCGGCGACGCATGGCTCGTCGCTGCCCCGAGCTCCTGGGCCGAAATGGAGCGCGGCCCGCCGAATCCGGCGGGCCGCGCTGTCGCTCCGTGGTGCTCCGGCGTGCGTCAGCCGGTGAACCCGCCGGAGGGCTTCACGACGTCATCTAGTATCAGGACCTCACCCCCGCCCCCCGTACGGGTCCGGCATGGTGATCCACCGCACGTCCCGCTCCGGGTCCACCTCGCGCTCCAGCCGCCCGAGCCAGTCCGCGCGGCACCGCACGTACGCCGCGCCAGTGCCGCCCATCGCCGTGTCCTCGACCTCGGCGCGGAAGACGACGTCCCCCTCCTTTTCGCGCCACAGCTCCCCGGCGGACGACGCCCCCGCGCCACCCCAGGAGTTGCTCACCCGCCGCAGCCGGTAGCGGTGGCGCTGTGCCCACCGCTCGACGGCCGCGCGGGCGCTCGCCCGACGGTGCCGCCACTGCACGATGGCTACGACCGCGAAGGTGGCGGCGAGCGCCACGTACGCCGGGTTCCACGCTGTTACATCGGCCATGCGCTCGCCCTCTCTGGCGAGCGGCCTCTCACCGCGTGAGGGGCCGTGAGGCCTCGCCGCGTCAGCTGAACCAGGCGCCGTCGGCGAGGCACCGGACCTGTGGCGTGGCCTGCTCGTCCCCGGTCTGCGTGGCCGTGCCGACGGTCTGGCATCGGAAATCCCGGCCCGCCGTGCTGCGCGGTCCCTGTCCTCGCCGCGTGATGATGCCGGCCCGGAACGTGGAGCCCGGCGCCAGCCGCGTGATCGGCTCCACCCACACCAGGTCCAGCGCTTCCTTCGCCGGCGCCCCGGTGTCGGCCGGCGCCGCCGGGCACCCCGACGCCGCGACGACGTTGGGCGTCGTCGCACGCGTGGCGCGCATCACCACGCCCGACGGGTCGGCCCCCCACGGCGGGGTGAGCGTGGCCGACGGCGTCCGCACGACGAGACAGATCGGCGCGACGCTCGGACGGGCCGCGCGGGCCAGGGTCGCTCGGAGCTCACGTTCCTGCGCCACCTCACGCAGGAGCGTATCGAACGCGGCGGCCTGCAGCGCGTCGGGGCCGCGAATGACCGTGTCGGCCGCGGCCGCGTCGGGCTGGGCCGGGGTGGTCTGGGCAGTGACCGTCGACGCGAAGACGACCGTTGCGACGATGAGCGCGGCACAGGCCAGACTGTGACGCGGGAACGAGTACGGCATCGGGACCTACCTTGGCTGATTGAGGCGCGGCACGGGCGCCGGCTGGCCGCGAAGGATTCACTCGGACCGAAGAGCCTGCAAGAGGGACGTCGCGGTCGCGGGTGACGCGGGGGAGTGCATTTTCGTTGCTTGCGCGATCGCCGCCGAGACACAACTTTCGGGCGACCCTCCTTTGACCGGCTACTCGGCGTGCCACGCGGCCTCCCTCGGCGCGCGCCGGCGGTGCCGGGCGGGCGCGCGCCCCACCTCCCCACCGGCGCGCCCGACTTTCGCTTGTGGTAGGAGAGTACCACGCGTGCTCCATCGATTCGACATCGACAATCCGATTGCCGACTTCACGACCCTGATTCTCGAGGCGTTCTACCGGATTCCGGGCGTCCGCCTCGTGCTGGGTCTCGCCTCTCCCGAGTGGCGCCCGTTCTGGGCGCTCACCTGGATCATGGCGCTCGTGTACGTCACGATGCGAATCATCGAGTCGGCGCACCGCGTGGTGCTCCAGCGCCAGATGGCCGCCCAGGTGGATCGCGGCGGGCCGACCGTCACCCGGCCCATCGAGCTGGTGTCGGGGCGGACCGGGACGCTCGACCCTACCAGCGAAGGCGGATTCGGCGCGACCGACGACCTGGCTCTGACGGAGGCGCCGCCCAAGCCGTCCCCGGCGCGTCCCGCCGGGGGGAAGCTGGACCGCCACGCTCGGGCGACGCGCGCGGCGCTCGTGGCCGGCCTGGTCGGCTGCGTCGTCCTGCTCCTCGGCACGATCGGTGGCCGCGACGAGACCGCCGACGGGCGCTCCGACAGCGCGGCCGAGTGGCCCGGCGCACCACCGCTGACGGCTGGGGCCGACGATCCGGCGGCGAAGGGCGGCGCGGCGGCCGAGCCGCCCTTCGCCTTCGCCGCACGGAGCTGGCGGTTGGTGGGCGGGGCGTGCGTGGCCACCCTCGAGGTGACAGCGGGCTCGGCGGCGCCGCGCACGTTGACGATGTACGTCATGGACGCGAGCGGGGGGATCCTCGCCAAGGACCAGCTCCGCGTGGCGTCGCTCACGCCCAAGGCGTTCCACGAGTTCCGCTTTCCCGGCGTCGACTGCGGCGCCATCACCGAGTGGCAGGTGCAGGGAGTGCTCGGACGACAATAAGCCTGCTCGCGCCTCTGCCTCTCACCGCACGGAGCGCCTCAGCCGCCCCGCACCTCGTTGTCGAGTCCAGACCCAGATCCGGGCTCGGGTTGGCGCTTCCCCTCGCGTTCGCGGCCGCGATTCTCATCTTTTTCGGCCGGAAGCGGGTGAGCATGCCCGTGCGCGCGGTCGGGATCGTGCTCGCGGTGGCGGTGCTCTTCTTCACGCTCTCATACTGGCTCCGACCCCTGCTCGCGGCACTCGGAGGCCGCTGACCTCGCCCGCCTCCCGGCAGCCGCCGACCCACGCGCCGCGTCGCCGTAGTCTCCGCGCGACACGTGTGGCGCCTTGTCCGCAACACGCGCCTCGCGGCGAGGGCTCGTCATTCCACTGAAATCGTGCTCGAGTAGATTCTGCCTGTGACGACAGGAGGGAAGGGCCCGCAGGGCACGAGCCGCCCGCTCGGTGTCATCACGTTAGGCACTTGCCCCGTCGGTGCCGGCGCCGCGGCCGCCGGTCGTGGCGGCACGGCCAGTGCTTCCGCACCGCCCGCGGTTGGTGGCGCACCGCGTCTCTTACATCTACATCATCTCTTGCCTCGCGTCGCCGTGCCGGTCAGGCCGGCCGCCACACCGCCCGCACTCAGCGATGCCGCACCGGGTCGGAACACGTCACCCGCGCTCGTAGGACGTACCGCTCTCATGTCGTGTCGTAGCTTCACCGCCGTCTCGCGTCGTTGGGTTGTCGCTCTCGTCGCTGCTCTCTCCGTCGCCGCCTGCGACCGCAATCCGGCCGCCCCGAGCGCACCCGCCCCGCGGCCCGGTAACGGGCTGGTCGGCAGCGCCACTGGAATTCGGGCGCAGGACCTGGGTGTGCTGCCGGGAGACGAGTGGAGCGAGGCCACGCACGTCGCCGAGGACGGTACGGTGTACGGCGTGAGCTACCCGCCGGGCGGTGGCGCCTCGCGCTACTTCCGCTGGACGCCGACGGGCGGCATGGTCCAGGTCGCTTCGATCCCGCTCCCTTCCTGGCCACCGTGGCAGACGTTCTCGTCGGTGGTCCACCCGTGGGTGAAGGGAATCGTGACGGCCCGAAACGCGAAGGGAGAAGCGACAGGGGTTCTCTGTCAGTACGATTGCGACGATCCCACGGCGTACGGTGGGCACGTGTTCCGGTCGAGCGCCGGCGCCGGCGCGATCGAGCTCGACACGCGCCGCGACCCGTTCTTCCCGGACGTGCCCGAGGGAGCGTCTCACGGCTGGGGCATCAACCGCTGGGGGCACGTCGCCGGCGCCTACTGGCTCTCCGACGACCCGAGCGCGTTCCTCTGGACTCCGGTGGACTCGTTCCGCGTCGAGGGGATTCTAAGCGTCGACAACGGCAACACGAAGCTCAACGACATCGACCAGGTCGTGGCGCAGCAGCAGGATGCGATCCACGAGTACGCCGTCGTCTTCCGTCCCGATTTGAGCCGGCGCGCGCTCGAGCCCGACGCGGCCAGCCTGAGCTTCCCCGGGGTGGAGTGGAGCACCTACGCGCTGGCGCAGCAGCCGACCGGCACGCTCGTCGTCGGGCGGAGCCTCGCGTTCGGGTACGACGAGAGCACGGGCGAGTCATTCTATCGCGAGCACGCCGCGCTCTGGCGCGTGCCGGCGCTGGACCGGGCGGCGTTCCCGGTCGTCAACGCCAATCCGTACGGCGGCTCAGGGGGGCTCGTCCATCTGAGCACCGGCGGCCAGTACTACCAGCTCTACCGGGCGACGCAGTCCTCGCCGCGTGGGCCGTACCTGGAGCTGGTCGACTGGGGCGACGGCACGAGCTCGCGGCGCACCCGGTCGAACATCGGCGTGACGACGTCGCAGGTGCACACCTACCGGGCGACGGGCGTGTACTGGGTGCGCGTCTACGTAAAGGACGCGCTCGGCCGCTGGGGTGTGAGCGAGCGCAAGGTCACGGTCAAGCCGTAACCGCTCGCTTGGCGCGCCGCTCCCGCCGCCCGTCTCGCGCGCGGAAGCGCGCCGCCTTGGCGCGGTTGCCGCACGTCGCCATGTCGCACCAGCGGCGGCGGCCGTTCTTCGTGGCGTCGTAGAACACGCGCGCGCACCGCGCGTCGGCGCAGCGGCGAACGCGCGGGAGCTCGCTGAGGATCAGCGCGTCAGCCGCGGAGTCGACCACCGGGATCATCAGCCCGGCGAAGGCGTCGCCCACCGGGACGAAGCTCCGGGCGAAGCTGCCGTCGGGGCGGACGTCGACGCGGCGGGTCCCGGCGCTGCGACTCAACACGCGATTGATCTCGGCGAGCGCGTCGAACCGCACGCGGTCCGCGGACGCGCCGCGCTCCGCGAGCGTGCGCAGCACCATCCGCACGCGGCGGGCCTCGGCCAGCGCCGCCGCGGCGCCCGCGGGCTGCTGGTCGGCGCGCCGTCGCAGGCCGGCCGCGCGCTCGCCGTCGACGACGCCCGCGAGCTCGAGCCAACCCGCGAAGGCGGCAAAGTCGCGGAGCGCGTCGACCGGCGTGCCGCGCTGCACGTCGTCCGTGTTGATGAAATCGAGCCACAGCCGGTCGCCGAGGAACACCGGGGCGAGCGGCCCGTGCGACGCGCGCTGAGTCGTGAGGGGCGAGGTGCCGAGCATCGTGGCCCTAGCTTACTTCCGTGCTCACGGGCGGAGCAAGACACGCCGCAGGCCGCCGCCGAGGACGCCACTCGTACCGCACGAGCTGGCTAGCCGTTGCTGCTCTCCGCGGCCCGGCGGGGCTTCGCCGACTCGCCAGGGACCGAGCCAATCGGGCTCACGCCCGGGTCGGCGACGCCCGGCGTGCCGTTGCCGTCGGCGGCCGGTGCGACCGGTGAAACCGACGAGACCGGCGAGACCGGCGAGACCGACTGGGGGACCATCGTCCCGAGGTAGCCCGGCACTTCGACGCCGGCCAGGTCACGCAGCACCTGCATCATCGGGGGGAGGCTGCGTCCCATGTTCTGCAGGAAGCCCGCGGCGCCGCCGCTGCCGGCACCGCCGTCCCACACGACTACCTTGTCGAACTTCACGTTCGAGATCGCCGTGGCCGCGGTCTGGGCCAGCGTGTCGAGGTGCTCGAGCAGCAGGAGCTGATACGCCTCCTTCGCCCCGCCGCAGGCCTGCACCACCTGGGCGAGCGCGTCACCCTTCTTGGCCAGGATCTCGTACTGGCCGCGCGCCTCGGCCTCGAGCTTCACGTAGATGGCCCGCGCCTCGGCTTCCGCCTCGATGCGCCGCCGCTCGGCGGCCGCCTCGGCCTCGACGATCGTCTTTGCCTTCTCGGCCTTCGCCGGCGCCTCGACCTCGGCGCGGCGCTCGGCCTCGACCCGCTCCGCGTCGGCGAGCGCGGCACGCGCCATCGCGCGGTTCTGCGCCTCCTGCACCGACGCCTCCGCCTCGCGCTTGCGCGTCTCGGCGAGCTGGTACGCTTCGGCCTCCTTCACCTGCAGCCCCGCCCGCGTGGCGGCGATCAGTGCCTGCGACTCCGCCTCGCCGGCGATCGCCCGCGCGTCGGCGCTCGCCACGGCGATGCGCTTCTTCTGCTCGGCGTCCTTGACCCTGGCCTCGCGCTCGAACGCGGCCGTCTGCTCGCCGATCCTCTGCTCCTTGTCCAGCTCCGCGATCCGCACCGCCTGCTCGCGCTGCGCCTGCTTGATCTGCGCCTCGCGCTCGAACGCCGCCATCTGCTCGCCCACCTGCTGCTCCTTGGTCAGATCGGCGAGTCGCACGGCCTTCTCGCGCTCGGCCTCGCGGATGCCGATCTCGCGGAACTTGTGGGCGTTCGACACCTGGATCATCCGCTCGCGCTCGGCCTCCGCGACCCGCACCTCGCCGAGCTTCTCCTGCTCGGCCACGTCGCCGCGCGCCTGCTGCACCGCCTGCGACGCCGCCTTACGGCCGATGGCCTCGATGTAGCCCGACTCGTCCTTCAAGTCGGTGATGTTCACGTTGATGAGCACGAGGCCGATCTTCTTGAGCTCCGGCTCCAGCGACGTCTGGATGCGGTGCAGGAACGCGTCGCGGTCGCGATTGATCTCCTCGATCCGCATCGAGGCGATCACCTGGCGGAGCTGGCCGAAGATGATGTCCTGTGCCTGTCGCTTGATCTGCGCCGCGTCGAGGGTGAGGAGGCGGATGGCGGCGTTCTGCCGCACGTCCTCCTCGGTGCCGATCGCCACCGTAAAGACGCTCGGCACGGCCACGCGGATGTTCTCGAAGGAGAGCGCGTCCTTGAGGGGGATGTCGATCTGGATGGGCTCCAGGCTCAGATAGTCCCACTCCTGGATGACCGGCCAGACGAACGCGCCGCCGCCGGAGATGCAGCGGGCCGCGTTCCCGCCGCCCACCTTCCCGGAGATGACCAGGACCTTGTTCGCGGGGCAGCGCTTGTAGCGCGAGACGAAGAGCATGAGCACCGTCGCCAGCGCGAGCGCCGCCGCGACCACCGCGGCGATCGCGAGCAGGCCGGGCGACTGGGCGACGCTCTCGATCGGGGACTGCACGAGCGAGAGGGCGCCGAGCGGCGAGGCATTGAGCGCGTCAATGCGTAACATCGAAGATCTCTCCGTCAGAGGGGGTTGGGGCGACTTCCACGGTGTCAGGCCCGACGACGTCGACGACGATGACGCTCGCCCCGGTCGGGATGTCGTGCGGTGAGGACTGCGACGTCACGGCCTGGTATTCGACGATCCGGTTCTGGAGCGTGAGCAGCACCTTCCCGACACCCTGCCGCCCGCCGGGCACCCGCAGGTACACGGTGGCGGGCAGGCCCACCGCGCCGCCGATCTGCAGCGTCCCGTCGTCCTCCAGCCGGAGCAGGGTCCGCATCAGCGCCGCGACCGACGCGGCGGCGGCGAGCCCCGCCCCGGCGCCGACGCCGAGCGCCGCCCAGCCGGGCAGCCGGGCAGCCAGCGCCGCGAAGCCGGCGATGCCGAAAAAGAGCGCGCCGGCGGCGAGCGGCCGCACGCCGAGTAGCTGCAGCGCGTCGGTGGCGTGCCCGACTTCCGCGTGGCCGAAGTGCACGCCGGGCGCGTCGTGGTGGCCGCCGTCGATGCCGAAGGCGCCGAGCACGAGCTGCGCGACGAGTACCAGCGCGCCGATCGCGGCGCAGGCGAGGAAGAATGTGGTCACCGGGCAGGGGGCGGCGGGTCGTACGGCGTTCGACCTCAGACGCACTACGGGACCGGAACGTCAACGTGTCGCAGCTCTGGACGGCCAGGGACGAGGTACGGGGTACGAGGGACGAGAACTCGAGTAGCTCGTCCCTCGCCCCTCGTCCCTGTACGTCATCCCTCCACGAGCGCGTCCTCGCGGTACGAGAGCCACCCGGTCGCATCGTCGGCCACGAGTTCCACCTCGGTGCCGAGGGGGAGGGTGAGGTTCGGCACCTCGTGGCCCGCCGGGAAGTCCATAATTATGGGAACGTCGAGGTCGGACACCAGATCGAGGAGGAAATCCTCGAATTCGTCCTCCTCCGAGCGGTCGAGCGAGAGCTGGCCGAAGATGATCCCCTTGACCTGCCGCAGGAGCCCGGCGGCGCGCAGGTGCACCAGCCGCTCGTCCACGTAGCTCATCGGCTCGCGCACCTCCTCCAGGAAGAGGATCGCGTCGCGCGTGTCGATCTCGTACGGCGTGCCGACGGTCTGCTGGACGAGCGACAGGTTCCCGCCCGTGAGGCGCCCGACGGCCCGGCCGGGCCGCACCGAGCGCGCGATCCCCCGCCCGATCCTGGTCGAGGGGCAAGCAGTGGTGAGCGCGCCGAGCAGCGACGCCATCGTCGGATCGCGCGGCACGGGCAGCAGGTCGTCCACCGTGGGGCCGTGAAAGACGCGAAGCCCGGCCCGCCGCATGAGCCACAGGTGCAGCACCGTCACGTCGGAGTAGCCGACGAACACCTTCGGGCTGCGGCGGAAGATCTCCGGCTCGAGGTACGGGAGCATGCGGACGGCGCCGTATCCCCCGGTGCCCCCGATCACCGCCTTCACGCGCGGGTCGAGCCACATCGCCATGAAGTTCTCCGCCCGCCAGACGTCCTCGTGGCGCTGGAAGCGGCGGTTCCGGGTGATTTCCGGGTCGAGGACCACCTCGTAGCCCGCGCGCTCCAGGGTCTGCACACCGCGCGCGAGCAGCCCGGGGCGCGGCGCGTAGGAGAGCGCGGCCACCCCGATCACGTCGCCGCGCGCCAACGCGGGGGGCCGCAGGAGCGGTGGCGGCGGCTCGGTCGCGAGCGCCCCCGGGAGGATCAGCTCAGATGTAGACACGTCAGCGCGCCGGCGGGCGCGGCGGGAGGGCGATCAATTGAAGAACGGTCGGACGGACATCGGGGCGGGCAGGAGGTGCTCGGGCATCGCGGGTATGCTAGCCCAGACGGGCGGGAGACGCTAGCGAACAGAGCAGGGATGAGTGGCGGGTGGAGAGTGGCGAGAGCTGCGGCCGCTCGCCACTCTCCACCCGCCACTCATCCCACCCAGTTGGTTAGATTTGCTCCATGCCCGCTGAGAACGCCACCTACTTCCGCAAAGGCTTCGGCCTCAAGGCCGAGGTGCAGGATACCCTCGCCGGGGATTACACCGGACGCCTCGTCGACCTGCTGCGGGCGCGCGACTTCGCGCTCACCGCGGGGGGCGTCACCGTGCGTCTGGCTCGCGAGTTCGGGTTCTGCTACGGCGTGGAGCGCGCCGTGGAGTACGCCTACCAGACGCGCCGGAAGTTTCCGGACCGCCGCATCTACCTGGCCGGCGAGATCATCCACAATCCGCACGTCAACGCCAAGCTCCGGGAGATGGGCATCGACTTCCTCGGCCCGAAGGGTAAGGGGTTCGACTACGCGCGGGTGCAGCCCGAGGACGTCGTCGTCCTGCCCGCCTTCGGCGTGACGATCCACGATTTCGAGACGCTGCGCGCGCTCGGCTGCGTGGTGGTGGACACGACGTGCGGCTCGGTGCTCAACGTGTGGAAGCGGGTGGAGGGCTACGCCCGCGACGGCTTCACGTCGTTGATTCACGGCAAGCACTACCACGAGGAGACGCGCGCCACCGCGTCGCAGGTGCACAAGTACGAGGGCGCCCACTACCTCGTCGTGCGGGACATGGACGAGGCGCGGGCGGTGTGCGCCTACGTCGAGGGACGAGGCACGAGGGACGAGTTCCTCAAGCGATTCGCGCACGCGGCGTCGCCCGGGTTCGACCCCGACCTCCACCTCCGGCGGGTGGGGGTGGCCAACCAGACGACGATGCTCGCCCGCGAGTCGCTCGCCATCGGCGAGGAGGTGGGGCGGGCAATGGAGCGCGCCCACGGCCCCGAGTACCGGGCGGCGAATTTCCGCACCTTCGACACGATCTGCTCGGCGACGCAGGACCGGCAGGACGCGGTCAGGGAGCTGCTGCGCGAGCCCCTCGACGTGATGCTCGTCGTGGGCGGGTACAACTCGAGCAACACGATGTCGCTCGCCGCCATCTGCGCCGAGCGGGTGCCGACGTATCACGTCGAGGACGCCACGGCCATCGAGCCGGAAACGGGCATGGTTCGGTACCGCCCGATCGGGGTGCGTGGGGGAGAGGCGACGAAGGCCGGGTGGCTGCCCGCCGAGGGGGCAGTGCGGGTGGGGATCACCGCCGGCGCGAGCACGCCGAACAACAAGATCGGCGAGGCCGTCGCGCGGATCTTCGCGACGCGCGGGATCGACCCTGCCCTGGTGGAGTAGGGAGAGTGGGGCGTGGCGAGTGGAGAGTGAATGCATAGTCGAATCGCTCGCGCCTGATGGTCACGCGCTCCGCTGGCGGTCTAGGTCGTGCAGCAGAACCCGGCCATGAGCGATCACTCCTCTCCACACGCCACTCTCCACTCGCCACTCTCCCTCCAGGGCGGCCCGACGCGCCTGACGATCATCCCCGCCCTCGGCGCCAAGGTCAGCGCCATGGTGCTCGGCGGGCGCCAGTGGCTGTGGACGAGCGACGTCATTCCCTATCGCGACCCGGTCGACGGCGCCTCGTACGTCGAGACGGCCGACACGGGCGGCTACGACGAGTGCTTCCCGACGGTCGGCGCGTGTGACGTGCCGCTCGACGTGCCGCACTACGCCGGCCTTCAGCTTCCCGACCACGGCGAGCTGTGGGCGCAGCGGCCCGACGTGGAGCGCGGCCGCGACGCCCGCGGCGAGTGGGTGGCGGCGCGCTGGCACGGGCGCCGCATGCCCTACCGCTTCGGCCGCACGATCCACGTCGACGGCGCCGGGGTGGTGACGATGCGGTACCACGCGGTCAACGACGGCGGCGACCCGCTGCCGTTTCTCTGGTCGTCGCACCCGTTGCTCCCGCTGACGCCGGCGACGCGCCTACGCCTGCCCGCGGGTGCGCGGGTGCGCGTCTACGCGCAGCACGGCATCGACCTCGGCGGGGCCGGCGCGGAGCACCGGTGGCCCATGCTCCGCGCCGGCGGCCGCGAGGTCGACTTCTCGCGTCCCGACGCGGTGGGCGCGGGGTACGCCTGCAAGCTTTTCCTCGACCTGCGTGCCGGCGATGGGCGAGCTGCCGTCGAGGAGGTCGGGGCGCGGCTCGACGTCGAGTTCGACGCCCGGCGGGTGCCGAACTTCGGCCTCTGGCTCAACCGCCGCGGATGGACGCCGTTCGCCGGCGGCACGCCATACCTCAACTTCGGCTTCGAGCCCTGCATCGGCGCGCCCGACACGCTGAGCGACGCGCTTGGTCCATGGGAGGGCGCGCATTGGCTGCAGCCGGGTGAGACGCGGGAGTGGGGGCTGGTGTGGCGAGGGTCTGGGGTCTAGGGTCTGGGGTCTAGGCGAGCCGTCCACACCCCAGACCCTAGACCCTCGCCATGTTCTCCCACTACTTCGCCCTCGGCGACTCGGTATCGATCGACCTCTATCCGGCGCTCGACCTCGGGGAGACGGACGTGGCCGTCGCGCTCGAGCGGGTGGCGAGCGCCGGCACGGTGGCGCCCGTGGGGGCGGCGTCGCTGCTCTACGAGAACAGCACCGCGCGGTGGGACGAGTTCGACGGCCGCGACCTGGTGACGCGCTTTCCCGGGATCCGCTTCACCAACCTCGCCGCCGACGGTGGGACGATCGGTGACGTCTTCGCCGACCAGCTCCCTGAGCTGCCGGCGAGCGACGAGGCGGCGCTCGTCACGCTCACCACCGGCGGGAGCGACCTGCTCACGGCGTTCGGCGGCCACCGCGGGCGCGGGAGTCTGCTGGGGTCCATCGTGCGGGATACGCTGCAGGCCTACGACCTGCTCGTGAGCGAGATCCGCCGAGTGCTGCCCGGCGCGACGCTCCTCCTCGCCACCGTGTACGACCCGTCGGACGGCACGGGGCGCGTCCCGGGCGTCTACGACGGCGCGACGCTCCCGCTCGCGCACCTCGACACCTTCAACGACCACGTGCGCGACGTCGCGGCCCGCACGCCCGACGCTCGGCTCGCCGATCTCCACGCCGCCTTCCTCGGCCACGGCGTGACCGCCCCCGAGGCCGAGCGGTGGTATTGGAAGCGGAGCCTGGTCGAACCGAACGCCGCCGGGGCGAGCGAGATTCGACGCCAGTGGCTGGAGGCGCTCGGCGAGTAGACCCG
>Ga0307405_10000350_pt1 | contig 17321 bp, 16 predicted proteins | sample 322Cmetagenome_2_FD_203311 | JGI IMG/M metagenome (GOLD analysis project Ga0307405, IMG submission 203311) | Maize rhizosphere microbial communities from greenhouse at UC Davis, California, United States - 322HYB-C-1 | ecosystem: Host-associated > Plants > Roots > Rhizosphere > Soil | place...
GCGCGAAAAACTCAGCTGGTTCTGCATGAACAGCGCTTGGCTGCCCATGATCACCGCCTGGCCGGCGTCGGAATTGCGGCTCTTGCTGGCCGCGATCATCCCGAGGATCAGGCCCGCGATCATCAAAGGCATCTGCTTGCCCTGCTTGCTCATGATGCGCGAGATGTGGCGCTGCGTGACGTGCGACAGCTCGTGCCCCAGCACCGTCGCCAACTCGTCGCGGCTGCCGACTGCGGCCAGCAGCCCCAGGTTGAGCCCGAGGTAGCCGCCCGGGAGCGCGAAGGCGTTGATGTTGCGGTCGCGGCCCAGCAGGATGGTCCAGGCGAAGCGCTCGTCGAGCTCGGGCGTGAGCTCGCCGCGCGCGCGAGCGGCGGCCAGCAGGCGCTGCCAGATGTCCTGCACATAGGCGGCGATCACCGGGTCGTCGATGTAGTCGGTGTCGCGGTACAGCTCGCGCACGATCTGGTCGCCCAGCCGGCGCTCGGCGCTCGCCGTCATCTCGCCGCCGTCACCGAGGCCCGGCAGGATCTGCTGCACCTGCGCCAGCGCGGGGGCCGGCAGCAGCACCTGGGAAGCTATCAAAAAGGTAGCACACACCGCATGCCGGAAGGGCGTCGGGCGTGTTTTCTTGGGGGAAGAGGGAGTCAAGCGCGGCATTCCTCGTCTGTGGCTCGGGCTCGTATGATGCATCTTCAAAACGAACGTTCACCGATGAGCACCCTCACCCACTTCGACGCCCAAGGCCAGGCCCACATGGTCGACGTGGCGGCCAAGCCCGCCACCCATCGCGTGGCCGTGGCCACCGGCCGCATCGAGATGCAGCCCGCGACCCTCGCGCTGATCGAATCGGGCACCGCCAAAAAGGGCGACGTGCTGGGCATCGCGCGCATCGCCGGCATCCAGGCGGCCAAGAAGACCAGCGACCTCATTCCGCTGTGCCACCCGCTTGCGCTGACCCGCGTGGCCGTGGCCTTCGCGCTCGCCGAGGGCGGCCAGGCGCCGCAGGTGGCCTGCACCGCGACCGTCGAAACCGTCGGCCCGACCGGCGTCGAGATGGAAGCCCTGACCGCCGTGCAGGTCGCCCTGCTCACCATCTACGACATGTGCAAGGCCGTGGACCGCGGGATGCGCATCACCGACGTGCACGTGCTGGAGAAGCACGGCGGGAAGTCGGGGAGCTACGTCGCGGCGACGGACTGAGCCCGCGCGGCTACAGCTCGGGCGCGTCGTCGGGGCGATTGTCCAGCCAGCGGGCGAAAGCGGCAGGAAACGCCACCCGGAAGCGCGCCGCCAGCGCCTGCGCTTCGGCATCGCGCCCCAGCAGCTCGGCGCTTTCGATCAACTTCATGATGACGCGCGGCTCGGGCGAAAAGTGCAGCACGCGCCCGGCCAGTTCGTGCATGTGCGCGGCATTCGCCGGCGTGACGGCGGTGAGCGTCACTTCGGCGAAATCCACCTGGCGTGAGAACAGCCAAGAGCCCTGGAGCTTGGCGAGCGTGTCGTCGCGGTAGGCCAGCAGGCGCGCCTCGCGCGGCAGGTAGATCTGGCTGATGCGGGTGTAGTCCCAGGCGGCGTAGCCGATGAGGGCGATGCAGGCGGCGGCGGCGAAGGTGGCGAGTTTTCTGCTGCTGTTCGCTTTTGGGCGCTGCGGTGATCCTGGCCACAGGATGCCGAGGCACAGGCCGAACACCAGCTGGAATGGGCCGTACCAGAGCGGGTACTCGAGCAGGCTGTGCAAGAGGATGACGGCGAGCAGGCCCCACGCCATCAGCCGCAACGGGTCGCGCTCGCGCCACGGCTTCGCCGCCACCACCATCCAGAGAAAACCGCCGCAGATCAGCAACGCAGCAGGAATACCCAGTTCGACCGCGAGGTGCAGTGGGAGGTTGTGGGCGTTGTCAAGGATGACGGGGAAACGCGGGCCGTTGTACAGCGTGGCGAAATGCGCAAAGCTGAGTTCGCCCCAGCCCCAGCCGGTGAGGGGGCGCCGGGCGATCAGGGACAGGACGTTCTGCCAGAGGACGACGCGGCTGTCGGTGGTGACGACGGCGGGTTGCAGGCGTGATGCCAGAACCGCGGTGAAGGCCCGGCCGTCACCACTTGCAGCGAGATAGGGCAACACCGAATCAAAGGCGAAGTAAAGCGGAATCCCGGCCAGCAGAACGAGTGGCGGCGGGAGGCGAAGGAATCCCGGAATCACCCGTCCGCGGCGCTCCCGCCAAGCCGCAAGGCTCGCAACCGCCATGACCAGGACGAACTGAAGCAACCCGGTGCGCGACAAGGAGGCTGCAGCGGCGGCGATCAATACGATGGCCGCCGCCGTCAGCCCCCATCGCGCTTGGCGCGAATCCCGTGTGCCATAGAGCCACAACATGGCAACGAGGGCCAGGCTGAGAAGCGTGGCGAACTGGTTGCGCTGGCGCAGCGTGCCCCACGCCCGCCCTGCGGGAGGTGATGCGAACCAGGACGCGAGACCGCCCGCAAGGTCGTAGTACTGAAGCAAGCCCAGGACGGCGTTGAGCAATCCTGCACTGAAGAGCCCCCAAGCCATTGCCGTCGGCACCGAGGTATCGCGGCTTGATGAGCTGGCACCCAAGCCTGCTGCCAGCGCAGTGGCGACGAGAACAGCCAGCGGGAATGCGAAGGACCACCCAGTGACACCCCAGATTCCGGCGAGCACCAGCAGCAATGCGCTTGCGCCCAGCCATCGCGTCAATCCAGAAGCAGGCCAAACCAAGGCCGGTGCGCACAGAAGCCAGCCCGCCAGACAAACCCAGGACGCCAACTGCTGCCACACAGTGACCGACGGGCCCGCCACCACTGGGGAAAGAAACGCGAATGCCAGCAGCGCTGCGCATACGCCGCGGAGGGCTCGACCCGATGGAAGAAGCAGGCCAAGACGGGCTGAAAAAAGCTGCACGAGCCCATTGTGCCGCCCTCTCGATCCGACGAATGGTCACGACTGCCGGGCGAATGGCTTTGGAAAGAGTGGCGAATCGACACATTATTTAACAATATTTGGCAATTGTTTCTAGAGCCCGATCCGCGGGCTTGAATCCGGCTTGAAAGGCAGTCTTGATGAATCAGCGAGTTGCATGGCCCACCCGTTCCAGGGCGGGCGCGGCAGAACCCCGGCGGATGCTGAAAGGGTTCACCTTGATCGAGGTCATGGTCACGGTCGCCATCGTGGCGATCCTTGCGACCATCGCTTACCCGAACTACTCGGACTATGTGCGGCGCGGCAATGTCCAGGAGGCTCCGAGCACCCTGTCGAGCTATCGCGCCCAACTGGAGCAGTACTACCAAGACCATCGCACGTTCGCCAAGGGTGACGGCACATGCGGCTATCCCCTCCCAGCCACGACAAAGAATTTCAAGTACGAATGCACCCCTGCGAACTCAGGTCAGACCTACTCAATCGTCGCAACCGGCCTGACTGGCACCACGGTCGCAGGCCTTGCATACAAGCTGAATGAAAAAAACGCGCAGAGCACCACATGCACCAGTTGCGCATGGAGCTTCAGCGGGGAGCCGGCTTATTGGGTCATGCGCAAGCCATGAAACCGAAGGCACACCGCTCGGCAGATGGCTTCACCCTGATTGAATTGATGGTCGGGATCGCTCTTCTCGGGATCCTGCTCATGCTTGCGTATCCCAGCTATACGAGCTTCATTCGCAACGCACAGGTTCGCGGCGCTGCAGAGTCGGTGCTCAACGGCTTGCAGCTGGCTCGGGCTGAAGCGATCCGGCGCAATGGCAACGTTCAGTTCACGCTGACGAACACCTTGAAGGGCGCGGCTCTGGCAGGCAGCACCGACTGGAACGTCTACGCAGCGCTCCCTGCAACCCCCACAGTTTTCGACGACCTGGTGCAGGAGCGCTTGGCAGGTGATGCCTCGTCCAATGCCCGCGCCCAGGTTTCCACCACGGTGGGCACAAAGGCCGCCGATCCCGGTGCCGGCATGCCGGCGACCATCACGTTCACCGGCCTGGGTCGCCTCTCGGCAGCGACGACCGCGCGCCAGATCGACTTCACCGGCGCAACCACCGACGTGCGCCGGCTGGCGATCGTCCTGGCTCCGGGCGGCGATATGCGCCTGTGCGATCCCGGGCATTCCCTCGCCACCAATCCGCAAGGTTGTTCATGAGCGCGCAGAAAAGAACATCCCGTACCGCTCGCCGGCAACCCGGCGCCCAGCGTGGCGTCATGCTGGTCGAAGCGCTCGTGGCGATCGCCATCTTTTCCTTTGCCGTGCTTGGCATCGTCGGCCTGCAAGCCACGGCCATTCGCACCGTTCGCGATGCCGACTACCGCGCCAAGGCCAGCTTCTTCGCGAACCAGATCGTCGGACGCATGTGGGTGGACCGCTTCAACGTTCCGACCTACGCCTTGAATGCCGCTGCCACCGCCTGCGACGAAGGCGACAACACCGCGGCCAACCCGCTCGTGACCAGCTGGATTTCAGGGTTGAGCGATGCAAGCAACCAAGGCGCCCTACCCGGTGCGGCCGGGTTGCAGCAGCAGATCGTCGTGGGGCCGAACAACGTCGTCACGGTGACGCTCTGCTGGAAGAGCCCGCAGGACGACTCGGCGCACAACTTCACGCTCACGACGCAGATTCAAGGCTGAGACTCCATGCCCCCACTTCATCAACGCAAGCGCCAGCAAGGCTTCGGGCTCGTCGAAACACTGGTCGGCATGGTGGTCGGACTCGTTGCGACGATCATCATTTACCAGGTCATCTCGACCTACGAAGGCATCAAGCGCTCGACCACCTCCGGCGCCGACACGCAGCAAAACGGCATTTTCAGCCTCGCGACGATGGAGCGCGACCTGCGCGCCGCCGGCTGGGGCATCCCGACCGCGGCGATCATGCCGTGCACCGAGTACTTCACGTACTACAGCAACGGCACGGCCAGCGGCCCCGTGCCCAATTTCCCCGGCACGCCCGTGCGCATCGCCGATGGCGGCGTTGCGGCAGGCGCCTCCGACAGCATCACGATGCTCTGGGGCACATCCATTCGCAGCAATGTACGCAACATGCTGCTGCAGAACGCGACCATCAATCCGCCCGGCACGTCGGCCGCCATCCTGCAGCCCACCAGCAAGGTCGCGCTCTCGGGCGTCGGCGGCTTCGTGTGGCTGACCGATGACGACGGCCGATGCACGCTCACCCGCATCACCGCAAGCGACGCCAATCCCGCCAATGCGAACAGCGTCGTCCTGTCGCATGCCGCAGCAACGGGCACCGCCACGCAACCGACCTACAACCCGACGGGCGAGGTAATGACCACCCTGGGTTGGCCCACGAGCTTCACCAAAAACCCGCGGATCTACGACCTCGGCACCTTCACGCAGCGAACCTATTCGGTGGCCGGCGGCTCGCTCGTGTCGCAAGACTTCTTCAGTTCGATGACGCAGGTGCAACTCGCCAACAACGTGGTGAGCCTCAAGGCGATGTACGGCATCAGCGATGCCAACAGCCAGGTCGTCACCAACTGGGTCCGGGCCACCGGGGCGTGGGCGACCCCGACCATTGCAGATGCCCGGCGCATCAAAGCCGTACGCATTGCCGTGGTGGTGCGCAGTCCGCTGAAAGAGAGGCTGGAGGGTGATGCGCAAGCCTGCGCCATCACCACCACCGCGCCGGAAAGCTGGCCCGGCGGGCCCGCCATCGATCTGAGCAACGACGCCGACTGGCGCTGCTATCGCTATCGCGCCTTCGAAACCATCGTGCCGCTTCGCAACGTTCTCTGGGCCAATCTGTCATGAGCTCCCCCTGCGCCTTCTCCTCTGCGCCCCCTGCCTTCTCCCGTCGACCGCCTCGCGGTGGCACGCGGCAAAGCGGCGTGGTGGTTTTCATCGCACTGATCGCGGTGCTGGTTCTCTCGTTGGCGGCAGCCGCGCTGCTGCGCTCCACCGACACGGCAGGCGTGATTTCGGGCAACGTGGCGTTCAAGCAGGCCGCCACCAGCATCGCCGATACCGGCGCGGAACGCGCCTTCAATGCACTGCCGGCACTCGCCAACGCCGATGCCGACGTGGCGAACAAGTACTACCGTCTGATGCAGGCCGTGGATGCCACCGGGGTCCCCAGCACGATCAATTGGAGTTCGGTCCCCTGCTATGACCACAAAGACGGCGTCGCGGCTATTTCGTGCACGGACGAGTCTCTGTACCGGGTGCAGTACGTGATCGACCGGCTGTGCACTACGGCCCCTGCGAAAACCGATCCCCTGACCTTGCTGACCAGCAAGTGCGTGGCAGGGCAGCCTTTCTCGGCGGGAGGAACCACAGAGGAAGACAACAACAGCCACGCGCAGACCACCAACATCTTCGGAAGCCTGACGCCGCCCCCGCCCACACGGCCGACGATTCACTACCGGGTGACGGTGCGTGTTCTGGGACCGCGCAATACCAGCAGCATTGTTCAGACGACCATCGAATTGCCATTTGGTTGAGCCACCGCAACACCCGCAACTCCATCATGCAAAAGTCATATTTTTCGCGCGCCGTTGCCAATGCGGTGATTGTTTCTCTTCTATTTCAGTCTGTTGCAGCCTTGGCGACAACAGATCTGACGGATGTGCCGCTTATTGTTCAGAGCCGAGTCAAGCCAAACATTTTGTTTACGCTAGACAACTCCGGAAGTATGTTGTGGGAAACAATTACTGGAAGCGATGCCACTGCCGCCTACAACAGTGGAAAAACAAATCGCGCCTTTTATTCACCCACCTACAACAAGATCTATTACAACCCGGCAATTACCTATTTGCCGCCCGTTAAATACGACAGTGTCGCGGCACCTTATACATCGTCCATGGGCAACAGCCCTGCTGCCGCGGCCAGGGTCAATCCCTTCTTTGCAAACAACACTACCACCGTCGATCTCAGACAAGAATGCTGGGGGAGAACCGAGGTCACGCTCCCTCTGTACGTTGCGACCTCGTTTGCAACAAATGACAACTGCCGTGACAGCAGCACGAACACTTACAACAAAAAATATGCCCGCTACGCGTTTTATTACGCTTGGAAGTCGACCAATACATCGACCGAAAATCCTGATGCGGACTCCAGCCAAAACAGCGACAGTAGCTATACACGGGTTGACATCGTTCCGGGCACCACCACCTATCCACGCGCCGCATCACGGACAGACTGCGGTATAGGTGCCACCTGCACTTATGCCCAGGAAATACAAAATTTTGCCAATTGGTTCACGTACTACCGGTCACGAATCGCTACAGCAAAATCTTCTCTCGGGCTTGCGTTTTCTGTACTCGACGGAAAATCAAGAGTCGGCTTCTCGACCATCAACGACAACGACGACGACGACAATACAACCGGTGCGAATTTCGTTCCGCTCGCCGAATTCAATTCAGCGCAAAAGCTCACTTGGTATTCCCGAGTCTATGGAATTGCCCCCGGCGGGGGGACGCCCCTGGTCACAGCACTGGATCGCGCAGGCCAGTACTACAAGACCGGCAAGATGCCCGGTGGGCCATCAGCGACACGCGCCACCACCGTTCCTCTGGCTTGCACGCCGAACTACACGATCCTTTCCACCGACGGCTATTGGAATGGCGGGTCGCCCACTGGAGTTGGCGATCTGGACAAGACGGTTCCCACCCTGCCAGCCAACGTCTACTACGACAGCGAGGCCAAGGTGGCGATCAAGGACCCCATTGCAGGCGTTCCGCTGGTCGCAGGGGAAAATTTCCCCGCGCCCTTCTACGATGGGAACAGCAGGTCCAACACCCTGGCCGACGTCGCCATGAAATACTGGATCTCCGACCTCACTGCGCCTACGTCGTCAGCCGGCAAGGTGGCGGCCAACCCGTCCGATCCGGCAACGTGGCAGCACATGGTGACATTCACCATCGGCTTGGGTGCCAGCGGCACCCTTTCCACACCGCCGACCGGTTCAAACTCATGGCCCACGCCGGTGGCCAATTCAGCAACCGCCATCGACGACCTCTGGCACGCCGCCCTCAACGGCCATGGTCAATACTTCAGCGCCAACGATCCGGCGAAGCTGCAGACGGCGCTCTCGTCGATCCTGAGCAACATCGTGAACCGCACCGGCGCGGCAGCCTCCGTGGCCGTGAGTAATCCGAACGTCCGTTCGGGCGACAACACCGCCTTCACCTCCAATTTCAATTCAGGGACTTGGTATGGCGACCTCGAAGCGTTCGAGATCAACGTCGACACGGGCCTGCTGGGCACCACCGCCCTGTGGTCCGCGCAGTCGCTGCTGGACAAGAAAGCATTCGGCACCCGCAAGATCGCCAGCTTCAACGGCTCCGCGGGCGTGGCCTTCACCACCGATGGCCTGAGCGCCACGCAGGTGTCGCGCCTGAACTCCTCCTCGACACCGCCCGGCCCCAGCGACAGTGCGGCCGTGATTTCGTATCTGCGTGGCGACCGCACCAAGGAAGGCACCGACAGCGCCAGCGCACGCCCCTACCGGACACGCACCCACGTGCTCGGCGACATCGTAAACGCGGAGCCCACCTATGTTTCGGCGCCCCGCTCCAGCTACACCGATGCGGGCTACGCCACCTACAAAGCCAGCACCGCAGCCAACCGGACCAAGGTCGTCTACCAGGGGGCCAACGACGGAATGCTTCACGCGTTCGATGCCGCCAACGGCAATGAGCTGTGGGCCTACGTGCCCGGCAGCTTGCTGGACATGAATCTTTCCGCCACGGTCACGTCGAGCAGTGCCCTGGTCGGCCTCACCCAGCAGTCTCCGTCTTTCCAGCACCGCTTCTATGTCGACGGCACCGCCGTGGCCACGGACGTGGACCTCGGCAACACCTACGCCAACCAACCAACGCCATCGACGCGCAACTGGGCGACCGTGCTCGTCGGCAGTCTCGGCAAGGGAGGGCGAGGCTATTACGCCCTGAACGTGACCGACCCGTCGGCCGCGTCAGATGCCGATGTGGCGAGCAAGGTGATGTGGGAGTTTCCAAATGCAAGCACCACCAGCGAGGTCAAGAACAGCATTGGCTATTCCTATGGCACCCCCTTGAACGTCAAGACCAAGGCCGCCGGATGGGTCACGCTGGTGACCTCGGGCTACAACAACGGCTCCGACACCGGTGGCGATGGAACCGGGCACCTCTATGTGCTGAACACGGCGACAGGCGAAGTCATCAAGGACATCAGCACCGGGGTGGGCACGAGTGCCGCGCCCAGCGGACTGGCCAAGATCAGTGCGTTCCTGGTCAAGCCCGGCACGGACGACACCGTCGACTACGCGTACGGCGGTGATCTCTACGGCAACGTCTGGCGGTTCGATCTTTCGTCCAACTCAACGGCCGACTGGAACGTGAAGCGGCTCGCCACACTGGTCGACGGTACGGGCAAGGTGCAACCTGTCACCAACTCGATCGAGCTGGGGGTGGTGAAGCGCAAGCGCATGGTGTTCGTCGGCACCGGCAAGTACCTCGGCGCATCCGACATTCCCGGCGGAACCGGTGCCAACACCAATGCCAGCCAGCCGCAGTCTTTCTACGGCCTGATGGACGACCAGTCCAGCTCGCCAACCATTACGCCGTTGCGCATCAATCTTGTCGGGCAAACAGCGACCAAATCAGGCGACAACATCAACGTGACCAGCAACCCTCTGGACCTGACGACCAAGAAGGGCTGGGTGCTCGACTTCGCGACGACGCCCGCGGGCGAGCGCTCGTACACGAGCCCAGTGCTGTTCCAGGGCGTGCTGGCCTTCACGACCAACACACCTTCGAGCGACGAGTGCTCCCCGGGAGGCAGCTCCAACCTTTACTTCCTCAACTACGCGAACGGCGGGGCGATTCCCAACCTGAGCAGCCGGTTCGTCGGCCATGTGCTCGCGAGTCGCGTACAGCCGGAAGGGTTGCCCAACGGGTCGATCAAGATCCTCGTGCGCACGTCCGACGGCAAGAACAAGGTCTACGACGTGAGCGTGCCTTCGGCCACGACCCCGACGCGGATCATGTGGCGGGAAGTCGTCGCGAACTGAAGGAGCGAGCGCAGCGCTGATCGGTGCGCTCAAAAGAAAGAGTCGACCCCGTACGCGGGCTCACGCAGCAACTGCCGCTGCTGCTTGAGCCAGCGCTTGGTCGCTGCCGTGTCGGCCAGCATGCCCAACTCGCGCTGCTGCTGGCTCAGTTCCAGGGCGGCTGCCGGCGGTGCTGCTCGAGCAGTGGGCCCAGCTTGCGCGGGTCGATGGCGGTGCGCCCGGGCTCGAGCCCGTGGTCGTAGCAGAACCGCAACTCGACGCCCTCGATCTCCGCCTTCAGTTCCGCCAGTTGTTCGCTCAGCACCTTGTTGTAGTGCTTCAGGCGCTCGGCGCTGGCGCTCGCGATGTGGCTGGCGTCGATCTGCTCGATCTGCAGTTGCAGTTCCAGCAGCGCGAGCAGGTCGTTGGCCGCGTAGGCCTGGTTCGCCTTCTGCATCAGCGCCGTCTTGACTTTGCGCTGCTGCGCATCGGTTTCGCGGTCGGGGTGCAGGGCGCTGGCGAGCTTGCGGAAGATGTCGCGCACGGACTGCGTGGCCTGCTGCGCTTCGGCTTCGCGCCGCTGCTGCGCGGCGCTGGTCTTCTTGCGGCGGGGCGTATCGACGTGGGTGTTGCCATGTCCGGCCTCCTGGGCCCCCGCTTTCGCTTGCAGCCCCTGATGCATGCCCGCGAACAGATCGTCCTGCGTGTCAATGCCCTCGTCGTCGCCCAGATCGAGGCCGTCATGGCTTCGGCCACGTCCTTCATGGCCTGCACCATCTGCTGCCGCTCGGTGTCGAAATCGATCTCGGCGTGTCGGGCGAACAGCGCCTTGAGTTCTTCATCGTCATCGCCGTCGTCGCCGCTGCCGTCGCGCGCACGCAGCAGTTCGCCTGCGGCGCCGCACACCAGTTCACGCAGAGTCTCGCGATCGATCTTCGTCCATCCGCGTGGCTGGCCGAGCAGTTCGTCCAACGCGAACACCCATTGCCTGCGCACGGCCATGAGTTCGTCTTCCAGCGGCAGCAGCACCTGCGCGTGGGCTTGGCGGTAGGTCCCGATGCCGTCGTGCCACGCCGCCAGCGTCTGGCGGGCCTTCTCGATCTGGCGGATCAGGGTGTTGAAGCGCTTCTGCGGCGGCGTCAGTGCGGGGCCGGCTTTGCTGGGGGAGATTTGCAGGGCTCGGGGGCGCATCGGGCGGTTTCGGAAGCGACGGCGGAAGACCGCATTGTCGATGAGCGCCTGCACGTCAACGTGATGAAACAAGCCAAGCCCTTGTATCGGCAAATGACGCGGCTGGGAATTAGATTCTGACCCCGGTTTTTGCTCATGACCCGTCCTGCCATAGGTTGACACCTACGAGGGACACATAGCCGGCGTGCTGAAGCCGACCAGAGACGCCCGATGGACCTCATCGGGCGTTTTCAATTCTAGGGACAGGTGCGGCCTTTCCTGGTTGTAGATCTGCACCGACTGGCGAACCATCCGGGCGGCCTGCGCTAAGTCAGCGGGGCGATGCAGCAGGAGCTCCATCTTCAGGATTCCATTAACGCGCTCGGCCAGCGCGTTCTGGTAGCAGTCGTAGCCATCGGTCATGGAGCAAGCGATGCCATGGCGCCGGTGAATCTCCTGGTAGTCGTTCGAGCAGTACTGGATGCCTCTGTCGGAGTGATGCACCAGCATCTGGCGGGTCTGGCGCCCCTTGAGCGCCTCTTTCAGCGCTTGGCTGACCTGCTCGGTGTGCAGGCTGTCGTGCACGTGATGGCCGACGATCTTGCGTGACCACGCGTCCGTCACCAGGCTGAGATAGACGAACCCCTTGTCAGTGGGCAGGTACGTGATGTCTGCCACCCACACCTGCTCGCTGGCAGTTGCTCGCACCTGATGCGGCCCTTCCTTGAGCAAGTTGGGATGGCGCCGGAAGCGGTGATGGCTGTCGGTGGTCTTGTGGTACGCCCGCCTGGGCGCCACCAGCATGCGAGCCTCACGCAGCACGTCCAGCAGCGCATCGCGCCCCAGGCCCGCGCCGGCGTCCTGCAGCGGCTGCTTGAGCAGATGGTGCAGCTTGCGCGCGCCCAACCGGGGCTGGCGCAGGCGCACTTCTCGAACGAGCTCGATCACGGTGTCGGCGCGCGCACAGTGCTGCTGCTGATGCTGTAACTGCTGGTAGTAGGCCTGGCGACTGACGCCCCAATGGCGGCAAGCCCTCGCCACGCTCAGCCCCGGGAGGAGCTTTTGCGAGAGGACTTGCCCGAAGGCTTTTTTACGATGCGAACCCCGTAGTCCTTCTTCAGGACATCGATCACGGCCTCGAACAGCTGTGCCTTCTCGTTGGCGTCGCGAAGCTGGACTTCGAGGGCCTTGATCTTTTGCTCGGGAGTCAGCGGTGCGGGTGCAAGGGAGGATTTCTTGGTCGGTACTGGCATGGGTAGCCGACATGATGCCGAACCCCAGCTCTGGCGGCCATGCTTGCGCAACCACACCAGCACGGTCGAGCGACCCTGGATGCCATAGCGTGCCTGGGCTTGTTTGTAGGTGAGATCGCCTTTTTCCACCTGATCGACCACCGACAGCTTAAAAGCCAGCGTGTAGTCCCGCTGCGTGCGTTTGACGCCTGATTCCATTGACTTGCCTTTTCTTGAGGGAAAAGGTGTCAACCCAGATCAGGACGGGTCATCAGACGCAAAAAAGCCGCCCGAAGGCGGCTTGATTCGGAGAACGGGAGTGCTTAGCGACCCGTCGTCTTCACGTAATTGGCCAGGGTGTCGGTGCCGGTCTTTTCGCAGACGATGTTGCCGCCCGTGTTGATCTGGCAATCGGCGTTGTAGACCAGGCTCTTGACTTCCGCTGCGCCAGTGAACGAGATATTGACCTTGCCCGCTGCCGCGGAGGCGCCCGAGGTGGGAGCCGTGCCGGTCAGCGTAATTGCGGCCGTGGCGTAACGCGGCTGGGGAAGAACGGTGCCAGAAAAGCCATGCGGCTGCAGCTCGGTAACGCTGTCGCACTGCGAACCATCGCCAGCTTGGTCATTCATGCACGCCTTGATCGCGGTCTTGATGCCTTCCACTTCTGCGATGTTGGTTGCCCACTTCGTCTTGACCATGTAGTCCTGGTATGCGGGCAGGGCAACTGCGGCCAAAATGCCAATGATCGCCACAACGATCATCAATTCGATCAGGGTGAAACCCTTTTGCACATTGCGTGCGATAGAACGACGGTTCATTCGATTAACTCCAGGTTGGTTTGTAAAGCCCGGGAACCAGCCCGGAGCGGGGTAACTTCCGCAGCATCCGTGCCACCCGGCTTCCCCACCCTGCAGCCCTCGCTAGGGTCGTCTTTGGTCACAAGATGGTTACATCAGGTGACACAACTCGCACTCAGATGCCAATTGCGCCGACAAATTTGTCATGCCCGACCGTTCCCGGTCAGAAGGTGAGCACTCCGTTCGCCTTGAGCCAGCGGATGTCGCGCTGCGCCAACCCTGCCACCTCGCGCCCCGCCAGCATCTCGATCTGGCTCATGATTTCTTCGGTCTCTGCGGGCTTGGTGTGGGTGATGTAGATCGGGTATTGCTTGCCCGGATCGATCTGCGCCAACTCGTGCGCCAGCGCCACCGGCGACAGGTGCAGGCTGCGTTCGGCCAGGGCCTCTTCGCGGGAGCTGAAGGCGGTTTCGATGACCAGCATCGCCACGTCGATGGCGTTGATGCGCTCCCAGAAAGGCGGGTTGCGTTCAGTGTCGCCGCTGAAGACCCAATGGGCGCCACCTTCGGCCCGGCGGATGGCGAAGCCACAGGCGGGCACCGTGTGGACGGCCGGCAGCACTTCGATCAGCTTGGGGGCGTCGCTGCCCAGCTCGAGGCGCTGCCCGACCGCGATCTCATGAAAGCTCACGAAGGGCGATTCGGGGCTGGGAATGCGCTCGAAATTCGGCCAGATGACGTTGTTGAACACGTGCGCGCGCAGCGCGTCGATGGTGGCGGCCAATGCATGCACGCGCAGCGGTCGGGTGCGGCGGCTGCCGACGGCGTCGAGCATCAGGGGCAGGGCGGCGATGTGGTCGAGGTGCGAATGGGTGAGCACCACGTCGTCGATGGCGGCCATCTCGTCGAGGGTGAGATCGCCGACGCCCGTGCCGGCGTCCACGAGCAGGTCCGCATCGACCAGGAACGAGGTGGTGCGGCAGTCCTTGGCGATGGCGCCCGAGCAACCCAGCACGCGTACCTGCATTGTGGAAGACCCCTTGGTTGCGTCTGTCGTCATTTGGTGTCGAACCGGGTGGCGCCATCCCAGTCCGGGTCTTGCGGGCGAAGCGCCATCGAGGCTAAACGCTGGGCGTAGAGCTGGTAAAGGACTTTTTTCGCATCCGCGGCGAGCAGGGGAGCCAGCAAGTTTCGGCCCAGCGCCCAATCCTGGAGTCGGTAGGCGGCGAGCACCTCGCGCCAGCGCTCGAGTTGCTGCCGTGTGGTGTCCTGCGCGTCGGTGTCGGTGCCAGCGTCGGTGCCGGTGCCGACCTGCGCCGCGAGCGGGGTGTAGATCGCGACGGCCTGGGCCTTGCCCTTGACGCGCACGCTGTCGAGTTCCTGCCAGACGAATCCGGGCGCCGCGTCGCGGGTGGCGCCACTGGCCACGATCTCGACGCCGTAGTGGCCGCTCAGGCCCTCCAGGCGCGCCGCGAGATTGACCGCGTCGCCGACCACGGTGTAGCTGCGGCGGGCGGTGGAGCCCATGTCGCCCACGCTCATGAGGCCGCTGTTGAGGCCGATGCCGGCGCTGATCTCGGGGCGGCCGCTCGCGCGGTGCTGGCGGTTGATGTCGTGCACGGCGGCGGCCATGTCGATGGCTGCCTGCACGGCGAGCGCGGCGTGGTCGGGCGTGTCGATCGGTGCGCCCCAGAAGGCCATGACGCAGTCGCCCATGTATTTGTCGACGGTGCCGCGGTGCGCACTGATCACCTCGGTGAGGCGGCTGAAGACGGTGTTCAGAAAGGCCTGCAGCTCGGCGGGCGCCATCTGCTCGGACAAGCGGGTGAAATCGCGCATGTCGCAGAACATCACGGTCATCTCCTTGCTCTCGGCGCGCATGCTGTAGCGGCCGGGGCGCACGAGCATTTCGTCGACCAGCTGCGGCGGCACGTAGGTGCCGAAGAGCCGCACCAGCCCGCGCCGCGCGCGCGATTCGACGAAGTAGCCCCAGCTCATGTTGAGCGCGAAAGCCAGCGCCGCCATGAAGAGCGCCGACGCCAGCGGGAGCACGAGGCTGTGACCGATGTAGAGCCAGGTGTTGAGGCCGACCAGCGCAGCGACCGCGCCCACGCCGAGCAGCACGGCGCGCGATGCGGACAGCAGCGACAGCCCGAACGCGAGCAGCAGCCCCGCCGCGAGCACGGTCAGCACTTCATAGCCCGGCGCGTAGTCGGGCACGGCCAGCAAGCGCTGATCGAGCAAGCCGGAGACGATGTTGGCGTGCACTTCAACGCCCGGGAACGCGGCGCCGGCCGGGGTGGCGCGCAAATCCTGCAGGCCGGGCGCGGTGGCGCCGAGCAGCACGATCTTGCCCTTCAATTCGCCCGGCGCCAGGCGGCCCTCGAGCACGTCGGCGGCGGCCACGTAGCGGAACGACCCGGCATGCGGACCGCCGGGGCCGCGGAACGGCACCTGCAGGCTGGCGGTCTGGTCGACCGGGATGCGCAACGCGCCGAGCACCAGCGCCTGCAGCCGCGGAAAGTTGCCGTTGCCGGCCACGAGCGCCGGCCGCACCGGCGGCGAGCCGTTCGCCAGCCGGTACACCGCCAGCGCCAGTGACTCGTAGTGCCCCGGCGACGCGTGCTCGCCTTCGTAGCGCGCGATGAGTGGCACGCTGCGGATCACGCCGTCGTCGCCGTCACCGACCAGGGTGTTCAGGAACCCCGCAACCGGCGCCGCGCGCGCCAGCACCGGCAGGCTGGCGCCGAACCCGTTCCAGAGCGTGACGAAGGAGGCGTGGGGCGGAAAAACCTCGGGCGGCAGCACCGGCGTCGCCGGCAGCAGCCCCTTGGCGCTGGGCTGTTCGGTGCGCGTGAAGTAATAGCCGAGCGCCACGGGCTGGCCGCGCAGGGCCTGGGCGAGGGTCGCGTCGTGGTCGAGGGTCGGCGCGAGCCGGTCGATTTCGGCGACTAGGCCCGGCACATCGCGCAAGGGACCTGCGGCGATCTCTTTCAGGCGTCCGAGGCCGGAGCTGCGGTCGGGCTCGAGAAACATCACGTCGAAGCCGAGCACGGCCGCGCGCTGTCGGACCAGCAATTCGGTCGTGAGGCTGGCGATCTTGTCGCGCGGCCACGGCCACTGACCCTCGCGCGCCAGGCTGGCGTCGTCGACATCAACGATTACGACGCGCGTGTCGGGCGTGCCCGGCATGGTGGCGCGCAGGCGGGCGTCGTAGATCAGGTGGTCCAGGTGCTGGATCACGCCCAGCTGCCAGACGCCGGTGGCATGGAGCAGCGCCAGCAGCACCGGCAGCAGCGTGATGGCGATGCGCGGCCAGTGCCGCCGCAATTCGCTCATGGCTGGTCAGCCTTGGACAACGGGGGCCTGACGGCTAGAAGAGCGGGGCCGAAAGAGCAGGGCGCCCGAGCCGATTCAGATCCGGACGAACTGCATGCGCGTGGCGCCGCCGAGTTCGAGCACGTCGCTTTCCTGCAGCGCGATGGCCTCGGCGCCCAGCGGCGCACCGTTGAGCGTGACGCTGCCCACGACGGCGGCCGCCACATAGCCTTGCCGGCGACGCGTGACGACGGCCACGGCGACGCCGGGCTTGCCGATGGTGGTGACCACCTTCTGCAGCGGGACGTCCTGGCCTTCGTTGGTGCCCGAGAGCACGCGCAGCATGGGCACGCCGAGTTCGACCAGCGCACCCGATTCGGTGGGCGCCGACGAAAGCGGCATCGGGGCCGAATACTCGGAAAGCGAAGCCCGCACGGAGCCGGGGCCGACCATGAGGTTGCTGTGGGAACGGAAATGGATGCGGCAGCCGCCGACCTCGATGACGTCGTTGTCCTGAAGCGCCTGCTTCTGGATGGCGAGCGCATTGACGTAAGTGCCGTTGGTGCTGTTGAGATCTTCAATTTCGACTTCGCCGCCGCTCATGTGCAGCACGGCATGCTCGCCGCTGACGGCGAGATTGTCGATCACGATGTCGTTGTAAGCGCGTCGGCCCAACGTCGTGCGGTTCTTGGCGAGCGCCACTTGGCCGATGACGACACCATCGACCGAAATGATCATCTTCGGCATGGCCGATTACTCCCCGTTTGCAAAGATCCAGCACCGTCCGGCGGCGCAAACGGACGGCCGCCTGG
>Ga0307405_10000351_pt1 | contig 17313 bp, 13 predicted proteins | sample 322Cmetagenome_2_FD_203311 | JGI IMG/M metagenome (GOLD analysis project Ga0307405, IMG submission 203311) | Maize rhizosphere microbial communities from greenhouse at UC Davis, California, United States - 322HYB-C-1 | ecosystem: Host-associated > Plants > Roots > Rhizosphere > Soil | place...
CACCTGCCGCGCCGGCCCCTCCCGCGCGACCTCGGGCACCGAGACGCTGCGCGGCGCCTGGCACTGATAGGCCTGACCGTGCGCCGGCACGGCTACGGCCGCGACCAAAAATCCTGCGCCGACGGCGGCGGCCCGGCGCGAACTCACTCGAACGTGGTGGAGTCGACTTCCTTCCGGTCGAGCCAGTCCTTCGCGTCCGGCCGGAAGAGGAAGTAGATCGCAGCCACCTGCATCACCGTGATCACGACCGATGCGATCATCGCCGCACCGGACAACTGCGCAAGCGATCCCGGAAGCATGATGATCCCCAGAGCGGTAAGTGCGATCAGTACCCACTTTGCGATCTTGCTGCGCATGCGGGAAATGAGGAACCACAGCAGCAGTGTGATGCCCATGCCGAAGGCGAAAATGCCGATCGCGAAACCCGCCCCGAAACCCGTCTGGGCCACGGCGGGATCGGACCGGAGGACCTCCATAGTATCGCCGAAACTGAACACGAAGTTCACCACCCCAAGGGCCAGTGAGCCGAGCAGCAGGTAGTCGAACATCTTGATGGATTGCGGCCGCATATTATCCCCCTCTTTGCGTTGCAGCGGCATCATACGCATAGGGGCGCCGGGCGCAATCAGATCGGCGTGAAGTCCAGCCCGATATCCGCCGCAGGGGCGCTCTGGGTGAGGCGGCCGACGGAGACGTAGTCCACTCCCGTCGCTGCCTTGGCGGCGATGGTCGTCAGGTCGATGCCGCCGCTGGCCTCGGTCGGGACGCGGCCGGCGACCATTGCGACCGCCTCGCGCAGCGTCGCTGGATCCATGTTGTCGAGCAGCAGGTGGTGCGCACCGGCTTCCAGAGCGGGCTCGATCTGATCGAGCCGATCGACCTCGCAGATGATCGTCGCGACCCCGGCCTCGCGCGCGCGGCGTACGGCCTCGGCCACACCGCCGGCCACGAGAACGTGGTTGTCCTTGATCATTGCCGCGTCCCACAGCCCCATGCGGTGGTTCTGCGCCCCGCCCATACGGACTGCGTACTTCTCCAGATGGCGCAGGCCGGGGATCGTCTTGCGGGTGTCGAGCAGCACGCAGTCCGCATCGCCCATCGCGTCGACATAGGCGCGCGTCATCGTCGCGATGCCGGAGAGGTGCTGCACGGTGTTGAGCGCGCTGCGCTCCGCCGTGAGCATGGCCCGCGCCTTGCCTGAGAGGCGCATGAGGTCGGTCCCGGCAGGCACGCGGGCGCCCTCCTCCGCCAGCACCTCGATCTCCATCTCCGGATCGAGCGCACGGAAGAAGGCCGCGGCGATCGGCAGCCCCGCGACCACGATCGCATCGCGCGTATCCATCGCACCGGAAAAGCGCGCTTCGGCCGGGATGACGCTCTCGCTGGTCACATCGCGCCCGCCGCCGGGCAACCCCTCGCCCAGATCCTCGGCCAGCGTCTCGCGCACGAAGCGGGCCAAGTCGAAGCCTTCGATCGGGAACGTCATGCCTTCTCCATCCTAACTCGCCCGCTCGTTACGAACGGACGCCGCCGAAGGCCAGACATTCCGCGGCTGCCGGCACACCAAAAAGGCCGATGCCTGCCTTCGAAGAGGCCAGGCACCGGCCCAGTGATCCCTCGGGGAGAGGGAGATGTGCTAGAACCCCTTGGTCACGCTGAACCCGATGATCCGCGGATCGAGGGTGAATACATTGGTCGTCAGCCCCGTGTCGTCGCTATTGGTGAAGAAGTCGGTGATCGGCGTGTCATTAAAGGCGTTCTTCACGTAGAGCTGGAAGGCGAGCTGGGACTCGGGACGTTCGAGCGATACCGCGAGGTTCAGGTTGTCCCACGCCTTCAGCCGATCGTATTTCGTGTTGTAGACCCGCGCGTAACTCTTCGCCTGCCGGTAGTAGTCGCCGCGGAAGGTCAGTTCCCAGTCGTCGTCTTCGAAGAAGAAGGTATATTGCGCGCCCAGGTTCATCGTCCAGCGCGGGGCGTTGGGCAGTTCGTTGCCCGAAAGGTCGGCAGCGAAGCCGCGGCCACGGTTCGGAGCATCGGTGAACGGATCATAGGTCACGCCGTAGAAAGTGTCCCAGCGAAGAAACGTTTCGACGTCGGGATTGAAGGAACCCCATCTAGTGGAACCTCCGCAAAGCGCCCCAAGCGCCAGCGCGCTCAGCCCCCCGTCAGGCGGTGAGGTGAGCGGACTGCTGATGATCGTCTCGACGATCTCGCGCGGCGCGATGCAGTTGGTTGGAACCGCCAGCGACGGCCGAACCACGACCCAATCCTCGTTGCCCTGCGTTCGGTCCATAACGTCGATCGACTGCTCACCGTCACCGATGCGGGTCCGCAGATAGCCTAGCATCGCATCCAGCCTGAAATTTCGCGACGGGCGCCACGCCGCTTCCAGCTCGAAGCCCCAGGTCGTGGCATCGAAGTTCTCGTTGAGCGAGATGCGATCGACGATCTTGGAAACCTGATAGTCCTTGTAGAGGTTGAGAAACGCAGCGGCGTTCACCGTGACGCGCCCACCGGCGAAGCTGTTCTTCGTCCCGATCTCGAAAGCATTGATATACTCGGGCTCGAACCCGGGAGGAAGCGGATCGAACTGGATTACCGAGGGATCGACGTCGATGAAGGGCGGATTGCTCCCGCCCGCCTTGTAACCCCGCGAATAGGACGCATAGACCAGCGTATCGTCGCTGAAAGAGGTCGCAGGGCTCCAGTCCACGACTAGCCGGCCGGTCAGCGCATCCCATTTCTGCTCGACGTCGGGCAACTCGCGATAACCACGGCTAGTGCGCCCACCCGTCGACGATCCGATGTTCTGCTGCATGTTTGCTGCGCCGAGCAAAAGCTGGCTGGGAACGGGCGTCGTGATCTTGCGGTCGAGTGTATACCGCAAGCCGGCCGTTACCTTCAGATCGTCGGTAACGTCCCAATAGGCCTCGCCGAAAAGGCCCCACGACTTGGTCCGCACGAGGTTGCGGCTCAGAAAGTAGTTATGCCCCTCACTATTAATGCTCCCCAAGGGGTTGGGATCGACGTAGATGCATTCGCGCATCTCTTCGAAGGGATTTTCGCAATTGCGCGTGCTTGCCCCGACCTCGCCCGGAATACTGATCCTGTTGAACGCATATTCCGCGACGAGCGTGAATATGTTGCTGAAAACGTAGTAATCATCCTGCGTCTTGAAGTCGAGGTAGTTTGCCCCAACGTTGAAATTGAAATTGCCGTCGAAATCGGATTGCAGGCGCAGCTCCTGGCTCCACTGCCGATTGCGCGACATGCTGAGGTCGACCGACTGCCACCGGTCGGACGGGCCGAGTTGCGGATCGGTATATATCCCGCCTGGCGTAGGCCCCGGGATCGTGGGCGGACGCCCGAATGGGTCGGTGATGGATGGGCTGGTCGAGTCGGTGAAGATTGGCGCGGAAACGAAGCGATTGTAGTCCTGCGACGAATAATAGCGGTCGCGGGAATAGGCGGTCTGCGAAACCAGCTTTACGGCGCCTATGTCCGCTTCGAGATTGAGCTGGACGACATCGTTCTTGGCGCGGAACACCGGATCGTAGGACGTGGCTATTTCGCGCAGATCGCGCGACTGCATGATGTCGGCGTAGGGTTCATATTCCGAACGCACCGCCGAGACGACTCTATTGTTCTCCCTATCGAAGCCCAGGTTGGTCAGAGCAATCGCCGCAAGGTACTGCGACGAAGCGGACAGATTGGGCGCTCCGAACGCTTCGTCGGAATAGATCGAGCCCGGCAGGCAGCCCTGGCTTAGCTTGCCGCGCAGAAGCACGTAGTCGATCTCCGCGCTGCCAACGCTCGTCGGCCCTGGATCGCGCTTGCATAGCTGCTTGCCCGTACGCGAACGGTCGTCGTCTTCCTCGAAGTGTTGCCAGATCAGGTTGGCGCTGAAGCTGGCGCTCGGCTCCCATTGCGCAATGGCCCTGGTCGACCACAGGTCCCGCCCGTTCACGTCATTGCCGGTAACGGTGTTGTAGTCGTAGCCATCGCGCTTGGTCATCATACCGGCGAGCCGCACGCCGAATGTCTCGCCGAGCGGCAGATTGAGATGCCCGGTCAACCGCCGGGTTGCATAGCTGCCAACCTCCCCCCTGATCTGTCCTCCGAATTCGGATTCGGGTAGCGCGGGGATGAGATTGACGACGCCCGCCGTCGCGTTGCGACCGTATAGCGTGCCCTGCGGCCCGCGTAGCACCTCGATCCGCGCCATGTCGAAGAACTCAGCCTCGAACAGGCGATTGCGGATAAGTGGCGTATTGTTGAAGCTTACCGCCACCGCCGGGTCACTCGATGCGGAAATCGACTTCGTCCCGATTCCGCGGATCGAAAAGTTGTACATGCTGAAATTGGTCTTGGAGAAGTTCACGTTGGGAACCGCCCGCAGCAGTTCGGCGCCGGATTCGATCTTGTATTCCTCCAGCCCTTCGCTGGAGATCGCCGTCACCGCGATCGGCACATCCTGGATCGATTCTTCTCGCTTCTGAGCGGTGACGATGATCACTTCCTGGCGGAGCGGCTCCGCTGCCGGGGCAGCGCTCGCCGAGGGGTTCGGGGCAGGTGCCGGCGCGGGCGCCAGGGCATAGGTGCTATCGTCGCTCGATACCACGCGCAGGCCCGCATCAGCGGCGATGCGGCGGATTGCCTGGTCGACCGTCATGGCGCCTTTCAGCGCGCGGATCGACTTGCCCCGAACCGCCGCCGCGCTGACCAGGATCTGCACTTCGGCCTGGGCGGCCACGGCGGGAATGCCGGTCGCCGCCGATTGGGCCGGCACGTCGAAGGTTCTCGTCTGCGCCACTGCCGGCGTGGCCATGACCACCGCGCAGACGGCCGCCGAAGCCGCGAGAACGCCGCGAAGATCGCGATACCGCATGTAATCCCTCCCATGTCATCGCCCGTTGTTCGGGTCCCATGACTACGATGCATCACGTAGGTATTTCCGTTTCCCCCGCGGTCCTTTCTTTCACTTTCGCGACAGCACGATCCGGTCCGGCCCGGTCTCGACGCGGGCGCCCAGCAGCGCCGCCGCCGCGCGGGCGAAGGCGTCCGGCTCGTTGGTGCGGAAGCGGCCGATCATCTCCTCCTGCCCTAGCGCCGGATCGGCGATCTCCAGCTTGACCGCGTTGTAGCGATTGAACGCCGCAGCGGCCTCGGCCACCGTGTCGCCTTCGAAGACGAGCTGCCCCGTGCGCCACGAGAGCGAGCGGTCGATCTCGTCGCCGCCGGCGACCACCCGTGGCGCGCCAGGTGTCTTGCCGACGAACGTGCGCATGCCGGCGGAAACGCGGCGGGGCGCACCCTCCTGCCCGTCGCGCCAGACCTCGACGATGCCCTCGGTGACCTGGACGTCGACCCCGGTGCCCGTGCGGTGCACGGCAAAGGCGGTGCCGACGGCCTTCACCCTCACCTCGCCGGCCTCGACCACAAACGGCCGCGTCCGGTCCTTGGCGACCTGGAACCAGACCTCGCCCCGCGCCAACTCGATCTCGCGCACCTCGGGGGTGAGCGTGACATCCAGCGTCGTCTGGGTGTTGACCGCCGCCAGCGAGCCATCCTCCAGCGGCACGCGCCGGATCTCGCCTAGCGCGGTTTCGATCCGCTGCGACGGAGGCTGGAGAATTCCGGGAAGGAACAGGCCGGCGGCGAGGCTCGCCGCGATGGCGACGCCGGCGCCCCAGAGAACCCGTCGGCGCGGCAGGGCCGGCCCCCGATCGGCCGGCGGCAGATCTGCCTCAAACCCGCCCAGATCGTCCGCCGCTTCCTGCACCGGAACCTGGCCGGCGCCCAGCACGCTCGCACGGTCGAGCATGCGCCACGCCGCCTGCGCGCGGAAATAAGCGCCGCGCCGGCGTTCGTCCCCGGCGAGCCAGGCTTCCAACTCGGCACGCGCCGCCACACCGCCGCCTTCGCGGTCGATGCGGGCGACCCATTCGGCCGCGCGATCAGAGATCGCCTGTGCTGTCTCGCGCTCGCTCATTTCGTGCCATTTCCGTCAGTGCCTGCTCGGCGCTCCGCTCCCCCTCCGCGATCGCTTGCAGAATCAGTTTGAGGCCCTTGCCGACGTCGTTCTCCACCACGTGCTCTGTCACGCCCAACCGGCGGGCCACCTCGCGCTGCGGCAGGCCTTCGATCTTGCGCAGCTCGAATACTCTCCGGCATCGTTCGGGCAGTCCTTCGATCAGCCGCCGCACGCGCTCCAGTTCGCGGCGGCCGCCCGCGACCCGTTCCGGCGACGGCTCATCCAGAACGATGTTCAGGTTGTCGATTTCCGTAACCGAGTCGATCCGCACGACGCGCGCACGCCTGAGCTGCATGAGGACGATGTTGCGCGCCGTGGTGAAGAAATAGGCGCGGCCGCTGCGGATGTGCCCGATCTCCTCGAGCCGCGCGATCTGGCAATAGGCTTCCTGCACGACATCCTCGATATCGGCAGGGTCGAGCGTGCGGCGGAGCCAGGCGCGCACGTCGGCCTCGTGGGGAAGGATCTCGCTCCCCACCCAGTCCATGATCCTCTCGCGGCTCTGCCTGCTCACGGCGCGCTGCTACACCCCCCATTCCAGGCACGATGCGCGGCGGACGGACTTCCGTAGGGCGGGGCGAAAAATATCCGCCCGCGCCTTTAGTCCGCCGCCATGGCGGGCCGCTCCCAGCCCTCGCGATAGCGGGCGAACCAGGCGAGGATGGCCGAGGCCTTGGCGGCCGATTGCGAGGGGCGCGCGGTGATGCCGCCGTGGCTGGCGCCAGGCACCTTGACCAGCGCCGTCGGCACGCCGCGCAGGCGCAGCGCGGTGTAGTACTGCTCGGATTCGCTGACCGGCGTGCGGTAGTCCTCGCTGCCGACCACGACCAGCGTCGGCGTCTCGACGTTGCCGACCAGCGATAGCGGTGAAAGGCGCCAGTAGGTCTCGTGATCCTCCCACGGCTGGGCGCCGAGCCAATAGCGGCCGAAGAACGCCGGGCCGTCGGCGGTGAGCGCCTGCGTCGTCCAGTTGATCACCGGCTTCTGCGTGACCGCCGCCTTGAAGCGGTCGGTCTTGCCGACGATCCAGCTCGTCAGCACGCCGCCGCCCGAGCCGCCGGTGACGAACAATGCCTCGGGATCGGCAATGCCCAGCGCGATCGCGCGGTCGACAATGCTCATCAGATCGAAATAGTCGTTGCCGGGATAGGCCTTGTCGATCTGGTTCGCGAAGGCCTCGCCGTAACTGGTCGAACCGCGCGGATTGGCCGAGAGCACGGCGTAGCCGGCAGCGGCATAGAGCTGGTTGTCGGTCGAGAAATGCGGGCCGTAGGCGGAGAATGGTCCGCCGTGAATCTCGAGGATCAGCGGCACGCGCTGCCCCTCGACGTAGCCGGGCGGCAGGGTCAGCCAGCCTTCGATCTCCAGACCGTCGTGGCTCGATGCAGCCGTGATTTTGCGCACTTCGCCGAGCGCCTTCACTTCGCGCAGCGAGCGGTTGAGGTCGGTCAGCATGCGCGCCTCCCCGCCGCGGGCGATCTGCACTTCGGCCGGCCGCGTTGCGGTTCCGCCGGTGAAGGCGATGCTGTCGTCCGCGGCGACCGAGAAGCTGCCCCCGGTGTAGGGCCGGTCGAACCCGCCGCCCGACAGCCCCGCGACCACCTCGCGGACCGAGCCGTCGAGGCCGACGCGCGCGACCTTGGTCTCGCCCCGCTCGTCGTACTGAACGTAGATGCCGCGACCGTCAGCGTCCCAGGCGATGCTGGCGGCGCTGAAGTCCCAGTCGGCGGTCAGGTTGCGGAGGCCCGATCCATCCCGGTTCATGACGTAGAGGTTGCTGTTTTCGTAGGCGCGCAGCGCATCGTCGAAGCCGAGGTAGGCAATCAGCTTACCGTCGGGCGAGGAGAGCGGACTGCCGTCGGGGCCGTCGCGGTCGGTCAACCGGGTGAGGCCGCCGGCCGCCACGTCGAGCGCGTAGATCTCGCCTTCGAGCGGATCGGTCTGCCAGTCGGCATTGCGGTTGGCGCCGAAGTAGAGCGTGCTGCCGTCGGGCGACCAGCTCAGCGGCCCGCCGTCGTGGTAGCGGCCGAAGGTGAGCTGACGCGGCGCGCCGCCGGTGGCCGGGACGACGAAGACTTTCTCGAACCCCGGCTCGATATAGCCCTGTCCATCGGCGCGGTAGGTGAGCAGATCGTGGACTTCGAGCGGCTCGGCCCATTCGGCGCCTTCGGGCTTGTCCGCCGGCGCGCCGCCGAGCTTCGGCCCCTCCTGCTTTACCAGCATCGTATAGGCGATCGAGCGGCCGTCGGGCGACCAGGTCACGTTCGACGGGCTCGTCGGCAGTCCGGTGAGGCGCACCGCCTCCCCGCCCTCCATCCAGCGCACCCATAACTGCGGGCTGCCGCCCTCGGTCGAGGCATAGGCGAGGCGGTCACCGCCAGGCGACCAGCGGGGCGAGAAGGCGTCTCCCCCGCGTCCGGCGATCGGCACTTCCTCCCCGGTACGCGTGTCGATCAGCCAGATCGTGCTCACCGCCCGGTCGGACATGATGTCGTTCGAGCGGCGGACATAGGCGATGTAGCGCCCGTCGGGGCTGATCTGCGGATCGGCGGCGATGGCGAGGTCGAACAGGTCAGCGCCCGTGAAGCGCCGCTCGGGCCCGCTGCGGTCGGTGCCTACGGCGGAACCCGACATGGCCGTGTCGGAGCGCTGCTCGGCCGGGGCCTCCGGCGCGGGAGCTTCTTGCGGCGCCTGCTGATCCTGGTCCTGCGCCAGCCCGGTTTGCGCCTGAAACACCAGAAGGCTTGCGCTCAGAACCGCCAGTTTCCGCATCGTAAGATCCCCTCGTCCAATCCCTGAACGCAGGACCCTAGCGGCACCGAAAGGGCTTGTCAGCGCACCAAGAACGCGTGCTCCTCGACCGGGGTGCAAAGTCGCCGCGGCTCAGCGCCAGCCGTTCGCTTTCGCCTCCGCTTCCGCCTCTGCGTCGAGAGCCGGGCCCTGCGCCATCTCCTGCGCGCGTGCGAGAAGGTCGGCGTCGCTCGCACCCGCCATGCGGTAGTCGGTCGCAGCGCCGGCACTGCCCTCGCCGAGGGCCTCCAGGCGCCAGCCATCTTCGTCGCGGCAGGCGATTCCGCCGCCGCCTTCGCCGCTGAAGACGCGGCAGAAGCCGCCGCCCTGCGCGCGAAAGCTCAGCAGCACGCGCGTGTCCGCGCGGGGTGCCTGTTCGGCCACGAGGCGGCTGTCGAGCACCGCGGCAAGCTGCGGATCGGCATAGGGCGCGCCGTCATCGCCGCTCCCCGGCCGGAGCAGCACCAGTGCGAGCGAGGCGGCGAGCGCCGGCCCCACGATCCAGCTCCAGCGCGGGACAGTACGGCGCGTCTCGCGGCGTTCCCTGGCCTCGGTGAAGTCCACTACTTCCGCCTCTCGCGTCAGCAGGGCAGTCAGCCGATCCGGCACGGGCGCCGCGGCGAACGGTGCGTAATGATCCGCCAGCCGCGCCCGGAGAGCGTGGTGCGCCTCGACCTGGCCCGCCAGCGCCGGGTCGGCGGCGACAGCAGCGGCGACCCGCGCCGCGCGCTCGCCGGTCAGCTCGCCGTCTGCGAAAGCCGCGAGTTCCTCTCTGGTCACGGTCATTGCGCTTCTCCCAGCATCGCCATCAGCGCGTCGCGCCCGCGCACCAGGCGCGAATTGAGTGTCCCCACTGGGCAGCCGACAATCTCCGCCGCTTCCTTGTAGGCATAGCCTTCGACCATCACGAGCAGCACCGCCTCGCGCTGATCATCCGGCAGCTTCTGCATCGCCCGGTCGATGTAGGACAGCTCGACGGCGGCTTCCTGCGCGCCGTCGCCGCCCTGCCTCGCGCCAGCTTCCTCGGCCACGAAGGTCTGCCTGCGGCGGCTGCCCGCGCGGCCCTCGTCGATCCAGATATTGCGCATGATCCTGTACATCCAACTGTCGAGGCGCGTACCCTCCTGCCACCTGGACCGGTTGGCGAGCGCGCGTTCGAGCGACATCTGGCAGAGGTCGTCGCCGTCCGCAGGATTGCCCGCCAGCCCGGCGGCGAAACGGCGCAGCCGGGGCAGCAGGTCCAGCAAGTCCTGTTCGAACTTCGTGCTCAGTGCCTCTGCCTTCCACGGATTAAACGGATCACGACACGCGTTTCATCCATGCTTAATCGCTTTCGCGAGACAAGGGACAGCCGATGCGCCGAATTTTCCTCATTTCCGCCGCCTGCGCCCTGATCGCGGCACCCCTGTCGGCGCAGATCGCGCTGCCGGGCCTGCAGGTGCCCGACATCGGCGGAGTGCTCGACACCACAACCGACGTGCTCGACCGCACGACGCGCGACCTGCGCGGTACGGTCGAGGATCTCGCGCGCGACCGGCTGCGGTCCATCGATCGGCTCGTGCGGCGGCACGGCGACGTGATCGAGCGGGACGCGCGCGGCGCGCCGGCCCGGCGGGGAGAGATCCTGGTGATGGATGCCTCGGCCGAGGCGCTGGCGGCCGGTGAGGCGGCGGGCTTCACGGTCCTCTCGCAGGAGGAGATCGAAGGCCTCGGCTTCGCGGTCGTCAGGCTGCAGGTACCCGAGGGGATGGATCTCGCCGAAGCCGAGGGCGCGCTGGCGCGGCTGATGCCGAAGGCGAGCGTCGCGCCGGACAATCTGCATTTCCAGTCCGGGTCCGCGACCCGCTCCGTCAATGCTCCGCCCCTCCCTCTCACCGCCGCGGCCGCGGCGCGCGGCGGGGCGCCGGTCGGCGTGATCGATGGCGCGCCGGGCAAGGCGGTGCCGGTCGCCGCGATCCACGGCTTCGCGAAAGGCGCGCCTTACCCCAGCAATCACGGCAGCGCGATCGCCTCATTGCTCGCTCATGCCGGTGCCGGTCCGATCCGCGTCGCCGACGTCTATGGCACCGACGACGCCGGGGGCAACGCGCTGGCCATGGCCAAGGGGCTCGGCTGGCTTGTCGGGGCCGGCTCGGAGGTGGTGACGATCAGCCTCGTGGGCCCGCGCAATCCCGTGCTGGAGCGCGCGATCGGCGCTGCACAGCGCAAAGGGGTGGTGGTCGTCGCGGCAGTGGGCAACGGCGGCCCGGCCGCCCCGCCCGCCTATCCCGCATCCTACGACGGCGTCGTCGCGGTGACCGCGGTAGACGGCCGGCGCCGCGCGCTGATCGAGGCGGGCCGCGCGCTCCATCTCGACTATGCCGCGCCCGGGGCCGACATCCACGGCATCGATGCCGAGGGCGACCGCGTGCGCCTGCGCGGCACCTCGTTCGCGACGCCGCTCGTCGCAGCACGGGCTGCGCTGGCGATCGGGCGCGGCCGCGCCTGGCGCATCGCGCTCGACACGCAGGCCGAAGACCTCGGGCGCGAGGGGCCGGACGAAACCTATGGCCGCGGCCTGATCTGCGGGTCCTGCGAGGGCGTTCCGAAAAAATCTCGCGATTGATGGATTAAGCGGCGCGCGGCGTCCGTTTCCCTTTCAAGCGAACGCATCCTCCCGCGTTCGCCGGAAAGAAAGGGATATGCCATGAAGAACCTTCTTCTCGCAGCTTCGGCTCTCACACTGTTCGCCGCGCCCGCCCACGCGCAGCTCCTCGGCGGCAGCGGAGGCGCCCTCGGCGGCCTCGGCGGTACTGTGAACGGCGCGATCAACTCCACCGTCCGGACGTCGACCGATTCGATCCGCGCGACAACCCGCAGCACCGTCCGCGGCGACGCCCGGACCCGCGGCGAGCAGCGTGTCGATCATCGCTCGGGCGAGGTCTCGGTCGACCGTTCGCTCGACGCCAGTGTCGATGGCGCGGCCTCTCAGCTTCTCGACAGCCCGGCGGGTTCGGCAAATGGCAGCGCAGCGGCCTCGGGCAGTGCTTCGGGCTCGCTTGGCGCCGATGCGCAGCTCGTGGGCACCGACGCGGTTCGCGGCCTCGCGGCGCAGGGCGTCGCCACGGCGGGCGAAGGTATAGCCACGGTCCGCGGCAGCGCCGCCGGTGCGGCGAGCGCGGCGGGCGATCTCGCCGCCTCGGCCAGCGGTAGCGGCTCGGCTGCGGGTTCGGCGGCCGGATCGAGCGCGGCCGGCCTCGGCTCCGGCATGCTGGCTGCCGCCGGCAGCGCGGCCGCGGCAGCCGATGGTGCCTTCTCCGTCGCTCCGGGCATGCCGGTCGTGACGCCGGACGGCGCGCAGCTCGGCACGATCAGCGAAGTGGTCGCCGACCAGCAGGGCCGCGTGCAGCAGGCGCTCGTCGCTACGCGGGGCGGAACCACCGCCATCTCCGCTGCCGACCTCAGCGCCAGCGGCGACGCCCTGATCGCCGGCACCGGAACCGTCTCCGCCGTGGGCGAAGGCGCAACCAGCTCCGCGGTGCAAGGTGACGCGTCCCCCCGTTAACCCGTCCTTGCCTTGCCAACCGGAGGGGCGGCCGAGCGAGACTCGGCCGCCCTCTTTTTTGTCGTACTGGCAGCGCTGCCGCTAGTCCCGGCCCTCACTGTCGATCCGCGGTATCCCGATCGATGCCGGATCACCGATATCCATCGGCACCAGGCCGAAATGCATGCGCCAGGGTGCCGTCGGATCGTTGCCGAACATGGTGTACCAATACCGCCCTTCCTTGTCGCGGAACGGCGTGCCATGCCCGCCATGGGGCGCCCCCATCCGCCGCTGGCTGTAGGGGCCAAACAGGGTCTTCGAGGTGCCGTACATCATGTCGTAGGTGCCATGCGTGCGCAGCGGGCCATGCCATTCGGCGCCGGTGAGGAAGTAGACGCCGTTCACCTTGATCAGTGCGTTCCCCTCGTAACCCACGTGATCGCCGTCGGTGTCGACGAGCTGCCGCACCGGTCCCTCGAACCCATCGCGCGCAGCATTGAGCTTGCCGATGCTGCCCCCGCCCCAGAGGAAATAGAGGCCGTCGTCGTCCTCGAACGGGAAGCCGTCGATGCCGTCTACGAAATGGCCGTCGGTCACGTTCTCGTAAGGACCGGCGGCGGTGCCGCTGGTGGAGCGGTAGAGCCAGGTCTTGCCCCCGACCCCGCGCTCCATGACCGAGAAGGCGAGGTAATAGGTCCGGTCGGCCTCGACCCAGCGGATCTCGGGCGCCCAGAGCTCGGCGACGCGGCCGCCGAAGTCGTAGCCCATGTCCTGCCACTGCCAGACGAAGCCGCGATCCTCCCAAGTTTCGAGATCGCGCGAGCGCCAGAGCTTCACCCCGCCCTCCGGCCGATGATAGCCATAGCCGTCGAGCGTGCCGACGAGGTAGTAATAGCCATCGTGGCCGAGCGTGACCGAGGGGTCGCGCATCGTCTCGCTGGTGACGAGCGGGCTGCGTGCCGCGACCGCGCTGTCCTCGGTCAGGATCGACGCCGCCTGACGCAGCCGCCCGTCGGGCGCCGTTTCGAGCGGGACGAGGCCGACCTGTTCGCAGAACAGCGCAAAGGCGTCGTCGCAATCGGGATTGTAGCTGGCTGCGAGACGCCCGTCGGCGAGAGTTACGATCGAGCTTTGCCCGGCATGGGGCACCGCCAGCATCCGCATCGAGAACGGCCCGTAGGGCGTCGGAGAGGAAGCGAGGAACAGGTCGTCGGTCGCGGTCCGCAGCCGGCCGGTGACTTCGCTCGCGGCGAGCCAGTAGCGGCCGTCATGCTTGAACATTGCCGCGCCGCTGCGCCCGACATGCGTGCGCACGGGCCAGTCCTTGCCCGCAGGCGGTGCCTTGGCGAACAGCGCCTGATCGGGCTTCAGGAAGCGCGGCGCCTCGGCGAGGCGCGACAGGTCGGGCGCCAGCTTCGCGATCCTGCCGCCGCTCCACAGCAGGTAGTGCGTGCCGCCGTCGACGAACAGCGAAACGTCGCTCGCACCGTCGATCAGGCATGGGCTCGCGGCGAAGGTCCCCTCGGGCAATGCAGCCTTGCCGACCGCGACGCGCGCGCAGCCTGTCTTGTCGGAGAACGCCAGATAGAGCGTATCGCCCGCCACCGTGACGGACGGCGCCAGATAGCGTTCGGACGTATCGCCGGCGCGGATGCCATGTCCCGCGATCTTCGCCGGTCCATGCGCGGTCCAGTCGCGGCCGTTGCTGGACGTCCATAACGACACGCCATGGCGCGGACCGGTGCGGAGCGTCGTTCCGGTCAGAAACCAGCGCCCATCCTCCGCCCGGGCGATCGAAGCGTCACCCAGCGCGCGGTCGGAGAAGATCGGCTCGACCGGACGCGCGTCGGGGCCGGGCATCACGGTAGCGTTCCGGTCCATCGACGGGTGATCGAGGAAGATGTCGTCGGCAACGACGGGCTTCGCCGCGTTCTGCGCGGCGAGCGGCGCCGAGAGCATTACGGCAGCAAGCACCGGCGCGACCCACCATGTCCTCACTGCCCACTCCCCTTGCGCCGATCGCGCAGGTTGACCGACCTGGGCTTGGGCTGCGCATCGAGGATCGCCGCCAGTCGTGCCTCCGCCTCGGGCATGGTCCCCGCCAGATTGCGCGTTTCGCCCGGATCGGTCTTCAGGTCGTAGAATTCGACGTCGACTTGCCCCGTCTTCTCATGCGTCCAGCGGACCAGCCGGTAGCGCTCGGTCCGGATCGCCTGCCCGATGCGATCGGGCCGGTTGAAGCTGTGATAGGCGAAGTTCTCAAGCTCCGCGGGCCGTCCGCGCAGCACCGGCACGATGCTCTCGCCGTCGACGTGCTGCGCGCCGCTCGGCATCGGAATGCCCGCGAGCTCGAGCAGCGTCGGATAGAGATCGACCGTCTCGACCACCTGGTCCGGCGCCCGCGCCGCGCCGCCCGTTCCCCGCCCGGCGAGGATCATCGCCTGGCGGACCGCCTGCTCGTAATTGGTGTGCTTGGTCCACAGGCCGTGGTCACCCAAGTGATAGCCGTGGTCGCCCCACAGCACGACTATCGTGTCGTCCCGCAGCCCCTCGGCCTCGAGCGCGTCGAGCAGATAGCCGATCTGCGCGTCGACATAGCTGACGCCCGCATAGTAGCCGTGCATGAGGCGCCGCTTGAGCGCCTCGGGATAGTCCTTGCCCGGCCCATCGGGGACCGGCTTATAGGCGACGATCTCGCCCCCGATCTTGCCGGCGAACTGCGGCGCGCCTTCGGGCAGCACCTCGCGTTTCGGCAAAGGCAGGCGCTGCGGGTCGTAGAGATCCCAGTACTTTTTCGGCACCGAGAAAGGCAGGTGCGGGCGCGCGAACCCGACGGCGAGGAAGAAGGGTTCGTCCGCGTCCCTGAGCTGGGCGAGCCGGCCTGCGGCATAGCGGGCGACACGGCCGTCGGCATAGGCATCGTCCGGCACCTCGGGCGCCTCGAACGCCGCGCCGCGCGGCAGCGTGGCGGCATAGGCCCAGACGTCCTGCCCCTCCGGCACCGGCACTTCGTAGAACAGCGCCTCCTCGCGCGTCGGCTGGCCGCCGGTGCTTTCGCGCAGGAGATATTCGATCACCTTGTCCTTGTGCGGCGCGACCGACCAGCTCGCGGGATCGTCGTCCGACCCGTGGCCGACGTGAAAGACCTTGCCGATCGATTCGGTGTGATAGCCGGCCTGCTTGAACCGCTCCGGCAGGGTCACGGCGTCCGGAATGTAGTCGCGCAGATCCATCCCGAAATCGTAGATGCCGGTCGATGTCGAGCGCGTGCCCGTCATCAGATTGATCCGGCTCGGCGCGCAGACGGCCTGATTGGCATAGGCATGTTCGAACCGCGTGCCGCGCGCCGCGAGCGCGTCGATATTGGGGCTGATCGCGTAGGGATCGCCGAACGCGCCGAGGGCGGGCTTGAGATCGTCGACCAGAATGAAAAGGACGTTGGACCGCTCCGCTGCCTCTGCCGAGGAGGACGCCGCCCGCGGAGGTGCGGTCTGAGCGCAGCCCGCGAGAGCCGTGGCAGCCATCAGCCCGAGCGTGCGCCTTGCCCACTTACGGATGTGCATCGATTCTCTCTCCCGAAATTCCATCATGCCCCACCTGCCACATGTCAGCGGCGGCCCTCGCCTGCCTCGTAGACGAGACGGAAGCCGACGTTGGACGCGCCCATGCCCGGGTCGCGGCCGGTGCGTGCGGCAGGGCGGTAGCGGCGGCAGTAGTTGGGGGCGCAGAGATAGCTGCCGCCCTTGATGACGCGGGGCGCCAGCCCCGGCTGAACCGGATCGTAGGCAGCGTTCTCACTGGGCCCCCTGGGGTTCTCGGCCGGAGCCTCCGGATCGTGCCCGGGGGCGTAGAAGTCGGACGTCATCTCCCACACGTTGCCGACCATGTCGTAGAGGCCGTGGGCGTTGGGCGCGTAGCAGCCGACCGGCGCGATACGGTCGAAGCCGTCCTCGCCCGAGTTGTAGACGGGGAACGCGCCCTGCCAGCTATTCGCCTCGATCGGCTGCTCGGTGCTTGGCGCGAGGCCCGCGCGGGCGGCATATTCCCATTCCGCCTCGGTCGGCAAACGGCCGCCGCGCCAGCGGGCGTAGGCCACCATGTCGTCGTAGGCGAGATGCACTACCGGCTCGTCGGCGCGGTAATCGGGCCCGGCGGGGCCATGGGGCTTGCGCCAGTTCGCGCCCGGCACATACTCCCACCAATCGGCATATTGCGTGGACGGGTTGTCGGGCGGCGTAAACACTGCCGATCCGGGCTTCAGCATATGCGGCGGAATCTTGTCCAGAGGCACGCCGAACAGTGCGGGATCGACCGGTTCTTCGGCAATCGTGCGGTAGCCGGTCGCCTCGACGAATGCCGCGAACTGGCGGTTGGTGACTTCGTGGCGATCGATGCGGAAGCCGCTGACCGTCACTTCGCGCACGGGCCCTTCTTCGGGATAGACGTTCTCCTGCCCCATCAGGAACGTGCCGCCGGGGAGGCTGACGGGTTCGTCGGACACGGTGGCGCAGGTCCGCTCCGCGGCGACGGGCCGCGGCTCGCTGTCGGCGGGCGCCGGGTCGCTGCATCCGCCGATCGCCAACAGCGGCACCATCAGGCACAGCGCCGCACCGAAGGGCACCGACCGCGCATATCGGGAGAGTGCCATCACCATGACGGCCGAGCGTCCGGGACCCGCCTCAGTTCGGGAACGCCTTGACCAGCGCATCGTACTGCGCGCGGCTGATCGGCAGCATCGAGCCGTGGCGGGCACCGGGCGTCATCTCGTAGCGGTTCCACTCGGGAATCCCCGAATTGCCCGAGACCTGGTACCAGGGCCCCTCCAGCCGCGGCGCCATCGAGAGGCCGTAGCTGGTCCCCGCATATTGCTCGTAATAGAGATACCAATCCTCGCCGTCCGGCGAGCGGATCAGCGTCGGCGCCTCGCGGAAATTGGGGCTGAGCGGCGGGCCCGGCTCGGGGA
>Ga0307405_10000354_pt1 | contig 17239 bp, 12 predicted proteins | sample 322Cmetagenome_2_FD_203311 | JGI IMG/M metagenome (GOLD analysis project Ga0307405, IMG submission 203311) | Maize rhizosphere microbial communities from greenhouse at UC Davis, California, United States - 322HYB-C-1 | ecosystem: Host-associated > Plants > Roots > Rhizosphere > Soil | place...
GTGAGTCCCGCGGATCGTCCCGGCGCGAACGCTCAGCGACTGGTTGTCCTGGACAAATTGGACCTCAGGAGCGTGCTGGAGGAACCAGTCATGCCGGAAAATCTCGGCGAAATAGCCGCGATCGTCTTCAATCTTCCGAGGAACTATTTCGACTGGGCCGCCGATTGAAAAAGTCCGAAAGTCCATCCCCGCTCTCGATATTGGCACGCAGGTACTGGGGGGCGGCGCGATGCGATCCCCCATTCAAGCGCGGCTTTACTGCGTCACGATCCGCGCCGTCGCTACCGGCGTGAATAATTGGCTCAAAAGCTGGATCAGCTTCGTTGGCTGGTTGGCCTCTGCGTTGCCAATGTAAACTAGGTCCTTGTCGCGCATCAGGAAGCGCTGCGACAGGAACAGGGCGTTGGGCCGCATCATGTTGAAGTGGTAAACCACTGGCTCTTCCAACCCGACGGGCGATTTTACATATCGAAAGACGAAAATAGCCGCGGCATCCCCCTGATTGGGGTTAGCGCCGCCCGCCAGAGCCACGGCCTGGGACAGTGACACTGCACCCGTGGGGAAACGAAACTCCTCGGCCTTGTTGGGAGCACCGAGCACTGAGAAGCTTTGAGGCCGGCTGATCAAGGTAATACGGTCACCGGGGGCAATCGTTACGTTACGATCCGGGCGGTCGATCAAGTCACTTAACCGGATGTCGAACTGATCGCCGCCACGTTCGACACGCGCAACGAGATCCTTTGCGTCGCCTTTGTAACCACCAGCCAGTGCGACCGTATCATTGAGCGTCTCACGATTGGTGGCGAGCACGACGCGGCCCGGCCTGGCTACTTCGCCAGCGATAACGACGCTGTTGGTGATCGACTGATTAATGCCGACCAGGACCTGCGGATCCTGAGACATGCCTTTCAATCGGCGCCGGATCATTTCTTGCAGTTCTTCGGCGGTATGGCCGGCGGCGCGCACGCGGCCGACGAAGGGGACACGGATGTATCCTTGGTCATCGACCCTAACCCCCGGCAGTCGTGCCGTATTAGACCCCGGCTCCGCCGTATTGGCGATCGTCGCTGCGGCCGAGCCGCCTGTCGGAGTTCCAAGACGACTGGTCGTGCTGCCGAACAGGCTCACTCCCACTTCATAGACGGTGATGTCGAGGACATCGCCCGCGCCGATCAAATCCGTTGGCTGGCGTCGAGCTGGGATCAATGGCGATCTTGGTACGAGGACGGCCGCCGGCAATGCCGTAGCGTCGGCAACCTCGACCAATTTGAACGGAAAGGATGCCGCAGAAGCCGAAGGCTGCCGAGACGCGCGCAAGATATCGTGGCCGGTCGGGCCGCTAACCGGCAGGCTTGCGCAAGCCGTAACGCTAACCGAGGCCGCTGCCAGAAGCGCGACCCTACCGCTAGCATTCAACCGCAAAGCGGACCGCGGCCGTAACTGAAACACTTACAATTCTCCCAAAATCGAACCGTGACGGTCGGCGTTGCTCGCCGCCGACAAGAGCAGACCAACATTGATTTTGGTCCAATCAATGGCATGTCCGTAGCGGCATGAATGCAAGATTGTCACTATCGATGCGCGCGCGTAGAGAAAACCTCGCAATCCCTCTATCTGTATGAATTTTTGGCAGATCTTTCTACGCGTGCTGCCGTGGCGGCCTATCGCTGCCCTGTTCGCGGCCTGGTATCACGTCTCGGGCCGTCGAGTTCGTGCGCGCAATCGATTGCGGGCGGCGGGTGCTGCTTTGCCATTTGCTTACGATCTCTGGATGCGAAACGCCGAGCAGGAAGAAGCGGTGGCCGCGCATGCGGGCCAAGAACGGGCGCCGTGGCTGACTGAGCTGTCCTTCAGCGTGATTATTGACGCTCGAGGTCGGGATGATCGGTTGGTCGCAACAAGTATTGCATCGATCAAGCGGCAGTCGGTACAGCTCCGGACCGAAAGCATCGTTCTCTCCGCCAACGCCCCTACCGCTGGCCGGACTCCCTCGCCACGATCGATCGGTGACGCACTGGCGGTTGCCAAAGGCGAGTTCGTCCTGGTGTTGTCCGCCGGATCCCAATTGTCTCGAAACGCGCTCTTCCGAATTGCGGAAGGCATTCGGTCTTTGCCCAATGTGGCGTTGATCTATGGGGACGAAGACAAGATCGAGGCCGGTCGGCGATCGGCGGCTTGGTTCAAGCCGCAATGGAACCGCGAGCTGTTCCTTGCAATGGACTACATCTCGTCAGCATGCGCGCTGCGTACCTCCGTCGCTCGCCGCGCGATCGAGCAACTCAACGATGATGATCTGTCGCTCACCGCGATTGTCCTACAGGTAGCAGCGGCCGACGAACGCAAAATCCTCAATGTGCCGCACATCCTCGTTCACCTTGAGGGTGATCAACTCCGCGATCCATCGACCCATGAAAGAGCCGTAACGGCTGCGGTCAAACTTGAAGGCGGCATCGTTTCCCGCGCCCCCTATAACACACTGAAGGTTTCGTGGCCCTTGCCTGATCAAGACCCGCCATTGGTTAGCATCATCATTCCTACCCGCGACCGGGTCGGGCTACTACGAGCTTGTGTGACGAGCCTGCTCGAGCGGACAAACTACGCCCCGGTCGAAGTGCTGATCGTGGACAATGGAAGCAGCAACGCGTCCACCCACGCCTATCTCGAGATAATTCGAAATGATCCGCGAGTCCGCGTCATTGCCGCACCGGGCCCATACAACTACTCCGCTTTGAACAACCAAGCTGCCGAAGTCGCGAGCGGCAAATTCCTCTGCCTGCTCAACAATGACACCGAAGTGATCAACGGCGACTGGCTGACGGAGATGATGCGCCACGCCGTGCGCCCGGAAGTCGGCGCGGTGGGAGCAAAATTGCTCTACACGGATCGCACCATCCAGCATGCCGGTGTCGTGGTCGGCATTGGCGACGCTGCCGGACACGCGCATCGATACTTGCGTGAAGGCGATCGAGGCTATTTCGCCCTGCCCCACTCCACCCATTATGTCAGCGCAGTCACTGGCGCCTGCCTGCTGGTCAGCAAGGAAAAGTTCCAATCGGTGGGCGGGCTTGACGCCGAAGCGTTTGCGGTCGCTTACAACGATGTCGACCTGTGCCTGAAGCTCGAAACTGCCGGTTTCCGAAATGTTTACGTACCCCATGCCGTCCTGATCCACCAGGAATCCAAGTCGCGCGGAAAGGATCATTCGCCCAGTCAGATTGACCGGTACCGCGCCGAGCTTCGCCGGTTCCAGGAGCGGTGGGGAGCGGATGATTACCGAGACCCCCTGCTCAATCCCAATCTTGACCGATCGAGCGAGACCTTTTTGATCCGCTTCTGAACGGGCGCCGGCGGGACTTCCCTGTTCAAGAGCGATACAGTAGGACCGCTCCAGACGACCACGCAGCTATGTTACGAACTTGCAAGGAACGACAAGCCCTTGAAACTCGACCATTCTTTTGCGCCGCCAGCAGATAGCGCGCGCGAACTCCCGCCTCATCGGCACATAGCCGTGCGCCGCTTCGGCGCCCGCGTGACCCGACGCGGCTTGCTGTTTTTCCTGACGGTCGTCCTGCCGACGGTTGCGGCCATTTTCTATTACGGCTTCATCGCTTCGAATGTTTATATTTCGGAATCGCAATTCGTCGTGCGCAGCCCCGACAAGCCGACGACCTCCGGGTTGGGCGTGATACTCAAGACCGCCGGCTTCTCCAACGGTGACGAGATCTATTCAGCGCAGTCCTACGTGCTGTCGCGTGATGCATTGCGCGCCATCAATCAAAACAACGATTTTCGAAATGCCTATGGAAGCCCCGATGTATCGATCTTTGATCGCTTCAATGCCTTCGGCTTGGATGGATCATTCGAAAGCCTTTATCGCTACTATCGGAAGAAGGTCTCGATCGAGCATGACACCGTCTCATCGATCAGCACGCTGACTGTTCGCGCTTACACGCCTACGCAGGCGGTGAAGTTCAATCGCGAGCTGCTCGAGCTAGCGGAGGCCACCGTGAATCGCCTGAACGAGCGCGGCCGTCAGGATTTAATTCGCTACGCCGAGGCTGAGGTTAACGACGCTACCGAAAAGTCGCGGATTGCGGGTCTGAACCTCGCTCGATACCGCAACGTCTCGGGCGTAGTCGATCCGGAAAAGCAGGCTGCGGTGCAGTTGCAGATGGTTTCGAAGTTGCAGGACGAGCTGATCGCATCGCGAAATCAGCTGATGCAGCTGCGCGCTTTTGCACCGGCCAACCCGCAGATTCCGGTGCTGCGAACCAAGATTTCGGGCCTGTCGCGCGACATCAATTCGGAGTTGAGCAAGGTTGCAGGCAGCAGCCGCTCGCTTTCGGCGACCGCCGCCCGGTACCAACGGCTGCAGCTTGAAAGCCAGGTCGCCGACAAACAGCTCGCGGCGTCGATCACATCGCTTGAGAATGCACGCAACGAAGCCCGCCGCAAGCAGGCCTATGTCGAGCGCATCGCGCAGCCTGCAATGCCGGACTCGCCTCAGGAACCGCGCCGGTTCCGGGGCGTGATCGCCACGTTCGTCTTCGGGCTGATTGCCTTCGGAATCATCTCAATGCTGCTCGCCGGAATTCGCGAGCACCACGACTGACTATGGCTTCCCGTGCTTCCAACGGAAGCCTCGCACGCGCTTTCCGCATTCAGGCGCGGGTCTTGTGGGCCCTGATCCTGCGCGAGATCATGACGCGTTACGGTCGCCACAACATCGGCTTCCTGTGGCTGTTCGTCGAACCGATGCTATTCACGCTCGGCATCACCGCCCTGTGGACAATCGCTGGCTTTCACCACGGCTCGAATCTGCCCATCACCGCCTTTGCGCTGACCGGCTATTCGACGGTCCTCCTGTGGCGCAACATGCCCAACCGCTGCGTTGGCTCGATTATTCCCAACTCGGCACTGATGTACCACCGCAATGTCCGCGTTCTCGACATCTTCCTGTCGCGAATCGCGCTTGAAGCGATCGGCGCAACGATGTCCTTCGTCACGCTCGGCCTAGTGTTCAATTTCCTCGGTATGCTCAGTCCGCCAGAAGATGCACTGCGCGTTTTACAAGGCTGGCTGCTGACCGCATGGTTCGGGGCCGCCTTTGCCATGTTCCTCGGCGCGCTTGCCGAGCGATCGGAGATGGTTGAGAAGCTGTGGCACCCTGCTGCCTACCTGCTCTTCCCGCTTTCAGGGGCGGCCTATCTGGTCGACGCACTCCCGAAGGATTTTCAGAACGCCGCGCTCTGGCTACCGATGGTCAATGGGGTCGAGCTGGTTCGCGAGGGATATTTCGGCAGCAAGATCGTCGCCCATTACGACATGACCTATCTAGTTACCTGCAACATGGTCCTGTCCCTATTCGCGCTGGCGCTCGAGCGCATTGTCAGCCGGGAGTTCGTACCCGAATGATCGAGCTTCGCGACGTTTGTAAGACATATCATGCGCGCAGTGGGCCGGTTGACGTTCTTAATGGCGTCAACCTTCGCGTCGACCGCGGCGACAAGATCGGTATCGTCGGGCGCAACGGCTCGGGCAAGTCGACGCTGATCCGGCTCATTGGTGGTGTCGAGCGACCCACCTCCGGTAAGATCATGCAGAGCATGCGGATATCCTGGCCGCTCGCTTTCACGGGCGCGTTCCAGGGGGGTCTGACCGGCGTCGACAATGTCCGCTTTATCTGCCGCGTTTATGGCAAGGCGTATGAGGAGGTAATCGATTTCGTCGAGGATTTTTCGCAACTCGGGCGATTCCTGAAGGAGCCGGTCAAGATTTACTCGTCAGGCATGCGGGCAAGGCTTGCGTTCGCAGTCTCCCTGATGATCGACTTCGACTGTTATCTGATCGACGAGGTCGTTGCCGTCGGTGATGCGCGATTTCAGCAGCGAAGCCATGAAGAGCTGTTCGAGGTGCGAAAGGATCGAGCCATCATCATCGTCTCACACGACCCTAATTACATGCGGCTCCACTGCGACAATGCTGCTGTCCTCGAAGACGGCCGGCTGCGCTTTTTCGACGAGGTCGAACAGGCTTTCGAATATCACTCGCACCAAATGATGAATTAGGGGCTCGCCCCGCGGATTCGTGGCAACCGACAAGCTATGAGAGCACACAATCAGTGATTGACGAGCTTACGAAGGACACGGAGCGGGATGCTGCCTTTCGGTGGGTTTCGCAGATGGTCGATCAATTCTACGTTCCAAACTGCCTTGATCAGAGGGAGGCGAGGTCCGCCTTCGACTTTTTTGCGAATTCCGCGTTCGCGGATCACAGGGTCCGCTTCCTCCAAACGCTCGATGCGGTTCGACGCCGGATCAACTTGTCGGGCGCGCGTATTGCGGAAATGGGGCACATGAGCGGGCTGTCCCATTGGCTCACTAGCCAGGGCTTGGACGTCAAGGAGCTTGACGGCGATTTCCGCTACAAAATCAACGCACCGGATGCCGAGTACGACGTGCTGTTCTCCCTAGAGGTGCTCGAACATATCAAGGACCAGGACGCCACCGGGTTCGATGATCTGGTGCTGTTCAACTACTCGGGGGTTAAAGCCTGCATCCGCGAAATGCATCGCGTGCTAAAACCAGGCGGCAAGCTCGTCCTGACGACTCCAAATGCTTGCTCGCTCTGGATCCTCGAGCAAGCGCTTGAGGGAAAGACACCGTGGCTCCATGCGCCCCACGTCAAGGAATATGCGCCCGTCGAGGTCATCGAGCTTTGCGGTGAAGCTGGATTTTCGCTGGAGGCTTTCGACACCTTCTACGCGGCTCATTATCTCGATCCGATCGACCGAGAAATCCGCCTGGTCAGATACATTTCCGGAACCGGCCACTCCGTGGAACACCGCGGTGACGACGCCTTTTTCCTCTTCGTGAAGAGTTAAAGGCAGGGACTGAGCCCTGCCTCTGGCCGCTTATTGATGGTGTTTGACCCACTGCGGATCGTCGAATGGCAGGCGCAAGGACCGCACAGCGGTCCTGCCGTGATAGCAGCGCTCGCCCCGATCGTCCTTGGTGAAATACGCCGACATGACGGTCGGTTTGATCATTCCCGAATCGAGCATCATCTCATTCAGTTTCGCCAGGGTCATAATGAAGGCGCGCTGTTGTTCGTCCGTCGCGTCAAAGCCGTGCCCGAAGCCGCGATCGACCAACACGTCGACGAAGCCGCCGTAACCGAAGAATCTGTACGGTTTGAAGCTGTTCAGGATCAGGTAAAGGATGTCCTGCGCGCGGATGCCCTCGAAGCCCTCGCCGGAGCAGTCGAAATCCTCGAAACGGTCCGGGTTCGGTCGCAACAATTGGTGATGGAACTTTTGCTTTTCGGTTAGCAGCGGCCACACCGCCTGAAGTACGGCTTCGGTCTCCGCCCACCGCATGTGGCCATTTCGCCCTATCATGTCGCTCGTGGCAAAAATTCCATGAGGGAGCAGTGCCTTGTGAATGAACGCGAAAATGCCCTCGAGATCGACGATATGATGCAGGCTGTGATTAGCCATGATGAGGTCGTAGCGCTCGTCGGATGCAACGCTGTTCAAGTCTTCGACTCTCGGAAGCACGCAATCAGTCAGACGCGCCTCCCGGACGCTCTCCTCGAATCGGCCAATCAGAACCGGTGACAGATCTGCGCCGACCAGCTGAAAATCGGCGTCGGCGCGCGAGCGCAGCGATTCGGCCAGTTCGAGTTCGACGGTGCCATCGCCACAGCCCACGCTGAGAATCCGCAGGGGACGGCTGAAATCGCCAGACACCTCGCGCGCGGCGTTGAAATAGAAATCGTTGATCGATTCCGCGCCGAACACATCGACCAACCCAGGCTGGATGAAATTACCCGACCATAGGTGGAATATCTCGGGCAGGTCATGGATCGGCTCAGTGACATATTGGTCGATCTGTTGCTGAACCTTCAGATCATAATCTTCATTCCGAGAACGAAAAATCGACATCGAAACCCCAATGTTATGCAATTCCGGCAGTGCCGCAGATCCTGCGCCACGCTTGACCCAAACAATCTTATCGATTGCGTTCCTCGGTTACTAGCAGCAGCTCAGCGTATGCGCAGCTAATGTGATAGAGTGAGCTTCCGGGTGCGAGCTCGTCGACCCAAGTCTCATCTGCCTTGAGCTTGTCTCGCCACAGGCCAGGCTTGGGAACACCCAGATATTTTCGGAGTCCACTCTCTGCCGCGATGGCCTCCCTGGATTCTACTTGAGTCCTCAGGCGGCGAAATCGAGCCAGTCCTGCCTTGAGGCGCTCGGTCTGAGGCCAGAGCCGCGCCGTGCCATCGCGCCAAGATCCGTCAGTTGAAACCTCGTTGATCGCGACGCCGCGAGCTGGGTCGACGCCACTATTGCGCGCGAAGGTCGTCAATCGGTCGGATAACCTCGTTCCTGGCGTCCAGCCGGCCGCAGCCAACCGTTCGAACAGCCATGCCCATTCGAAACAGTGGCCCGGCTCGACTATCGTACCCTCGACACCAGGTGCAGGATCCAGGTCCTGGGTAAAATATTCAAGAAGTGCCCCTGAGGTCGGATCGACGAACTTCGTTTGCGACAACTCGGCGATGGTCTGAGCCGCAAACATGAAACGCCTACGGCCACTCGCTTCGCTCAGCGCCAAGAACGCTTCGAGGAGGTGCATGTGCGGATTTTGCCGCCGGAGTCGTGGATCTGCGATTTCACCCTCTCGAAAGCCACCAAATGGGTGAGCCCATTCGGCCTCGATCCGATCGAGCAGCGCTTCCGCGTGATCAAACCAATCCTGCCGTCCCACGGCACGACCGGCGGTACCGAGCGCGAGCAATATGAAGGCCTGGTCGTAAAGGTCCGCCCGCGTATCGAGCGGCGCGCCATCCGCATCGACCCGATGAACGAAGAGCCCGTCTGCACGTTTCGCGCGACTCAGCAGGACCTCCATGGTTTCCGTAACCAGCGCGCGCCAATCGCCTCGCCATCCGAGTTCGCCAATCGTCACGAAGGAAAAGACGTGGCGCGCCTGCACGAATGTTCGGAAGTATGCCCGGTCGGGCTCGCCGGCCAAACTCATCCGCTCCGCAAACAACCCGGACCCCGTCCGGCCGACAGTTGACCATAAGGGCGCGGCGGCTGCGAGCAGCCAATTTCGGGCCTCCTGGGCTGCTTCATCGAGAGACGGCGAGGAAGCTGTATCGAGCTTGGTCATTGGCGACTGGCGTTTTGCTTGCGCACAATAGGGCGCAACCGTTCAGCAACGAAGCTCAATAGATCGCCGCCCCTAAACAGGAAGGGTTGGACGCCCGCGGCTCGCGCGGCGGCACAGTCGCTTTCTTGGTCACCAAAGAGAACGCTGCGCGATGCATCGACTGGCCAGCGTTCCAGCAGATCGAGGATCATGCCCGGCTGTGGTTTTCGCCACGGGTGAACGGCTCGATAATGCTCTATTTCCGCATCTGGATGGAAGGGACAATATCGCCAGTCATCGACATACCCCCCCTGCTCGCGAAGCTCGTCGGCCATCCAGCGATGGACACCTTGAACAGCCTCTTCATCGTAAAGACCGCGCGCCACGCCGGCTTGGTTGGTGACCACGAAGACGTAATATCCGAGATCATTGGCAAGGCGAATCGCTTCTTTGGCCCCGTCAATCCACCGCACCCGGTCAATCGAGCCAACGTACCTGTCGTCGTGGTTCAGGATGCCATCCCGATCAAAAAAGACAGCCGGCCGTCGGCGCTGGCTTGGAATCTCGGTCTGAGCGGCGGCAAATGTCTCAGGAACCCCGATGTCGAGAAAGAACCCGTCATATTCTCGCCCCCTCAGCGCCGAGCGGCTGATCAGCGCCGGCAATAGATCTGACTCGATGGAGAAGCGGTCGGGAAAGCCTTCCAGCTCCACTTTACGAAAAACGTACACCCCGCCGTTAATCACAGCCGCCCCCGCCCCCACCGATCGCGGCAGAATTTTCTCGACGATCCCCTCGGGACCTATCGAAAGGCTTTCATGGCGGTCGCCGCTGACGACATGCCGGGCCGCGACCGCGCAACCGCCATTCGCGATCCGAAGTAGATCAAGCCAGTTGAAATCGAACCACGTGTCGCCGTTCAGCAAAAGGAAGGTTTCCGCCAGCAGGTCCCGCGCATTGCGCACAGCCCCGCCGGTCCCAAGCGGCTCGCCCTCAACCGAAACACGGACTTGGCAGTCGGCCGGCAGTCGCCCCCTCAAGGCGGCTGCATATTGCTCGACCACGCGGGGCTGGTAACCGGCAAGCAGCACAATATCGTGAAAACCGCGGCGCACGGCCTCCTGGATCAGAACTTCCAAAAAAGGAGTGTCCGCCACGCGCAACAGCGGTTTGGGAGTCTGGCGAGTAAGCAACCCGAGACGAGTTCCCATTCCGCCGATGAGGATAGCGCATTGGTTCGTAACCATGGATCAACAATGTTTAGTGCGGGACAGCCCAGGCTTCAGCGCCCTCAAACGTGAGCTTGACCGCGCTTGCCGCACCCCCGGCTTCGTTGAGTTTGCGGATTAGTCCAAACCGCTGTTCGGGATCGATGAGCAGCATGATGAAGCCGCCGCCCCCAGCTCCCGAGACTTTCCCCGCCCAAGCTCCGGCCTCGAGCGCTATCGCCATCAGTCGTTCCACCGTCGAATTGCTTACGGACGCCGCAGTTCGCTTCTTCGAAAGCCAGGAACTTTTGAGCACGTCCGCCATCCCTCGAACATCGCCCGAGAGCAGCTGCTTCTTCATCGTGACCGCGTGTGTTTTCAACTCATGCATGGCCGCTATGGTCGCCTCGTCCAGCGTGCTCAATCCGGCCACCTGCTGTTCGATGATTTCCGCCGATTGGCGGGACTGACCGCTGAAACAGATTACCAGGGAAGATTCGAATTCATTGAGGTGGTCGCGTCGCATGCGGAGCGGATTCACAATGACATTCGTACCACCTTGCAGAAATTCTATGAAGTTGAACCCGCCGAAGGCCGCAGCGTATTGGTCTTGACGGCCGCCCGCGAGACCGAGCTGGCGCCGCTCGATGTCGAACGCCAGGCTCGCGACTTCGTAGGGGCCGAGTGGGAGCTCCATGGCGAGCACGAAGGCCTCGATCAGGCCTACCGTCAGGGCTGACGAGGCGCCAAGGCCGGATCCCTCTGGAACATCGATCGTGGTGGTGATCGTAACCGGAGCTGCCTGACCATCGTTGTGTTCCAGCATCATGTGTCGGTACACCGCCCGATGCAGACCAAGCCCTTGTTTGATGTCGAAGTCCAGCGAGCATGCCAAGCTTTCCTCGCGCCCCAGATCGTAGGCTCTGAAGACGATGCGATTGTCGTCGCGAGTGGTCAGATGGGCATATGCGTAGCGGTCAATCGTGCCGTTGAGAACGACACCGCCAAACTCCTCGCAATAAGGAGACAAATCGGTACCACCCCCACCGAAGCCTAGCCTGAGAGGCGCGCGCGAACGAACGTTCATGTAGCTTAGCCGCCGCACATCGGCGCTCCCTCAGGCAGCTTTGGAGATTGAGCCGATGGGTGGCAACACTTGCTCCAGGACGCCGCACATCGCCGCGCTCGAATAGTGATTTCGAATGTAGGCCAGCGCCAACCGACTTTTTTCAACTGCTGTATCGGACTCTACGGATTTCTTGATCGCTGCCGCGAATTGTTCAGGAGTGTCGCCGAGGAACAAATAATCGTTCGCTCCAGTGAGCCCTTGCGCCCCGACGCGGGTCGTTGCGACGGGAACGCCGCGTGCCATTGCTTCCACGACTTTGCCCTTCACACCTGCGCCGAAGCGCAGCGGTGCGATTACAGCGGAAGCGCTGGCATAGCATTCGAGCAACTTTTCTTCTGAGACGTAGCCGAGGACGTGCGTGTCGTCGCTTTCAAGATCCCAGACATCGGCCGTCGGATTGGAGCCGACGATCTGAAGTTGAAATTGAAATCCCTCCTCTCGAAGGAGAGGAGCGACCTCGCGGCAGAACCAGACAATTCCGTCGACATTTGGCCCGTGTGAAAAACCACCCACGAACAAGAGTTGGGCGGCCTTATCGGTCGACATCGACCGTTGCGAAATGGTCTTCTCAGCCTCGCCGATCTCGACCTCGTTGAAACAATAGGCCGGTATGGCTCGGGACTTTACTTTCTTCGATACCAACTTCGCCATGAGGCGCGCTTCTTCCTCGGCGGGATAAAGGATCACGTCGCAACGGTTGCAGAGTTCGATCTCTAATGTTCTCATTGCGTCGACTGCGTCCTCCTCGATTGACTCCGCAATCTGCCGTTGCGCCTTCATCCGTTCGAAGTGAACGTCGTGTCCATAGTAAAGGACACGAGCCGTGGTTAGCTTCCGAAGATCATCGATGAAGTGCACCGCGACATGAGGCCTGCTCAGGAGCGCGGCGTCGTACAAACCGGCTCGACTGCGCAGGAAGTCGGCGAATTTGCCGACATACATCGGGCCGTAGATGACCTCGACGCCGATGTTCTGCACGGTCCGCGTGTACTCGGGGTCGCGGTGCAGGTTTTCCGGCCAAAAGGTGACGGCCCAGCCGGCGTCGATTAGCGATTGCAGGAACTGGAACATCGTCCGGGAACCGGCATCCTTGTCAACCTGTGGTACATAATGGTCGATCACCAGGATATGTGGCTTAGTTCCGGAACGGTCGCGCGCGCGAAACACTTTGTCGCCATTGGGAAAGTGATCCCGCTCAAGCACTGTCGACCATCGCTTGAGGAAATGCTGCTGGTTGGTCAGCTGGTGAGCCTTAACCCCCGCGCCAGTATCGCGACCGTGGCTCCGCCCCTCGTGATGAATCAACTCTGACTCAGGGCTATAGATCGTGCGCAGGCCAGCGTCGCGAATTCGGAACGCCAGGTCTGAATCCTCGCAGTAGGCCGGCGTGAAGCTTGGATCGAACCCTTGAAGTTCGCGCCATAATTGAATCGGGATCGCTATTGAGGCGCCTGAGCAGTAATCCACATCCTTCAGATAATTGAATTCTGGATCCACCGGATTTTGGCCGCGGCCGAAATTCCAGGCCGAGCCATCCTTCCACAAAATACCACCCGCCTCCTGGAGCCGGCCGTCCCAGTTGATCAATTTCGACCCGACCAAGCCAACGTGATCCAGCTGTTCGAAAGGCCGCAGCAGCCCCTCAAGCCAACCGGGAAGCACCAGCGTGTCATTGTTGAGGAAAATCAGTGTGTGGCCGCGCGCGTGCTTCGCCGCCGCGTTGCAATTGCCGACGAACCCATAATTTTTCGGTTGCCGAATATGTCTGACAGCGCCGCCGATTTTCGAAACAAGCTGGGCCGTCGCATCGTCCGAGCAGTCATCCGCCACGATAATTTCAAAAGCGCTCTTTGGCGCGGACTCGAGTAGCGAAAGGACGCAAAGCAACGTGTCGAGCACGTTGTTGTAAACTGGAATGATAATGGACGCAGCCGGCGCGGTTTGCGTGCCTGCGATCTGCTGCGCGGACAGGGTGCGCGCCCTTTCCATGATTTGCGCACAGGCGTCCGAATTGGGAAACGTATCGCTACAATCGGAATACGCGTCCATGACGGAGTACAAATAAGTGAGGAGCGGGATCAGACTTTCCCAGCGACGCTCCATCAAAAAATCGCGGAGCGCTTGAGGGATCCAGGAGTCGTTGAGCGGGGCTGGCGGCCAGGATCCCTCGTGAGCAACAGCGACCGCCGATCTTGCGGCATGTACATCGCCAGACAAAAGATATTCCATTAGCGATTCTGCCTTCGCATCGCGGACGAGCATCCGCCAATCGCGCTCCAGGCCTTGAAATGGAACATTGCGATCTTCGCTGGTGCCGTAAGCGATGAAATGACTGAGCGGCTCACTTCCGGCAGCTTGAACGTCGGGATTCCGCGACAAGTATGCGGCCGGATCGAAGACTGGATTCGGCCAACGCCCCTCTTTCCAGCCGTGTTCGAGATAGTGCAGCAGGGGATTGGTTCCGGACTGCGCGACATCCGGGTTGCGCTGAAGATACCAGTCGTTTGCGAAGAAGGGATGAGGATTCCGGCCTTCCCGCCATCCATGCTCGAGATAATGCGCCAGCGGCGAAATTTGCGCCTTGGCGACGTCCGGGTAACGGTCAAGGTACCACGACGCTGAGAATAACGGATGAGGATCGACGCGGTGAAGCGCGTCATTACGCAGCAAACTCTCGAGACTAATGATTCCCGCATCGGGAAGCTGGCGCGCTATCCACTCTTTATCAAACACGATTCGCCATTGAGCTGATCGGGATTTCGTCCACCGTTTTATGAACGACCGCGAAGCCGGAACTGCGGCCGGCAGCTCATTCCTAACATTGGTGGCAGCAGTCAGTTGCTTCTGGATTTCGGCTTGCGAGGCGGCCAGCCGCGCTCGCTGGCGGTGCAAGGCGCTGCGCTCGCGATCGATGCTGCTGCCGGCTGGCACATCAGAGTCATCGGTTCCGTCGAGCTTTCGAGCGAGCTCTTGTCGCTGCAATTCGCTTTGCTTCAGGTCACGCTTGAGCTTGGCGAGTGTCGATTGTGCCTCGTTAACGGCGTTCTGAAGGAAGGCCGAGTTACGGTCACTTTCTTCGCGAAAGTTGTCGAGTTCGACGGCAAGCCGCTCTTTTTCGTCCTGGGCCTGCTGACGTTCGAGCATTAGTTCGTCGATCCGCATTCCGGCACGATCCACGTCAGCTTTTAGGTTTTCTTGTGCACGGCGATTGGATTCTAATTCACGTTCAAGATCGGCAGCGCGTCTTTCCGCTTCACCCAGGGCTTCAAGCCGGATGCGCTGCGTAATCATCTGCTCGTTGAGCGAAAACATAGCTTCAACGATCGCTATCGGGTCCGCCTCGACATGTGCGCCGGTAAGTCGGGCGAGGAGCCGCGACGATATCGTCAAGTGCTGACGGCCATCGCTCGTCCGCTGTTCCTCATCGAGCGCGGTCTTGGCATCGTCGAGTTCAGCGCGCGCAGTTCGGAGATCCGCCCGAAGGATCTCGTCTTCCTCGTGAAGTTGAGAAGCCCATGCCATGATCTTCTCATGTTCCAGCCAAAGGTCGTCTTCATTGGAAAAGAAGACCGTGGAGAAACTTGGCTCCTCGTCGAGCGAATCGTCGCTGCAAGATGCCAGCAGGTATTCTGGATCATCGAACGACAGCTCATCGTTACTCACTTGCGGCCAGTCGCTTGACGAGCTCGCGGCGCGATAAGTCTTTGCGGCTGCCAGGTTCGACGGATGATTAGCGGCACCCACCTCGAACGCCGCAGAAACCAGGGCCATTCGCAGACCCGTGAGGCGTACATGCTTGAAGTGGCGCCGAAGAAGCCGCCGGAACTCTGCAACGTCCATCTCCGCAACGTGGAACGGGTTCGGCGGTTTGTAGCGATTGTACACCGGCTTGTTGGGTGTGGAGACCAGAAGCAGCCCGCCCGGCTTCAAGACCCTCTTAACTTCCCTCAGAAACGATTCCTGGTCGTTGATGTGCTCGATCATCTCATTGGCGACGACCACGTCGAAGGAACTAGCCTCGAAAGGCATATCGCAACAATCGGCCGTGATGAATTTCAGATTCTCACGTCTGTACTTCTTGGAGGCTCGAGAGATCGCGCCTGCGTCGATATCCACGCCGACGGTTTCTGCGGCTACCTCGGCAAGTATATTCGTTCCGTATCCTGCACCGCATGCGACATCGAGAACCCGTTGACCGGCCACTCGGTCACGACACAAGGCGTACCGATGCAGATGCTCGTAGGCGATACGTCCCGTTAATTGGGCCGGTTCAAATCGCTCAACTTCTTGATTCATTGCCGAATCACCCGTTGACACAGCGCATGGTTGCGCGACGCATATGAATTGCTTGGGGCATAGTCGAGGCCGCTCGCTGGCCCGGAGCGCAGGCAAGGCTCCTTATGCCAGCGATGAGGGCCGGGCTACAACTTCGTGAACGAGCGTGATCCATGTTGCGCCGCGGCAACACCGCGCGCCCAATTTGTGGTAGGAGATGGAACCGGAGTCGCCTTTTCTGCGTCTCCGTGGACATCATCGCCACCGCGCTAAACCGCTGATGTGAGGAGGAAGAACAGGCCGGTCCGCATGGAAACCGCCAAGGTCCCGCAGTTTCGCTTTTGCAATAAACGCATAGCTGCTATTGGAACTCACAGGTGGCTCTTCTAATTAAACGATTGGTCGCAACGAATAAAAATTAAACTCTCGTTTACTTCTTAACAACAAAAGTCAGTTCAGTAGAGAAAGGGGTTACAATCATGAGGCGATTGCATACCGGCGTAGTTACGGCGCTCGCATTAGTGCTGGGCGTCAGCGCCACACAGGCAGATGCCCAGGCGCTCAGAGGCTTCCGGGCCGAGGGCCAGGTCGGCATCACCAGCTTCCACTCCGAAGGCAACCACAAGTCGAAAATCGGCTGGGGCGCGGCGGTTGGCGTCGATGCTTACCTCGCCGACACCTTCGTCCTCGGTGCCGAGGGCACGTACTGGGACTCGCGTCCTGAAAATCACACCATCGATGGTCCGGGCATGGCCAACCACAAGATGTTCCAGGAGTGGGGCCTTGGGGTTCGTGCCGGCGTGATGGTGACCCCGTCGACCCTGGTCTACGGCAAGGTTGCTTACGTCCGTGACGAGCAGCGCAAGGAGTTCGTGCCGTTCGTTCCCGCGACCAGCACTAACCTTGGTGGCGCAGCCACGCCTGGTTACTACTACGACCATTATCACGTGAGCGGCATCCAGTGGGGCGCCGGCATCGAGCAGCTCTTCACGAGCAATCTCTACGTGAAGGCCGAAGGCCGCTACTCCGACTACAAGCGTCACACGCATGCCATCACCGGCTTGATCGGCGTTGGCCTGTTGTTCGGCCCGAGCGTCGAAGCAGCACCGCCGCCTCCGCCGCCTCCGCCGCCTCCGCCGCCGCCTCCGGCGACGCAGACGTGCCCGGACGGCAGCGTGATCCCGGCGACGGACACCTGCCCGCCGCCGCCGCCGCCTCCTCCCCCGCCGCCGCCTCCGGCGCAGCGTGGTGAACGCGGCTAAGCTCGGCTGAGCCTGGTAATCTTGGGGCGGGCCTTCGGGTCCGCCCCTTTTTTGTTCCCTAGCGCGCCGGCTTGTCGCAGACGCAGTTGGACTGAACGATGATGGCGCTCGGGATTTCGGAACACGACTGTTCGCGTTTCTGACTCGGAACTAACGGCGGTCCACGCGTGCGGATTCAGTCGTCCGTCGCTTAGCCTAGTCCTCGCG
>Ga0307405_10000355_pt1 | contig 17231 bp, 13 predicted proteins | sample 322Cmetagenome_2_FD_203311 | JGI IMG/M metagenome (GOLD analysis project Ga0307405, IMG submission 203311) | Maize rhizosphere microbial communities from greenhouse at UC Davis, California, United States - 322HYB-C-1 | ecosystem: Host-associated > Plants > Roots > Rhizosphere > Soil | place...
GTTTTTATGTGGATAGGGATCGGCGGGCTCAGGAGCCCGACCCTTGCGGGCCGGGTCCGTCGCCCGCCGATGCGGCATCCAGAGCGGATGCCGGCCTCCTGCGCGCGCCTCCGCCGTGCTCGTCGCTCGGTCGCCGTTCCGGCGGTGTTTTCTCGATCCGGTCATGCGTGGGCAGCGCCTTCAACGTGGTGATCGCGTCTTGGCCACCCACCCGGATTGCCTGACCGAGGACATCGCGGAACTCGCGTTCGGTGAGGGTTTCGACAGCAAGATCGGCAATCATTGCGCCGTAATATGCGCGCACCGAGCGGCGTACCGTATCGGCTTCGAGCGCGAGAGTGCGCTGGTCAGACTCGATCTTCGCGAGTCGCTCGCGGTCGGTCATCTTGGGCATCATGAACTCCTTGAAGGAGGTCTGCCCGCCACCTGCATATTATCATCGAGGAGGCTTTGTCATGCAACGCGCATTGATCGGCCGGTGCTTCGCCGACCGAAATAAAAGAAGTCCCGCGCCTGCCGGCACGAGGGACGCAGCGGGCAGGCCGCTGCGGCAGAAGGCACGCACGGCCGGGGCCGTTTTGTAATGCACCGTACGCATCCATGCTGCCCGTAAGCGGCTGATCCTAAACGATTTTTCGAAAAGTCGAAAAGGCGTTAGGGACACATTCTTCCTATACGTTTCTGCGCAGTTGATCAATGCCAATCAGCGCTGATCGCGTCCACTATGGCCAACATTGCAGACATTCGACCGCTCGAAACGGCTCCCTAAACCCCCCGTTTGTTCATCAGGCTGTTGCGGCAAAGTGATGGACCGTCATTGGGACATTAACCGTCATTCGTGCCACAGGAGCTGAACGCCAACTTCGGACGGAAGCCGACGTTTGTGATCTTGGTCGTGCGACGCCGCTGAACGGGCAAGATGATCCGAGTCCGGAAAGGTAGGTGTCGGCACGACTGAGGACAAGGTTGCCATAATTGGGGACTCGGTCGATCTAACCGCGCCCCGCTTGAACCTAGTTCAAAACTGAACCGAAGCGCGGGCATAATAGAATCCGCCGCTCAGCCCGAATGGCGCGAAATTGCCGTAGGCGCCGGAGCCTTCATAGGCGATAATGCCGTTGCGATCGGGATAGACGTCGAACAGGTTGTTCGCGCCCACGGATAGGGTGACGTTGTGGCTGAGATCATAGCCTAGCTCTAGATCCGTAACCCATTTCGCACCGAACCGTCGGTCCCCGCTCGCGACATTGCTCGATTCCGCATAGCTGCCATAGCGCGTCAGCCGGCCGAGCAGGTGGAAGCGGTCCAAGGTCCAATCATTGGACAGGACAATCTTGCTGTGCGGCGTGGCCGCGACGAGATCGCGCTGTGCCTGCCGCCCGAACAGGACCACATTGAGTGAACTCAGCTGCGACGGATTGTCGATCACATTCAGGATTTTGGTCTTGTTGTAGCTGTAGGCGGCGTTCAGCTTGAATGTGCCGATATTGTCGGTGCGCAGCGTATATTCACCGACAACGTCGATGCCGCGCGTTCGCGTGTCGATGGCGTTGGTGAAGAATTGCGCGCTGTCCACCCCGGTTACGCCATTGGCGATCAGGATGTTGCGGATCGCTGTGCCGCCGTTGGAAGCGGTGCCGAGGAACTCGGTCTTCACGATGCGATCATTAACCCGGATCTGATAGGCGTCCACCGTCAGCCGGGCCGGCCCGCGTTCGAAAGTGAAACCCAGCGTATAGTTGAGCGATTTCTCAGGATTCAGCGGTTTAGCGCCGAGTGCGAGCGCCGCAACGCTATCCACCGGCAGGAACTTGGACGTCGTCGATACGCGATCCGCGCCGATCACCGTCACGGTGTTCTGCGTGGTTGAAAAGCCGGTCTGTGCCAGCGAGGGCGCGCGGAAGCCGGTATTGACACCGCCCCGGATTGCAAATCCCGGCGCGAATTCATAGCGTGTCGAGAATTTGCCGCTGACCGTGTTGCCCGCGCTATCGTCATAATGTTCGAACCGACCGGCGACTCCGACGAACCATTCCGGCGTGAGGTTGGTCGAAAGATCGACATAGGCGGCGAGATTGTTGCGGCTGAGCGCACTTGCATCGGCCGGTGAGGTGCCGGTGAACGAGACGAGGCCCGGCGACGGCGACCGGCCGCCATAAAGGATACCGAACGGCGTGCCGTCATTGGGGATCACATAACCGCCGTCGCGATAGCTGTCGGGCTCGCCCGCGATGTTCTGGAACTTCTCCCACCGATGCTCGATGCCGAAGGCGACCGCGAGCGGCTTGTCGAAACCGATATCGAAATCGCGGCTGAAATCGAGATTGTTGACCCACAGATCCTGAATCTGCTTGCCCATGGAGAAGCTGGTCGGGCTTGCCGGCCCAAGCGAGGGATTGAGCGTATTGACCGCGCCAAGCTTCACATGATCCCGCCCATAGCTGGACGAAAGATCGAAACCCCACTGACCGAGATTGCCCTTCAGGCCCAGCGTCGTCTGATAGTCCCATTCCCAGATCCGGCGATAGGCCTGGAAACCGGCCGGATAGATTTGCGGCAGCGAGGTCAGGCCCTGCGGGTTTGTCTGTCCGCCATAGCCGGTGGGCGAGGGGATAAAGGCGCCACGTGCGTCCTTGATGTCACGGTAGCTGAGTGTCGAGAAGCTGTAGAGGTCGAGCGCATCGTTGAGCGGCAGCTCGGCATTGAGCGCGCTGTTGACAATCTTGTCGCGGTTCGACCGGCCATAGCCGCCGGCGATGACATGATCGACATTGGCTTCGCGGGGGTCAGGCTGTCCGCTCACCAGAGGAAATACCCGTGGCAGTGCCTCAGCTGAGGAGTCGGCGCTATCGCGATATTTGCCCTCGACCGAGAAGCGCACGAAGCCGTCGCCGAGATGTGTACCGTAGCTCAGCGATTGCTGGAGCAGTTGCGCCCCCTTTTCGTAGAGCTGGCCCGCTGTGGCGTTGAATTCGCCGCCGCTCGGGGAGTCATCGAGAATGATGTTGATCACGCCCGAGATTGCGTCCGATCCATATTGCGCGGCAGCGCCATCGCGCAGCACCTCGATCCGGCCGACTGCGTTGGTCGGGATCAGATCGATATCGACCGGGGCGGAGCCGCCAGAGATGCGCGAGAGATTGTTGATCAGCGAGGTCGTGTGCCGCCGCTTGCCGTTGACCAGTACCAGCAGATAATCCCCGGAAAGGCCCCGGATCGAGATCGGCCGCACACTGGCCGAGGTGCCGCCCCCGCCAAGCGCGGGCATGGTCAGCGAGGGCACGATGTTGCCAAGCACTTCCTTCAGGCCGGTGCGCCCCGTGGCCTTGAGTTCGTTCGCGCTGATCACGTCGATCGGCACGGGGCTGTCGGCAACGGTGCGCGCGCTGGTGCCGCGTACGCCTGTGACGATGATCACGCCGTCGTCATCGGCGGCCGCCGCATTTGCGGTAAGCTGAATGCCGTCGATCGGCGTTTCCTGGGCGATGGCGTTGTCTTGGGCAAAGAGTATGGCCGAGGCGGCGGCGCTCGAAAGCAATATGGTCTTCATGATGGTCCCCATTTCTGATGGCGTTGGGCCGCAACTCTCCCTTCGCGCGAACCACGGGGTTCGGCGTTTGCGGCGATGGTTTGTGGAAGCGGGTCAGCTACTGCGCGGCAGCGACCTCGGTTTTGGATAGGGTTCGTTCGAAGGCGGCAGCCAGATCACGCTTGCCTTCGACCGCGCCGGCAACCTTGAAATCGGCGAGCACCTGCCTCTGGTCGGCAATCACGGCGTCATCGATTGGTACGGAAGAACGTGCATTCTTGTTTGCATAATCGCGGGCGATATCGATCGGCAGGCCAGTCTCCTCCGACAAGACCCGGGCGAAATCCTCCTTGTGCGTCTTCTGCCATTCCAGCGCTTTCGCTTCGCGCTTGAGAAAGTCGGCCAGCAATGCAGGCTTGCCAGTGATCGCGTCGTCATTGGCGACCAGGAAGCCGTAGCCGCTGACCAGCGTATTCCCATCGACGATGGTTCGCGCCTTGGCCTTGAACGCAGGAAGCAGATAGGGCGCCCAGGTCGACCATGCATCGATCGATCCCGAATCGAAGGCGGCCTTGGCGTCACCCGGCGAGAGGAAGGTCAGCTTCACCCAATCCGGCGGCAATTTGGCATCCGCCAGCGCGCGGATGACCAGATAATGGCCGACCGATCCGCGCGTCGTTGCCACGGCTTTGCCCTTTAGATCCTGAAGCGTCCGCACAGTCGAGCGCGACGGGACGATAAGTGCCAGCGCGCCGAGCGGACGCTCCTTCACCATCTCCGCGCCGATCGCCTGAATGCGGCTGCCGCTTTGATAGGCGAAGATGAACGGCGCATCGCCCGTGAGTCCGACGTCCACCGCGCCTCCCCCGATCGCCTCGAGCAGATGCTGTGCGGCCGGGAATTCGGACCATTCGATCTCGTAGGGCGCCCCTTCGAGCACGCCGCTGGCAATCATCAGCGCCTTGGTCCCGCCACGCTGGCTGCCGACGTGAAGCGTGTCGGTATCCCCGCTCGCTCCACCCCCGCAGCCTGCCAACAGGAACAGGCTGGTGAGCCCGGCCAGTAGTCGTTTCACGCGACGGCTTTCTCGTTCTCGCGCTCTTCATCGAAGCGCGCGACGCGTTCGCGCACCAACGGCAGCAGCTCGCGGCCATATTGGATGGCATCGCCCAACGGATCGAAGCCGCGGATCAGGAAATGATCGATGCCGAGCGCATAATAATCGATCAGCGCGTCGGCGACCTGCTCGGGAGTGCCGACCAGCCCGGTTGAATTGCCCTGCGCGCCAGCTATGGCGGCAAGTCCGGTCCACAGACGCTTGTCGGCGCGGTAGCCGGCCTGCGTGGTCTGCAGGAGTCGCTGCGATCCGGCGTTAGGCGGGGCGTGATCGCTGGTGTCGAGACCCGCCTTCTCGCGGATGTCGCGCACGATCTCGACGATCTCATCCGCCCGCTTCCACGCGGCTTCTTCCGTATCGGCGATCACCGGGCGCAGTGAGAGCGAGAAGCCCGGAGCCGGACGGCCATTGCGCCGCGCCGCCGCGCTGACGGTGGCGACCGCCTCGCGCACCTGTTCCTGCGTCTCGCCCCACAACGCATAGACATCGGCATGGCGCCCGGCCACTTCGATCGCCTCGGGCGAGGAACCGCCGAAGAATACCGGCAGACTCTGGGGCTTTACCGCCGCGAAGCCGCCACGGATGCGGTAGAAATCACCGTCATGGTCGAACGGCTTTTCCGCCGTCCATTCCTGACGCACCACCTTCAGATATTCGTCGGTGCGGGCGTAGCGCTCGGTCTTGGTCGAGACATCGCCGTCCTTCGCCATTTCGTCGTCGGCGCCGCCGGTGATGATGTGAACAGCGATCCGTCCGCCCGACAGCTGGTCGAGCGTCGCAAGCTGCCGCGCCGCAACCGTCGGCTGGGTGAAGCCGGGACGATGCGCGATCAGGAAGCCGAGCTTGGTGGTGATCGCGGCGGCATGCGCGGCGACGATCTGGCTTTCGGGCGAGTTCGATCCGAACGGGACGAGCACGCGATCGAAGCCTCCTTCTTCCTGCGCCTTTGCCGCTGCCTCGACATAGTCGCGATCGAGCGCGCGGAGCTGGCGCAAGCCATGAATCTCGCTCTCATTGTTGAAGCCGATATAGCCAATGAATTTGACGGGCATGGTTAGTCCTCCAGTTGAGAATTCAGATGACGAAGAAGCCGTGCGTGCCATCGCGCGCGAGCTGGTCGATCAGGCCATATTCCCAGTCGAGATAGGCCTGCATCGCGGCGGCGGGATTATCGGTGCCCTCATAGGGCCGGCGGTAGCGCCCGGCGGCGAGGCGCGGCGGCAGGGCATGGGGATTGCCGGTCTCGGTGGCATCGAACGGCCCGGTCAGCACATAGACCTCCCACCCCATCTGGGCGAGCCAGGAGGCGGTCATGTCGGCGCGCGCGCCGAGATCATCGGCCAGCACGATCCGAGCCCCGCGCACCGGCGCGAAATGATCGGTCTCCTGCACGAGCTGCCCGCCCGGCGCCGACAGGAAACCCGGCAGATGGCCGCGCGCATACTCCTCCGGCGTGCGCACGTCGAAACGATAGAGGCTGCGGCGCGTATCGCTGGCGACCGCAATCAGCGTCTCGCCATCAATCTGCTTCACGCCCGCCCGATAGGCGACATTGCTGGCACGATGGCGCGCTTGCGCTGCCTGATCCGGCGCGATCTCCGGCGCGCGGTCCTCCCGGCCCTGATCCAGCACCTGGCCTGCCAGCGTCCACCCGATCGTGCCGTTGCGCAACGCCACGACCGTGTTCGGCAACCCGGCATTAATCAGCGACTGCGCACCGATGATGCTACGGGTCCGGCCTGCGCAGTTGACGATGATGGTGGTTTCCGCATCGGGGGCGATTGTAGCGGCCCGCAGCACCAGTTCGGCCCCCGGCACGCTGATTCCGCCCGGCAGGCTCATCGTGTTGAATTCGTCGAAACGGCGCGCGTCCAAGATCGCGATATCGCCCTGTCCGTCGATCAGCGCCTTGACCTCGGGCGCTGCTAGCGACGGCGTGCCCCGGCGATGTTCGACAAGTTCGCCGAACGCCTTGGAGTAGCTGTTGACGTCCTCGAACAGCTCGAAACCCGCGTCCCACCAACCGGCAAGATCGCCTTCGAGCCGACAGATATCGCGATAGCCCAACGCCGCGAACCGCTCTGCCGCCGTCTCCACGATGCCGGTGCCACCGTCGTAAAGGATGACCGGCGTCGCATGGCGCGGGATGCGCTGCGCCGCCTCGATCTCGATTCGATCCAGCGGCAGCTGCGCCGCGAACAGCGGATGTCCGGTCGCGAACGCCGCTTCGTCGCGCAAGTCGATCAGGGCGATTTCGGATCGCGTCAGCAGCGCCGTGCGCACCTCTGCGGGGGTGATGCCGGTCATGGGATCAGCACCGGCAGCGGATAATAGCCGGAGACGAACGGCTTTTCCTGGCCGCTCCGGTCATAGGTCGCGCGTTCGACCTTGCCGATGTCGGCCCCATAGACATGGATGCTGATCGACACGCGGTCGTCATAGGCATTGGCGACCCGGTGGATATCGCCCAGCCGTGGCGACACCGCCTCTACCTCGCCCGGATAGACCGTCCTCACCGGCCCCGCCGGACGGATCGCGCCTTCGGGATCGCGGAAGAAGCGTTCGCTGAATTCGGCTCCGCGCAGCACGCCGATCAGGCCCCAGGTGCGGTGATCATGGACCGGCGTCGCCTGTCCCCGCCCCCACACGAACGACACGATCGAGAAGCGCGCGCGCGGATCGAGGTAGAGCAGATATTGACGGTAACGCTCGGGATCGGGCTCCGCATAGGCCTGCGGCAGCCAGTCATCATGGCTCACCAGATCGGCCAGCAACCGCCCGCCACGGGCGATCAGCGCACTCTCGACCGGCCGCTCATCGATGAGCAGGGCGAAGTCGGCGACGAAATCCGCCAGCCGCTGAATGCCCAGATCGGGCGCAATGGAAGAGACCGCGTTCATTCCGCCGCCACCGTCTGCGGCTCGTGTGAGCCCGCAACGAGATCGGCATAGGAGGCCGCATGCGCATCGACGCCGAGATAGCCGAGCAGGCGCGCACGTAGGTCACGAATGGTCGCGGTACGTTTGCCGCGTTCTGCCTCGATCCGTTCCTCCGCGATAATGCGACCCTTCGCGAGCACCAGCACGCGATCAGCGAGCGCCATGGCCTCATCGACGTCATGCGTCACCAGCAGCACCGCTGGCCGGTGCACGCGCCATAGCCGCAGCACCAGCGCATGCATCCTGAGCCGGGTCAGCGCATCGAGCGCCGCGAAGGGCTCGTCAAGCAGCAGCAACTCGGGCTCGCGGACGAGTGCGCGGGCCAGCGCGGTGCGCTGTGCCTCGCCACCGGAAAGGGTGAGCGGCCACGCATTGAGGCGATGGGTAAGCCCCACCTCCGCCAGCGCGGCTTCCGCCCTGGCGCGGACATCGCGCCCGCCAAGGCCGAGCACGACATTCTTCCAAACCCGCTTCCACGGCAGCAGGCGTGCATCCTGGAACACCACGGCGCGCGCACCGGGAATGGTGACGTCCTGCCCCTCGACGCTATCCAGATTGGCCAGCGTGCGCAGCAGCGTCGTCTTGCCGCTGCCCGAATGGCCGAGCAGCGCGACGATCTCGCCATGGGCGATGTCCAGATCGAGATCGTCGAGGATGACATTCTCCCCGAACCTCCGCGTGAAACCGCGCAGCCGCACGAGCGGCGTCTCAGGATCGGCAGGCCATTGAGGCGGACGGGCGAATGCGAGCGTAACGGACATGATTCAGGCCTCCACAAGCTTGGGGCGCCAGGCGAGCGCACGATCTTCGATGAGACGGATGAGCAGGTCGGCGCCGAGGCCGAGGAGCGCGTAGACCATCAGGCAGACGACGATGATGTCGGTCTGCATGAAATCGCGGGCATTGTTGATCAGAAAGCCCAGCCCCGCGCTGGCATTGATCTGCTCGGCGATCACCAGCATCACGATCGAGATCGTCAGCGCATAGCGCAGGCCAACCAGCAGCGACGGCAAAGCCCCCGGCAGGATGACGTGCAGGATCATCTGCGTGCGGGAAAGCCCGAAGCTGACGCCCGCATCGATCAGTCTCTTATCCACGCCGCGAATGCCGTTGTAGAGGTTGAGATAGACCGGAAAGAGCGTGGCGAACGCGATCAGCGCCACCTTGGGCGTCTCGCCGATCCCGAACCAGATGATGAACAGCGGGGCGAGCGCGACGACGGGGATCGTCCGCTTGATCTGCATCACCGGATCGACAAGCGCCTCGCCCTGCCGCGAAAGCCCGGCCACCAGCCCGGCGGCGATACCGATCGCCACCCCGATCGCCAGCCCAAGGCTCACCCGGCCGAAGGAGATCAGCAGATTATGCGGCAGTTCGCCCGATCGCACCATCTGCGCGAGCGTAACCAGCACCGTGGAGGGCGCGGCGAGTACATGCGTCGGGATTACTCCCGAACGGGACAGCGCTTCCCAGAGGAAAAGCAGGGTGAGGGGCGAGAGCCAGCGGGATCGGAATAACGACATGCCTTCAAGGTGCCGCTATTCTCCACCAATTCAATAGAGTTTGGCTGCACAGACCTATTAGCTCAGCTTGTATGTCACATATCTACATGATTTATAAAGATATTATAGCCCAACACCGGCTCACCCTAGAAAGGCTTTAGCGGGCTAAAGAATTGTGCGTCGCGACTTATCTATCTTTTAGATAGAAATAATAGATGGCCGTCAATCTCCCTACCAACATGCTCCGCAGCTTCGTCGCGATCGTCGATACCGGATCGATGCTGAATGCCTCCGAGCAGGTCTTCGTCACCCAGTCCGCGCTCAGCCTTCAAATCAAGCGTCTTGAGGAACTGATCCAGCAGCCCTTATTCATACGCGACGGCCGGCGCCTGTCGCTGACACCGGTCGGCGAACTGATGCTGGGCTATGCCCGGCGTCTGCTGTCAGTACATGACGAGGCGCTTGCGGCGATCCATGCCGGGCGCTTTTCCGGCCCGATGCGGATCGGCATGGTTCAGGATTTCGCTGACATGCTGCTCACCGGCCTGCTCGCACACTTCGCTGAGCTTCATTCCGACGCGCAGATCTTCGCGCGCGTCGCGGGAACCGTCGAATTGGAGGAGATGCTGGAGCGCGGCCAGATCGATGTTGTGATCGGTTATGCGGCGCCCGGCCATGCCCATGCGGTCCGCACCGCGACGACCCACTGGCTGGGCGAGGAAAGCCTGCTGGAAAAGGATGTCCTGCCCCTGGCCGTGCTCGAAAAGCCCTGCCGCTTCCGCGAAGCGGCGATCGCCGCGCTGGATGCGAAAGGCCGTCCCTGGCGGATCGCCGTCGAAACCCCCAACCTGACGACGCTGCGCGCCGCCGTCACCGCCGGCCTGGGCATCACCTGTCGCACCGATATCTTCATGCGCGATCTCACCCTTATCGAAGGCAACGCCCTGCCGCCGCTGCCCGACGTAAGCTGCATTCTGGTCTCACGTAAGCAAGGCGGCGAGGCCGTGGGACATGTCGTCAATCTGGCAAAGGAGGCGATCCAAGCTCTTTGATGCCACCTATAAGCAAAGCTCAGCAGCTGTTTGAACATCCTCGTTGGCGCAGTTCCACGTGAGAATTCTAATCCTCATACGCTCATTCAATGAGGATTATCCCATGACCGCAATATCCACCCTCAGCCCGATAGATGTCCCTCTCACCGGCAAGCTCACCGTCGAACAGCTCACCCCCGTCATCGGCGCTGAGGTCGGCGGGATCGATCTCGGCAAGCCGCTCGATCGCAGCGTGCGCGACGAACTTTACGCGCTGCTGCTCAAACACAAAGTCCTGTTCTTCCGCGATCAGGATATCAGCCGCGATGAACAGCTGGCGTTCGCAACCAATTTCGGCGAGCTTTACGCCCATCCCTCGGGCGGGCTCCAGAGCCACCGCATCATCCAGCCGATCGCCGCCGAGGACTTCAGGAAATATGATGTACGCGAGAATCATTGGCACACCGACACCAGCTGGCGGTTGAACCCGGTGCTGGGGGCCGTGCTGCGGGCAGAGCATATCCCCGATGTGGGCGGCGACACGATCTGGGCCAATGGCGGATCGATACTGCGCGGCCTTTCGGACAGACTCCGCGCGAAGATCGACGATCTTTACGTTGTCCATGATTTCCAGTCGGCACTTGCCAAGGCCGGCGAGATCTATCCGCTGGTCTCGCACCCCGCGGTCCGCACCCATCCGGAAACGGGCGAGGACATCTTCTGGATCAACTTCAGCCTGAAGCCCCGCTTCGTCGATCTCGACCGTGCCGAGAGCGATGCCCTGCTTGCCAAGCTCTATGAGGAAGTGAAGAAGCCCGAACACAGCGTTCGCTTCCGCTGGCGCAAGAATGCGGTCGCCTTCTGGGACAATCGCGCCGGATTGCATTATGCTGTTCGCGATTATGGCGATTTCCCGCGCGTGATGCACCGCGTGCTGATCGCCAGCGACGATATTCCGCACCGGGTCCGCGCCAGCGCTTGAGCTACTCCAAGGGCCGCCGCGCGCAAGCCTCCCGCCGCGACGGCCCATCCATCTTCAAGGAACATGAAAATGTCCGAATCCCTACACCAGCTTCTCGCTGACCTGCATGCCGAGCGCGTTCACACCTGGGATCCCGCCAAGCTTCAAGTGAACATCGATCAGCGCCGCGAACTGGTCGAAGCGTTTGACCCTTCAGCCGTCGTGCAAGCTGGCGATACACTTCCGCACTTCATGCTGCTGGATGTCGAGGGCGGAGAAATCACACGCGAAGACTTGTTGGCTGGTGGTCCGGCGGTGGTGATCTTCTTTCGCTTCGCCGGCTGCCCCGCCTGCAATATCGCGTTGCCCTATTATCAGCGCAACCTCTGGCCCGAACTGAAGGCCGCCGGCTTCCGCCTCGTCGCGATCAGCCCCCAGCTGCCGGAGCGCCTCATCGAAATCAAGAAGCGGCATGACCTCGGCTTCACCGTCGCCTCCGACCCGGGAAACACTCTCGCCCGCGCCATCGGCATCACCTATGAAGCCAACGCTGCCTCCCGCGCTGGCGGCGAGAAACCGGGCTGGATCGGCGAGATCGTCGGCACCGGCACGTGGGAACTGCCGCAGCCTTCTGTGCTGGTGATCGATCAGGATGGCGGCGTGGGGTTTGCTGATGTCAGTCCGGACTGGCTGGTAAGAACAGAGACCGTCGAGGAGCGTGAAGCACTCGGCACGAGGGTCGCCAGCTTAGTTTGAGTTTGTGAGATGCCTTCGCCGCAACCTATCCGGGTGAGCTAAAGAGGAGTTGAGGGCCTTTCCTTCCTAGAACCGCGAGGGCAGCTTCGTCCTAAAGTCGGTCCTTTCGGGCCGCAGGGTGGAGCAGAAGAACGAACGGCAAGTTTCAGGATTAGCAATGCTGACGTTGAACGGCAAAGATTGCGCACGTTGCCGACTGGCAGGTTAGCGAGAGACAAAAGGCAGGTTCCTCGGCACAAGCAGTCGTTCACGCCCCGACCACCGAATGGCGCGAGTTGGTCGGGAAGCTGCCGATGTCGATCATGCACGGCATGGAGTCGGTAGTCGCCGACATTTCTGCCGTACCTGGTTTAAAAACTCCCCGCTGAAAGCCGCCGTCCATTCAGGTTATGATCTCGACGAGGATGGGTCGTGTGACGGGCGGCTTTTTGCCGAACACACGAAAAGCTGACACTCGCTCGACTGCAACTGTTCCTCGCCGAAACAAGGCGAAACGCCGGTCAGATTATAGTTCTTTCGGCAGACTCAAAGCATCATCGATGTACACGCGGAGATATCGGGTCATTTCGATCTTGCTGGCCCCAAGCAGAATCGGAATAGTTCGCAAGTCGCCGTCGCTTGCGGCTCATGCAAGCTTTGGTTCACCGCTTTTTCATAAAAACTCCATTCCACCGTAACAGAGCGCACCTACCCGCCCCCTTGTGCACCGCACAAGAAGGGGGTCTTCATGCGCAATCTCACCATTAGCTTGCTAGCTTCAGTCGCGTTCATCCAGCCTGTTTTAGCCCAAGAGGCGCCTGCGGCGCCCGATCAATATGCCGATGCCAGTCAGGCCGCTGAGATCGTCGTATTCGGCAAGGGCGAGACCCGACAGGTGCAAGAGGTCGAGGCGAAGGATATCCAAATCCTGACCCCAGGCACCAGCCCCATCCGCGCTATCGAGAAGCTGCCCAGCGTCAATATCCAGGCATCCGATCCTTTCGGCAATTATGAATGGTCGACCCGCGTTACCATCCGCAGCTTCGCCCAGAGCCAGCTTGGATTCAATCTCGACGGCATTCCACTCGGCGACATGCAGTACGGGAACCATAACGGCCTGCACGTCAGCCGGGCGATCAGCCCGGAGAATATCAGCTCCGTTCGGGTGTCGCAGGGCGCCGGTGCGATCGGCACCCAATCCACCAACAACCTCGGTGGGACCATCGAATATTCCGCGATGGACCCGCTCGATCATCTCGCCGCCGACGTCAATGCGACTTACGGGAGCGACAATACGATCCGCGGGTTCGTGCGGCTCAACGTCGGCAGCGCCAATGGCTTCCGCGGCTATCTCTCCTACGGCTATGGCTCGACCGACAAATATAAGGGCCACGGCAAACAGGATCAGCACATTGTCAACGCCAAGGGCGTGCTTCCGGTCGGAGACGGGCAGATCGACGGCTGGCTGAGTTATTCCGACCGCCGCGAGCAGGATTATCAGGACATGTCGCTCAGCATGCTCGCGCGGCTTGGCGACAAATTCGACAACACCCATCCCGACTATGCACTGGCGATCCTGCTGGCGGACGTCGGCAATAATCGTGGGGATACCGGCGCGCCGATTTCCAATGCGGCGGCGGGGACAGTCTATCCGGGCAATATCGCTTCGGTCGACGATGCCTATTATGACGCATCCGGCCTGCGCAAAGACACGGTGGCGGCGCTGGGCTATTCAACGCCGATCGGTGACAAGGCCAATGTCAAAATCAAGGGCTATTACCACCACAACAAAGGCATGGGCCTGTGGGCCACGCCCTATGTGCCGAGTCCCAATGGCGTGCCGATCTCGATCCGTACCACCGAATATGACATCGACCGCTGGGGCATTTTCGGATCCACCGACTTCCAGCTCGCCTTTAACAAGATCACAGTCGGAGGCTGGTTCGAGCATAATGATTTCAACCAGGCTCGCCGTTTCTATGCGCTGGCAAGTCGCAGCGATCCGGGCCGTTCGTTCCGCGATTATCCGAAAGACCCGTTCTTCACCCAGTGGAACTTCGATTTCACCACGAAGACGCTGCAATATTATGTCGAGGACAATATAGATCTGGGGCAGTTGAAGGTGAATCTCGGCTGGAAGGGCTTTCGGGTCACCAACGAAGCCGACGCCATCATCAAGGGCGCCTTCCCCGAGGGTCGCTTCAAGACAGTGGACTGGTTCCAGCCGCATGCCGGCATCGTCTATGATCTCGGCGACGCCGAGGTGTTTGCCGGCTTCACCCAGGCTACGCGAGCCTTTCCCTCTGTAAACGGCAGCATCTGGGGTACCACCCAGGCCGGCTTCGATGCGATCAAGGATACAATCAAACCGGAGACATCGGACACCTATGAAGTCGGTACACGCTTCAACGCCTCCGGCTTTAGCGGCATGCTTGGTGCCTATCTGGTCAACTTTAAGGATCGCTTGCTCGGCGTGGCGAGCGGGCCCGACATCATCGGCAGTCCTTCGGTGTTGCAGAACGTCGGTTCCGTCCGCGCGATCGGCATCGAGGCGGCCGCCAATTACGAAGTGACGCCGGACGTGACCCTGTTCGCCTCTTATACCTATACCGACGCCACCTATCGCGACGATGTGGTGGACGGCGCCGGCGCAGTCACCGCGTTGCGCGGCAAGACGGTGGTCGATGCGCCGAAGCATATGGCGCGCGGCGAGATCAGCTATGACCGCGACAATTTCTTCGGCCGGATCGGCGCGAACTATATGTCGAAGCGCTTCTTCACCTACACCAACGATCAGTCGGTGCCGGGGCGGGTGCTCGTCGACGCCACCGTCGGCTATCGTTTCACCGACAAGATCGAGGTGCAGCTGAACGCCAGCAACCTTTTCGACAAGAAATATATCGGCACGATCAATTCGGCCGGGACGGGCAATAGCGGCGATCGCCAGACGCTGCTGGTCGGCGCGCCGCAGCAGTTCTTCGCCACGCTGAAAGCGGGGTTCTAGCATGCGGTGGTTCGTGTTTGCCGCGGGGCTGCTTGCCGCCGTTCCGCTGCGGGCCGAGCCGGTGCTGCTGATCTCGATCGATGGCCTGCGACCGGGCGACATGATCGAGGCGGAGCAACGCGGGCTGAAAATTCCCAATCTGCGGCGGTTCATGACGCAGGGTGCCTACGCGACGGGTGTAACCGGCGTGTTGCCGACCGTGACCTATCCAAGCCACACGACGCTGATTACCGGTGCCAGCCCGGCGCGGCATGGCGTGGTGAGCAACACCACCTTCGATCCCAAACAGATTAACGCGGGCGGCTGGTACTGGTATGCTAGCGACATCAAAGTGCCGACTTTGTGGTCCGCGACGGCGGCAGCGGGAAAGACGGTGGGTAATGTCCACTGGCCAGTGAGCGTCAGCGCTAGGGGTGTCACTTGGAACCTGCCGCAATACTGGCGCACCGGCCATGCCGACGACGCCAAGCTCGTGATCGCGCTGTCGACACCAAACCTTGTCGCCGAATTGGAGAAGGCGACGGGGGAGACCTACGCCCAAGGCATCGACGAAAGCGTCGAGAGCGACGAGAATCGCGGGCGCTTCGCGGCGAAGCTTATCGAGACGCACAAGCCTTATTTCATCACCGCCTATCTGACCGCGCTCGATCACGAACAGCATGCGCAAGGCCCCGGTACGGCGCCAGCGCATGCCGTGCTGGAGCGGATCGATACGATCGTCGGCAAGCTCGTCGCGGCGGAGTTGGCTGCTTACCCGAACGCGGCGATTGCAGTTGTCAGCGATCACGGCTTCGAGACGATCAGCCGCGAGACCAATTTCTTCCGCTCGTTCATAGATGCCGGGCTGATCACGCTTGATGACAAGGGTGCCGTGACCGCCTGGCAGGCGATGCCCTGGCCGAGCGGCGGCACGGTGGCCATCGTGCTGGCGCGAAAAGACGATGTGGCGCTGGAGGCACGGGTCAGCAAGCTGTTGGCCGACATGAAGGCGGATCCCGCCAACGCCATCGCCGCCATTGCCGGGAAGACGGAGATCGCGCGGATGGGCGGCAATCCGGAGGCTGCCTTCTTCGTCAACATGCAGCCTGATGCAGCGGCGGCGGGCGCTTTCGGCGGAGCGAATGCGCCGTTGCGGGGAACACCGAAATACAAGGGTACGCACGGTTATTTCCCGCAGATCCCCAATCTGCGATCCACCTTCCTCATTATGGGCAAGGGAATCGCGGTCAATAAATCGCTGGGCGAAATCGACATGCGCGCTATCGCGCCGACGCTTGCGTCGATCATTGGCGTGAAGCTGGAACGGGCAGAGCTGGGGCCAATCGACCTTTCCGCCAAATAAGCGACAATCCGGTCTCGGACCACTCGAAAGCGTTTTCAGGATCTCCAGCCACGTCGAGCTGACGGAGACGTTGGCCCCGCGCCTAATTCCACAAGTGCGCGTGCTTTATAACAGCCGATCGAGTGCCTACACGGCCGTCATCAGTCTCCTTCCTGGCGACCTATCCCGGATAGACATGTCAGGCGGATTTCGACCCGTTGCGGACCTGTCGGAGGGGACGTGATGTTTCGGCGCACCCACATTGGGCGGGTGCAGACTGTCCGGAAGTCAGGTGGCACGCATGTGGAAGCGGACGTTCTTTGGTAGAATTCGCCAGGTCAGCATCCGCCGACATAGCTGCCGTTCCGACACCTGAATCAACTCGCTGATAGCTGCCGTCGGTTCATATGTCCGCGCCGGCTCCCCAAGCAGATCGAGAAGCCGGCGATTGTTCAGATTTCGGTTCTCTCGGACAACGTCAGTGCGTCGTCGATATCGACTCCAAGATAGCGCACGGTGTTTTCAATGTTGGTGTGGCCGAGCAATATCTGGACGGCTCGCAGATTTCCCGTTGCCTTGTAGATGAGGGAAGCCTTCGTTCGGCGCAATGAATGAGTGCCGGACTCGCGCCGATCCAAGCCGATGGTCGAAACCCATTCATCGACCAAACGAGCATATTGCCGTGTGCCCAGGTGGCCGAGATAGTCCACACGGCTGGGGAAAAGGAAATCATGAATGTTGCCACGGCGTCGCTCCAGCCAAACCGTTAGGCTCTTTCGCGCTTCCGACATGATTTCGAACTGGACTAGTCTCCCTGTCTTCTGCTGGATGACGGTTGATCGATTCCGGATCTCTGCGCCACTGACCACGTTGCCGATCTTGAGTTTGACGAGGTCACAGCCGCGAAGCTTGCTATCGATGGCCAGATCAAACAGCGCCCGGTCCCGCAGTCTCCTGTGCTCATCGAGATAAAACCGAATGGCCCAGATGTCGCGAGGCTTCAGCGGTCGCTTAGGTCCGACATTCTGACCAGCATTCCAGGGCCGTCGATCATGCGCGGCGGGGTCAAGGTCTGAGTATCCCATCACATCT